>Ga0210059_1001197_pt1 | contig 38197 bp, 25 predicted proteins | sample Ectturendosymbi2_FD_188042 | JGI IMG/M metagenome (GOLD analysis project Ga0210059, IMG submission 188042) | Ecteinascidia turbinata endosymbiont from Florida, USA - Sample 2 (SPAdes) (version 2) | ecosystem: Host-associated > Tunicates > Ascidians > Unclassified | place: Key West, Florida... | reverse complement strand
TTTGCGTCACACTGTTATTTCTTGCGTCACAGAGTCTTTTGGTTTTGAATTGCTAGCATTGCCAAGTGTTGCTTTATTTTTTGACTGAAGATGGGTTAAGAATAATCCGAAACGTCTCAAAATAAAACATGTATAGTTTTTTGAAAGCTTTTTTAGTGTTGATGAAACATGAACTCTTAGACTTTTGCGCAACGTATTTGTGTGAAGCGGTATCCTCAAAATTGATAATCATCAATTCCAAAACCCGATCCTTTTTCAAAAATGCTAAGAATGTCCGTTGTCCTGTATTGTTTGTATCAATCTACGAATGGATGATCTGTGAAAAATTATCAAGTGAATCCATCCCATTAGTTGTGCTTGAGAATATCTATAAACTGAATTGTTGTTTCGTTGATTTTTTCGCCTTACTGTTTTCATTACGTGGGAGTTTCATTAGTGCATTGTTACGTTCGTGGAATGTGTGTCTTTGCATGATTTCGCCAAAAAAACCTTCCTGCGATTTTTAATGAGATCTACAGTATACACGTATCACTAACGTCTAGGCTACACATCAAGGGGATCGCATAGAAAAACTTTTTTCAAAATTTGTCGCAGAACAAAAATTTTTAGAAGCCCTGACCTAGATGAGGGGATTGTGACTTTAGCAATTTGTGTGAAATAAAACCTACGTTGCTCTAGCCTCAGTTACATGACTAAAAGAAACGAAGTTATCATAATAATACGCGAAACCCTTAGGAACACAAGTGTGTTTAAATCCCTAACAAGACCATTTGAGCTCCGCTCAGTGGATGGTCGTGTTATCGGGATTCTACTTTATTTTGCCTGACTATGACCAAAACAGACTTTTTTAGAAAATGGTATTTCGAGTCTGTAGCAGCACAGACCAGTAAAACCATCCACCAATACACATAAAGCATTTCATAAAAGATAACTTTTGGAACCTGCAAAGGACAAAACAATTAATTTCATTTTCGTGATACAAACTTACTGTTATTTGACGAAATACCTAGGATTTCAACCTAGAAAAAACAAAACTGTCCTAGCCAGCAGTTAGCAGCAAGATCACCTTCGCTGGAAGCCACCGCCGCAAGTCGCTGAGCAACCGTTCCATGGAAGCCACGGATTCCATCCAACACATGGCCCGGCGTCACATTCTTGTTCCTGTTGTGAAAAAGAACTACAGAACCTGAAGTTGGTGTGGTTCGAATAGTTGAAAAATACCTTTCACGAAGGAGTTTGTTCGTGACATATATCCTGATTTGCAAAGAGAAATGTTTTTTTGTGCCCAGATTGGGTTGATTTTGGGGTGGTTATTTTGTTATGTTCAACCTCCGCAGTATGGTAACCAGTCACCACTACCCATACACTATCATATACAGGCCATGCCGTCTTGTTTCGAATGCGAAGAATCAACATACTCATTATGGGAATAGCTTGTTGACCATAAATGAACGTCAAAATGAGAAACTTGTTGAGAATGAATTACGCTGAAACTTTTCGATTATTTTCTTCCATAAATTCACAATTTCTCATTCCAGCTCATTGTCAAACGAGGAGCGGCAAACGCATACAAAACACTTGTAACCATAGTACAATGTACGCAAACTAACAACTTACTTCACGGTCTTTTCCAACACATGGTGGCCTTCCGGGCAATCCTTTGCGGCAACATCGTATTTTGGCTTGAACTCCTTTCCCACAAGTTACCGAACATTCGGTCCAACCACTCCACGCGTACCAACCAGAGGGACCTGGAAAATGGTAATAAATTTTCGTACTCGGCTGCCAGGCTTCTTGTGTAGAAATTTTAATAAAGCAGAAGGTAAATAAAAACCAACTGGTGAATCTTATGCACATCAGTTTTAATGTTCACCAACAGTTTTTTATGTGTACAGGGATTCGGGGATCCGAGCTTCTGCTCGTACTGGATGGTGAAAGAAACTGTAAATTAAGTAAAACAGCTTGGTTTTCTTCCACTTGAATAAGAGCTCAAAGTGTTTATTCAGTGTGCGAATCATACACTTTGTTAAAACAAAAGGTGCTTAATATTTGACAGAAAAGGGGTATTGTTGGTAGACAGAGGGTTTTTTTTTTGTAAATTGAATGGTATTTTTGGTAATTTGAATGACATACAAATCTAGAACGTTGATCGATTTGCTTATGTGAAGTGCAAGACTGAGTTGGCAAATTTTCTGTGATGGAAATCAACCACATACCAAACTGGATAAAAAAATGAAGTCAAAATGTACGGGAAGTTCATTGCCCCTTTTTTGAGCAATGTTACAAAATCGTCTTGACATGACATGGTGACTCCAGAGAACGACAGTGGTGGCCAAGTCGCTTGTTTTTTGCATTGGTTGAGCAGCAAATTCAACACCACCCGGTGATCGACAGGAAAAACTGGCGTTTAGCTTTTCCGAATTTAAACCTCCAACAAAATGTTCATGTGACCAACAGGCACGTGTTGTACTGCAGGCAATGTTTCACCTTTCAATAATGTTCTCATAGCATTGCAGTTATATATGGTCGCTAACTGCTGAATGCGAATTGACAAAACTATGTTTGCGAAAACAAAGGCGAAATAAAGAGCTCTTTCGTTCAACAAAATTTCAACTTGATGTATGCAGGTCACGTTTCAGGAAAACACAAAGTGGCAAAAGTTACAAACGTGAAGGCTCTGAAGTTTTGGGGGGAAGAGCTGTTGGACGAGTGGTAGTTGGAGGAGGAGGCGTTGGTGGGTTGCGTACCCTGGGAGCTGAAAAAACAACGAAATCTTGGAATTAAAATCGTCATGCGTGCTGAGGACTTCAACAAAGATAACGAGAAAAGCAAAAGTTTTTACAAACACAACGGTTGAAATATTTTCAGTGGGTTTGCATCAATCGAGTAGGAAGGCATAGGTCAACGTGAGGTAAGCTTTTACTCAGTGATTTTGAATCTTGCTGAACCGCGAGCCTTTTCCGGGGTCGCAACTAGAGATAGGCAAACGCGTAAGTTCCTCCTGCCAGAAACCAGTCTTCACACGGTCGTTGCGATCCGACGACGAATGTCGTTGGCAGGTGTCATTAAAGTTATTATGGATTGCTTTTAATGGATCGCGGTACAAAACAGGTAAAACTGTTCACATTATGCTTAGGTGAGACATTGTTGGTTGAATGTTTGAACTTGGTGTCTCTTTATTATGCACGTTTATCTTGTTTTGTTTTGCTTAGATACGAGAATTTTAGTTGATGAAGAAAATTGGTGGATGCTCTAATAAGTTTATAACAATTTAATCAAAAAATGGAGCAACAAGAAGAGGTCCAACGTAGTGAGTTTAGACCATTGAAGTCGAGGTTTTTGGAGATAGAAACCAACAGCCCGAATTCAACGAAAGAATGGAAGCACTGGAAGAAAACTTTCTAGAACTGAGTAACAGCTTACGAGATTGAAGGTGTGAGGATCGACAAGCTGCAAGTACTTACGGACTTTTTGTCTTATAAGATCTGTGCGCACATTGATGAGTGCGAAACATGCGACGAAGCCATTTGGCATAGGCCTACGTGATCACAAATTTATAAAACCTCCTAATGAAGTTTTCGCACTTGTTTGCAACCACAAATCAGCAGCCAGAACATACTTTTGATGATCATCTGCAAGAGCTTCGAAGGTTAAGCAAATATAGCAATTTTCGGGAATAAATTAAAACGAAACACCGTGATGGTTTTATTTGAGATGCACTGCCATACTGTCGCATTCCATTCGCCAGGGTCTTTTAGAAATGCGAACTCTGACGATTGACTCCGCATTTGACAAAGCCCGAGCATTAGATGTTGCGCAGAGAAATTCACTGTAGTACTTGTCTTCAGGGATCTCCACATCTACAGCCGCCCGGCGTCAATCGCCTGCTTGTGTCGAAGGTCAAGGGGTCTCGACGTTTGCGGTTTGCAAGAACAAGGCGCGTTTCGTCTCTGGGAGTGAGAAGCGCCACGAGCGACGAAATGCTCTGCGCGTTCTGCAGTGTGCTGTAAATGTGGGAAAACAGGTCATTCCGCAAACGTATGCAAAGTTCATCTTCGGAAGCAACAACGATCGCATCCGTAAGCTCTCCTGCGTTATGTTCCGTGCAACGAGCTCCAGAGTGCTTGTCCTTTGCGGTTACGAACTTTTTTTGGGGGAAGAGATGCTTGTCCGCTTTGAACGACGCTGGGAATTCGTTGAGCGTCGTGAACGAAGAAAGAGAGAAGACCGTCGATGTGGAAAAACTAGCTGAGGCTTTTCAATACTTACTTGGACAATATAACAGTTGGAGGAACGACGCAAGCTGACCACGATCATCTGAACGTCCAACGCCTGCTCCGTGCTCTCAGAGGGAAAAAGATGACATTAAATGTAACAAACGATCTCATCGGTCTCAGAAATAAGCATCTTGGGGTACCGTGTAGGTCGTGGTGTGATCATGTCCGACGCGGAGAGATTGAAGCCGTTGTGTGAAGTGCCTCTCCAACAAGTAAAAGGGCGCTACAGCGTGCTCTGGGCTTGTTCCCATACTACGCAAAATGTGGATACCTTGTTTCTCTGATAAGATGCTAAGGCTAAAAGAGATTACAATTTTCCCATAAGATGAAAGATGCTCTGAGGACTTCAATCTTTTTAAAACAATATATTGAAGATATACAGTTGCAAGCAATCGACGAAATCTTCCATTTATGGTCGAATGAGATGCTTCCGATGCAGGTCCATAACCAGCTTGGGACACCAGGAGGGGCGAAGAGTTTTCTGAGAGGGGCCCATATTTTTTGAACTATGTCCAATAGTTTTAAACCATGTCCAACACATTTTTCCAGGGGGAGCTTAGCCCCCCCTGCGCCCCCTGGTTACGGGCCTGTTCGGAGGTTGCGATTTCAGCGACACTTAATCAAGGTGGCCGACCGATTGCCTTAATGTCGAGGTCGCTGAGCAAGAGTGAGCTTCATTACCTCGCAGTGGCAAAGGAAGCAACCGGAATTATCGAAGCCGCAATGAAATGGCACCACTTCCTGACTGGTCGCCATTTCACAATTGTCGAGGATCAAAAATGGGTCTCGTTTGCGTTTGATAACCGCAAGCTCACGAAAGTAATGAATAACAAAATTCAGTGTTGGCAATTAGAGCTGGCGTCGTATTCGTATGATATTAGGTATCGCCCTGGCAGAGAAAACAACGCTCCCGACGTTCTCACGCGAGCGTCCTGTTCTGCAGCGCCAGTTGGCAATTTGGACATGCTGCACAGGGACTTGTGCCGCCCCGACGTAACGCGGATGCTTCATTTTGTGCGGTCAAAAAACTTACCTTTTTCAAGAGGACGTGAAGAGAGTTTGCTCACTGTGCAGCATTTGCGGTGAACAAAACTGCAATTCTATTGTTCTGAAATGGGAACTTTAATCAAGACTACCAAGCCCTTTGAAGCATCTCAGTTTAAATTCTGAAGGTCAACTACCATCTCAGACACAAAGCACGTACTTTCTGGTGGTAGTCAATGAATGTATTTAATGTATTTATTTAACGACAATCTTGCTACAGGCGGTAGCCTGACTGGTGCAATCTTGTCGTGTCAGGTCGAGCTTTGATAATATAACAACGCAAAAAGAATTGAAAAACCAAAACGGAGATACATTGCATTGCTAGCATCTCATACAGCGCTTCAGGAACGCATCAACAGCATTGAATACAGCATTGAAACGATGTCGACGCATCAGGTACGTCATATTGATGTAATGACAATTGCAACAGATCGGCATCAACAAAAAAAATATAACAGGAAAGCACGAATCTCCCATAAATGTTGAACAACGTCGCGCGGATGTTATGAAAATCTATTACAAGACTTGAGAAAATCATTAGTCAATGAATATACCCGTTTTCCGTTTTGTTTTTCGTGTCCGAACATACCGACGTCCACTGTTATCAAATACTAGACCAGCTGTTTGCCATGTGTGGGATGCCCCATTATGCCCATTCTGACTTGAGCAGATCGTTTACATCGCACGAACTTGCTACAGCGAGGTGTGGCGAGTAGTCACTCCACACCCTATCTTCCGCGTGGTAACGCCCAAGTCAAGCATTATAATGGCGGTTTGTGGAAAATGATAAGATTGTGTTGAAACTCGCTCGGTTTGCCTGTGGAATGTTGGGAAACTGTGTTGATCGATACTTTGCATGCCACGCGCTCACTGTTGTGCATTGCCACTGACGTCACGCCCCATGAATTGTTTCTTCGTCTTTTTGTCGGAAGTCTCCTAGCGGGAAGTCCCTACCAGCTTGGTTAATGCGGCCAGGTCCAGTGTTCTTGCACAAACATGTGCGCACCAGTAAGCATGATGACTTGGCAGAGGAAGTAGAACTGTTAGAGGCCAATCCTACGCATGCAAGTGTACGACAGGAGGACGGCCGAGAGCTAAACCTTTCTCTCAGTGATGCAGCACCTTGTACGCAAATACGAGCACCCAATGAAGCGCTGCCAACGAAACGAGTTCTCCATCCATCACCGACGTCTGATGTTTCTGGAGGTAAGGGAGAGACTGAAACTCCCGAGCGACAACGCGCCACAGTCATATAGCAAAGAACACGTCCGAAGCAAATAAGTTTACGGTGTTCTACTTGGAGTACTCGAGGCGTGCCACCTAAACGATACGGCCAGCCAATTTCTTTCTAGAAGGGTTGAATGTTGTATATTTGCGTTTTGCCTGTCTGAGTTGTTTCTTGGGTGAAGCCAGTTTAATTTCGTGTTTCTTGGCGACATACTTCTCGTGTGATCGCCACCTCTGCGTGGACGTAATTAACAAGGCGCTCACCACGTGTTACTCATTCCCTTAGAAACGCGATCAGTAAGACGGCCTGCATATCGCACATATCGTTGTTGCAGTTGGACGATACGTTTCGAGTTGAATGCTGACCTTGGTGTCTCTTTACTATGCATGTTTATCTTGCTTTTGTTTTGTGCAGATACGTGAATTTTTGTTGACTAAAACCAACAAAATTTTAGTCAGTGCAATTTTTTAATAAGTTGCGAACATAGGGTTGCGGAGTCGGAGTCGTAAGGAATCGGAGGTTTTTGGGTGGAGTCGGAGTCAGATTCCTAACAACACTGGGAGTCGGAGTCGGATTTTTCTGTCCGACTCTGAATACCCATTTGGATCATTTTTTACATCACACTCCTAAATTGGGAATTCCTGTTGAAACGGTACAATTTCTTTTGAAACTTTTGTTGAAACAAATATTTCTTGCTGTGCACCACGATTTCTATTGATTTTAACAGCCAAATTTCATTCCCTTTATGTTAAGGAGATCGGAAATTTTGGAAAGGTTGGAGTCGGAACTTTTGGAAACTCGGAGTCGGGATTCGGAGTCGGAAATTTAGGAAAGTTGGAGTCGGATTCTGGAGTCGGAGTCGGATAGTTTACCTCCGACTCCGCAACCCTGTTTGCGAAGTATCAACACTTGTGTGTTAACAGACGCTGCTCGTGACTGAAGCTTTCAACGCAGTACCAAAATAATGCATTTAGCAGCTGTTTAAAAATTTAGTGCATGGTAAATAGCGCGCTCATCGTAAAATAGATAAAAATGTCGCTTAATTTCAATGTGGTTGAATTTGTTGCTACCAGCCTTGATACTCACGTATTTGGCAACGACTTCCAGCATATCCTGGTCGGCAAACGCATGTTGCTGTTCCACCTGTGTTTCTGCAAGCTCCGTTGTTTAAACAGGAATTGGTGGAGCAAGGGGCTGTAGAACATCAATTCAAATGTCAGGGTTTTACATGAGAATGTTTTATCGCTCAAGCAGCTTCGGAGGACACGGTTATGCTGTTTAAACGTCATTCTTTCAACGTTTCCGCCTATAATGAGGTCTGAAAAAACCTGAAACCACTTTAACAGTGTTATTCCAAAAACTAGGCAATACAACCCGCATCACCTTCAAAAACAGCCAAGCAATTTTGAAAAATGTGAGATGCAGCTATGCTCACCGCCTCTGACAGAGCACAGGGAACTTTACTAGGAACTGGAAATTTCACACAAACATCGTGGACACGCTATCAACGCAATGTTGACGCAATCACCCTTGAAAACTGCACAGCTGGTGCCGTTTTAACCGAACACGTTTCCCAGACACTGGCCATCGTTTTTGTAAAGCGAACGTGCACGTGGGACTGTAGACTACGTCAGCAAAAGGCAATTTTTCTATGTTTTTTCCACACTTTGAGCTGGTCCCTATAGGACATTTTTCCTAATTTTTTTCTGTTTTTATCAGAACTGCAACACTTTCTTAAATAATTTCCTGCTGCGTTGTTTGGGGGCAAATCTATGTTTGGTTTTTACATTTTCGTTTTTGTCTATTTTCAACTATTTTAACATGAGCATACAGTAAATGTCTGTTTTCAAACACTCATGTGATCACTAGAGCTTCGGGCAGCGCACTACTCCTGTTTATGAGTAAAATCGCAAACGTGGCTTACATGCTGGAAAGCGCATTTGCTCAATCGTCGCCATGATTTACCATCTATTCGCTCATGCGGATTTACACAAAGGTAGACAAATTTGCTCGCAGTTTTATTTCATTGGTGATAAATGCATTGCCAAGACCCAATTGGAAACATCTGGCCAAATCATAAAATGAAACAAAAAAAACCAGCACAGAGTTCATAAGAGAATTCAGCTGAGGAAGGAAAATGTTGATGTGGAACAGATAACATTAAACCCAACTTTATGTCGTTTGCAAGTTTTCAAAATAATCGTATAAGTTCGAACCCGATTTGCTACTTCGAAGCTAAGCTAAGTGACATTTTCGAGATTTACAAAATTACGTGGAGAACACAACGTCATAACTAACCACTTTATAGATATCATACTGAATATTTCACAAAACAACTTTGTATATCTTAAATTTATTTTTCTGAGAATCAAACTGTTATTTTTCTAAACGTCCAGTCTGATTTCCTTGCACAGTTTTTCCTTCATGGTTGTTGTTTAGATCTTCAAGAGGTACATTTATTAGACTGCAACATACGATCCACTGCATCATAGCAGTTTTGCAAGTATGTCACAAAAACGATGGTAAATATAAACGATCTTACGCCACCTACCGGCTGAAATACGTCGCTGACAAATAAAGAACTTTCTCATCGAGCATCTGCCGTCGAACCATTTGCCCACAGGTGGTGGGAGGAACCTGACTGTTTCACGTGCGTTTACGTAAAGGCAGACGTCTTCCATTGAAGTCTGGTCTGGTTCGAAGTAGCCGATGCGCGGAGCGGCATACCAGTTTTGAAAACCACTTTGGCCGCGGAGTGGAATTTTGTCTCCGTTAGACCAGAGCCAAGTGCCTTCGGAGGCAGAATCTTTGCCACCGACCCAGTACCCTTCTGCCCACGGTCCTTCCCACAGCTGATTTGAGATTATTTCAATGTCGACTTTCAGGTGGCGGTCAACAGCGCTCTGTACGTCTGCCGATGGAATCATAAGCAGCCTGGCGCCAATCTTGCTGCACTCAGCCTCGGCTTCACTGTAATTTCGTCGATGGAGGTACAAGGAGAACTGCCAGCCGTTATAGATGACGCGACGCACTGCGACAACAGTCAGTGACTTGCGCGATATTGTGGTTGTGGTAAACACGGCGCAGCAGCAGGGACGGACAACAGTCCGTTCTCTAACTATTTTGCAGCGGTATGGGTCTCCTCTTGCACATCGGCCAACAACTGTTCAAGTGAGGAATTATGCCACGATTGCTAACAAACAAACATTGCGCACTGTCTCAACCAGGGATGTAGAGCCAGAACTCAAATCTCGGGCTCCCGCTCCAGCTCCAGGCATCTATTTTTTTGGCTCCGGCTCCAGAACATTTGGTCCAATAAAAACTAAAAGCTATTGTTTTATTAGTACAACTCACTTGCCCAACAAATTATGTTTGTTGAAGGAGAACCCAAATTTCAGGCTCTGATTCCGGCTCCACCATCTGAATTTTTTTGGCTTTTTTGGTTCCAGGCATCTAAAATTTCTTGGGCTCCGGCTCCGGGCTCCGGCTCTACAGCCCTGGTCCCAACTGAAGCGCACAGAAAAATAAGCAACTGAGCCATTGCTCACTCTCCCAACAGGACTAACCATTCAGGAATAACTGTGCTTGATTTATGTAGGAGGGTGTGATGGCAATCCAAGAACATCACCGTTAAAGATTCAGTGTCACAGATACTTGAGGGACAGTACAAGAAATTATGCGATGATGTACATCTTTAACACTTTTAATAGGCATATCCTTACCATGGGTTATTCTTATGGAAAACGTTAGGGAGGTAATGACAATTTCGTTTGATCACTTTATCTCAACTAAGATCAATCTTTTACGCAGTGAGTTTATGAATGCGATTTTCTTACCGTTATTGCCACCAGGTGAACCTGGTTGGCCAACAGAATGGGGTATTTTTTGTACAACGTTTCCTGGCGCCACATAAGGTGGATAGGCTATCCCTTGGCCTTCATAAGGTCTGGAAAGAACGCCTTCGTAAGGATAAGTTCGGATGCTTTGAAGACTCTCTCGTGTTTGGGCGTAACAAGCCGGCTGTGAAATGAAAGCCATTATGTGACAAGCACAAAAATGTAGAACGTGTTAAATGATAGCGAACAACTAATTTTGTGGAATAACAAAAAAGCTGTCTTTGACATAGCCAAATCATGTCTGTATCGCAGTGGACGCACTCTTCCGCAATTAAAAAGATAAAACCATGTTATAACACTACTCAGATTATGCACAAATTTAATTGAGAAAAAACAAATCAAAAGGTGAAGACATATATATTTCTTTGTTTTACCATCTTTGAAATCTTGACTTATTTTTGCTTACACCACTTCTCTAAAAATATAACATTTAAATGTCTAGTTCTACCTCTTTAAATGTAACTTTTATGCATGTCGTAATACGGGCCACATGGCACTGATCCGTTCCGAGCACTTTTCATTAGTCAAATAAATCCCAAGGCCACCGAAATCATAAAGATTGCCTCGGATCAAAGTAATATCAGCAGAATGTTAAACACGAATGAAGTATTGACGTGCTTAAAAGAAAGTTTTACACAAGATATTTTTAACTTCAAACACAAGACGTTTGTTTAAGTTTTGTCACATTACCGACTGTTTTCAGGCCAGGGGGCTTGATGCCGCCGTCAGGCGCCTGAAGCTAGGAGAGTCTCCGGGTCTGGATTCTATCTCCCCGGAGTTTATACTCCACGCAGGGTCGGCTCTCAAACCTTGGTTTTGCGATTTCCTCACTTCCTGCTTGCGCCAACTCAAAATTTTAAAGATCTGGAGAAGAGCACTAAAAATTGCCATCCAAAAGCCGGAAAAGTCATTGGGAGATCCAAAGAACTATCGCCCTATATCTCGTCTGTATGTCTCCAGGATCCTCGCGAGACTCATCTGCCCGCGTGTCGAACCAACCGTCGACCCATTGCTCCATCAGGAGCGGGCGGGTTTTCGACACGGGAGGTCGACCGTAGATCAGGTCACCTTGCTGATATAGGACATCGAGGATAACTTTTCGTCTAAGAAGGCCGGAGCTATGTATGTCAATCTCACAGGAGCCTTCGACACTGTATGGCATCGCGGCCTCACCTGAAGGCTGCTGCAACTGTTATCTGACAGACACATGGTCCGCATGAGCACAGAGATGGTTGACAATCGCAGCTTCACCCTTACCACCGACAACGGCAAACGGAACAAGTTACTACGCCTCAAGAACGGCGTCCCACATGGATCCGTCCTGGCACCTCTTCTCTTCAACATATACATCTCTGACCTGACAACCACCGTCTCCAGAAACTACGCATATGCCGACGACCTATCAAACATGCATGCTGATGGAGACTGGCAGGTAATGGAAGGGGTGTTGAGCAAGGAAATGGCAACCGGAGATGAATACCTCCAGACTAGGAAACTAAAGCTCAGCACTACAAACATTTCCACCTTAACAACAAGAAAGCTAAACTTGAGTTAAATGTTGGACAGATCATTCACATATCGACTCACTTCGCGAAAAGTTGACATCACGCGTCCGCGCCCTTGAGGCAGCTTGCTGGCTCTGTCAGGGTGCTGGAGCAACATCATTGCCAATAGCCTCCCTTGCCTTAGTCCATTCAGTGCTCTCACCGGCATCACTGACCCTGCCATCAACGACGCCTTGCGAATTGTGACTGGATGCCTGCGTCCTACACCAGCTGACAACCTTCCCATTCTCGCAGGCATCCAACCTGCTCAGCTTCGTCGCAACGGTGTCACACTGCCTCTAGCATGCCGTGACATGGAGCCTGGACACCTACTCCACTCAGTGCTCACCTGTCCATCCAGTACGAATGCACGGCGTCTCAAATCGAGACACTCATTCGACTGTGATAAGCTTCATGACCCCCAGACATCGCAATCCTTCAGAGAAGCCATTGATATAAATCTAAATGAACTGGACCTACAAGCCAATGCCTCAGTTGAAGACCGATGGATCACCCTTCGTGACGCAATGTCTGCTGCTGTCAAAGAAACAACTGGTTTCATACCCAAGAAAAAACAAGATTGGTTTGATTAGAACGATAAAACGATCACCAGGCTCATCGATGTTAAACGCCATGCACGCCTTGCTTTAGAAAATAACCCTTCTGCAGAGAACATAAGGAACCATCAGCAGGCAAATGCAGCATGCCAGAGAGGAATTCGTGAGGCCCAAAATACTTGGTGGCAGCAGAAATCGGAAAACCTACAAAAGTATGCCGACCAGTGGGATATGCGCCGTTTTTATGCTGCAACAAAAGATATCTTTGGACCCATTAGAATATCAGTGAGCAGCCTAAAAATGTAGATGGCTCCACCACCATCTCGGACACTCAAGGGATCCTCGATCGCTGGAAGTCCCATTTTGAGGGTCTATTAAACAATCGCCCTTGCACCTCTAGCGACTTTCTTCATAGGACCCCACAACATCCTCATCGCATGTCTACACCACCTTCACATATTGGATGTCTATATCACCTTCACTACAAGAGCTAAAAAATTCTATCAAGCACATGACAAGAGGAAAGACACAAGGACCAGATAACGTACCGCTGGAATTTTTTTTCATGGATGAGCAAAGATTTATCACCACCTAATGCAGCTGCTCCTTAAATATGGGAACTAAGACTGTCCCGAGTGACTTTAGAGATGAAAACATAGTCACAACCTTTAAGCATGGAGAAAGAGAGATCTGCAGTAACTACCGCGGCATCTCACTTCTGAGCATTGCAAGTAAGATCTTTTGCAGCATTCTGCTGGATCCACTTCTCACACCGACTGAAGATGCACTTCCTGCGTCGCCATGTGACTTTAGACCATCTCTCAGTACTGTAAACATGATCTTATGTGCTCGACAACTCCAAGAAAAGAGTCAAGAACAACAACAACCGCTCATGTTCATCTTCTGGGACCTCAAGAAAGCCTTTGACAAAGTTCCTCGCCCTGCCATGTGTGCTGTGCTTGCTAGTTTTGGATGTCCAGATGACTTTATCAACCTGATTCGTGCTCTCCATGATGACATGGTTGGTAGAGTTTGCCACCGAAGCACTCTTTCAGACCCTTTTCTAATCACTGGTGGTCTCAAGCAGGAATGTGTCCTGGCTCCAACCTTCTTTTCATTATATGTGACTGCAATGCTAAATGAAGTCCCACCAAAAGCCCTGTCATTAATTTACGATACTGTATGGATGGAGGGCTTTTTAATCTTGCTCGCATCGGTGCAAAATACCAAACATCTGTCATCACAGCCCATCAGCTGCAATTTGCCGATGACAATGCTACCCCAGCTCAGACCTTTGACGACCTTCATAGGATAGCAACCATGATGACTCTTACCAGCACTTTGGAATGCAAGTAAGCGCTGACAAAATCAAGGTACGTAACCAACCGCCACCCGGACTGACGTCCTTAAGGAGCAATGTCGACATAAATGGAGAGCGTCTGGAAAAAGCGGATTACTTCCCGTATCTTGGCAGCATTCTCTCAAAAACGCCGACGTGGCAAAGGACATTGAAAGCCGCATAAAAGCTGCACACTGTGCATCTGGGCGCCTCAGCCATCGCGTCTTCAACAACCATGCGATATCCATCCGCAGCAAAATCATGGTTTTCCGGGCCGTCGTTCTTTCTACCCTTCTCTACGCTTGTGAAACGTGGACCTTGTACTGTTGTGACATCAAACGTCTTGACAGCTTCAGAGAAAGTTAAGACAACTGCTCAACACTCGGTGGGAGGAGCGGCTTTCAAGCAATGAAATCCTCAAGCGTGCTCTGCTGCCTCGTGTGGAAACCATCATCCTGCTGCAACACCGTCTCCGCTGGGCAGGACATGTCGTACAGGTGGACCCCTCCAGATTGCCTCGAATCATGCTCTGCGGGGAATTTGATGGAGGAAAACCCCATGGAAGACCTGCGTTATAAAGACAAAGATAAAATGCTCCTTGAAACAAGCTGGCGCTAACTCACAGCTCTGGGGACAGCTTGCCAACCACGGAGCAGCTTGGAGAAGAAAAACCAGGGACGGTGAAAGTCATTCGAGACAGTCAGGAAACAACAGGATGAAGACAGACGAAAACAAAGATATGAAAAACTGAATCAGCCACGTCCCCCTCCCTCTACACCCGGTAACCACTGCCCACGCCTATTCCATCACAGGCTGGGTCTTCAAACCCACATTCGCCATCGTTATCAAGCACAAGTGGCAAAGTCCTGACAGCAGAAGAATCCCGTGCTGGGACACGAGCAGGAGTCGTCGACGAAGAATCTGCGGCGTGTAGTAAACATTTTCATTCAGAACGGCTACAAATGCGTTAGTGTCGTTTCCAAAACCTCGGCAAACGACGTGGTAAAAATCCGGTGAACGTAATGTTCAACCGGACATTTGAATTTAATGGAAATTCCATTTCATGCTCATTCTACCTCAAAAAATATTTACCGCGTTATGTTGTCCACCTTTTTCGTATTGATTGTAACAACAATTGTAAACGAGAGCGCACGCCGTCTGATTGCTGCTTCCAACAGGGTTTCCTGAAAGTAAATATTGTGAAAAATCACACAGAAACTGAGCTCTATGAGACCAACGCTTAAGAGCTACGGTTTATTGCAATGCCTGAAATTTCTATAAACATTTCATAAAATTTTTTTTTCTGTTTCTGTGGCGCACCAGAACCTATATGCAAATCATTACTGATTGTTTATAAAAAAATCAACATTTTCGATTCCGGGCATATTTTAACTTGTCTCTTCAGCAGTTCGCGAAAGTAACTGTGCAATACCTGTTAAATGACATAGCGAAGCTGTGCCTGAAAACGACCGCCCGGATGAGGAAATGACTGCGTGGATTTGTGTTTGATAGAGTCGGGAAGTGCCTCAGTGAGTGGTCAGGTTATAGCAGACTTGCCACTGATGAAGGTTAAAATTAAGTGCTTGAGTGCATACCAAACGGTTCTTAATATAAGTAAGCTAACAACAGCAAACACAAAATATTTGGTCAGATCTCAGTAAAAAGGCAATGCCAGTGAGGAAGTGAAAATGTAAATAAGTACTTGTTTAAATTATGATTGAGAAAACGGTGAGTTAACAAGGGATAAAGCAAGGAACTGAATACTAAATAAGTGATTAAACTAGCGAGCAAGTGATTTATTGATTGAGCGATTGAATGACTGGTTAAGTGACCGAGTGGCTTGCTGAGTGATTGAATGATTAAGCGAGTGATTAAGCGAAGAGAAGACCACTGTCAGGGGCGTAAGAAAGGGGGAAAGGGGGGAATAATTTCCCGGGCGCCCAATCATTATAGGCGCGCCGCATGACTGCGAGGGGCGCCGAAAAGTCCAAACAATGTCACAAGTACTTTCAACAATACAGTGCATTTGCTTGCGAAGGACTTCAGGATCGAACATGGGGACGCCAAACTTGCTTCTTGCCCCGGGCGCCATCTCACCTCGTTATGCTACTGACCACTGCATAACAAAATGAAAGAGTAACAAGAAAAAGGAAGGTGATTGAATGATTGAATGAAAAACGACTTGGAGAAAAGAACTTGCATGAAGTTGTAAAGTCAAAATAGGGTTATTGAGCTCGAACAAAAAAGCAACACTAAGAAATGACAAAATCCCACAAAATTGGCTCAAAACCTGAAAGATGAGTTGCTTGATAATTATGAAGGAAGTTAAAGAAAGTCAACTTTCAGTATTTGCTTTTTTTCAAAGATCAGTGATATTTATATATAATTTCAGTCAAAAATGCGCAGAAAAACAATTTGAAGAGAACTATGATGGATTACTCAAAATTTGAAATACATTTTTTCAGGTTAGGCTAGGTTTGCCAAGTTTATGGAATTTCGCGGAGGTGTCCGGGATTTCTGTGTTAAAAGTTGTGTCCGGAAATGATTTTTAAGAATGCGCTAATGTCCGGAATTTCGACAGTTTCAGAGGATCTAATCATCAAATCACCTGAAAAATATGAACAGTTGGTATTGAGAGTGAAAAAATGGCTTTTGTGTTTTATCGCTTGTGGCCTATTGTCTGATAAGTTTTTGAAACCTTTCTTCTGTGATATTGATGCTGTTTTGCGGAGGATTGGTAGTTAAAAGAACATACTGAAAAATGCCTATAGTGCTTGTTTGTTGTCGCGAAAAGTAGTCGTTGAGACTTTGCCTCTTCAGATTTGGTAATCGTAAGTTACGGTTATTGGTTTTTACTCAGAAACACTTATCAAAGACCATCGACCTTCATAAAAAATAAGCTAGTCTTAGCTATACCTATTTTGGAGATATTTTTTCTGAAAAGCAAGAGACACATCAAGTTTAGGGAACGTTTTCCAAATGTAAATTACAATAAAACGCACGCAGTAATCAGTAATCATTGGAATGAATAACTGTTTTGAGTATTTATATATTTCCTGTAGACTCACCCATTTGATCAGTGCACTGAATCTTTGATTGATTACGTATCATACATGTTTGGAAGAAACTAAGTCCTGGCTGAAGTGTTATGTTGGTCTTCCCGTACACCACTGAGTAACTCCTCATCTGCGTTTGAAAAACAATGCATTGTGACGTCACACAAAGCACAACGTTCAGCGAATCGTCTCATTTGTTGGCATCTTTTAAAATAAAATGATTCTAACTAGAGAAGCAAACACGGAAAAACTAGATTAAATGCCTTTGATGAAAATCTTGTTTTTTAAAGAAAAACAAAACCTGTTGTTGATGTTCGTAGAGTAACGTTTCATTTCAAGCATACATAACTATAAGCGGCAGTCATGATTTATCATGAACTTCACAAGTAAACCAGCTAAAACATGGAGTCATTTAGTCATGCTCTAAGTATTTCTTTAGAAAAAACATCTAAAGGAAATAGGAATACAGCGTTGACGCTGTTCAGAATCGAAGCACTGCATGACTTGGTTCAAGCGTGTTTTTTTCCGTGATATTATGTCCAGTTTTAATGCAAATTCTAGACATTTTGATACGTACCTTAAAGTCAGTCCTTAGGTGATGTGTGTGGAGGAAACTGGAGGGCCACATGGGCTTAGCCCTAGGCACTCCCAATCGTTTTCTGGAAGTACCTTTCCCCACTTTTTAATTTCAAATTTTGCTAAATAAGTAGATAGGGGACGTTGAGGGCTTAGAAAACATCGCATAAAATTGCTTAAGCATGCTGACATGTTTAAGAAATTGAAATTACCTTATATTTCAATTTGAATTGTATAACTGTGATGCTCGTGACATCACAGTTATACAATTCAAACTAAAGAAATTTTACATAGTTTTTTGACGTACCCCTGAATTTGGAAAAGGTTCCTCCATCGCTGATAGTGGTTGATGACAAACTGTTGCCAGAGACCATGGTGGATATCATTGTTAAAATGAATAAATATTTAACACTTTACAGTACAAAACAAAGTTTCAATCATCATTCAATTACTATTAAGGCAAGAAAATTAGAGAAAATGTATTTAAAACTAATGCCATGTTAAACTTGATTATCATCAAAACTCTGGGATAAGTTAAAATCAGGGCCAGTATTTTTTTTCCCGTAAACAGAGGGGTCAGCCGCTTACAGGAGGACAGGTTATGCAACCCTTTTCAACGCCCGCAACTCCCATGATCGTAGCTTTTGAAGCTATGATCGGCCATAACTTGCGAGCAGATGACGCTAGAGAGTCCGTGAAATAATCGTCGGATTTGGAAAACAGCAACACATCTTTTGCGGTGTGTGTGACGTCATTGTGACGTGCTTGAGGGGAAAACGCATTTTTAGTTGCTAAAAAATTGGTGGTTTTTATTCAAAAGCTAAGAGCGAAAAATAAATATGTTGGAAATAAAATGTCTTCATAAAAATGTAAGTGATGGCCGTCGCTTTGCTAATGTAATTGAAAAAATGAACTTTTTTTGGTGGAAGAATCTTTGGACATTTGAAAATTTCAGAACAGGTTTCCCTAAGTGTCTTACAAAATCCTACCAACTTTCAAGTGAAAATTTGGAGAGGAGCAAAAGTTATGGAAGATTTTGTACTTAATTAATTTGCTAATCCCCTATAGGATTTGCCAATTAGTTTGCTGCTTTTTAGGTCACATCGTCTCAACCACTAAAGCTGGAAAATGAATCAAGTGCTCTAAAGATTCAGACTTTCGTCTAGTTTAGTTTACAAAAAACAAAAGCTATATACAGCCTGCATTTTTTTCAAGTCCCGATAACGTAATTACTTAATTACTTACTTAAAAACCCTTACTAATTCCTTGATCAAGTAATTTTGCCATTACCTAAAAAATTCAAGTAATTTATTTTGAGAAAAGTTCAAATTTTAGAAACTACGTCTGTTGCTATAAACGCAGTATTATACATGGCATGCATCATCACACATAAAATAAGCTATTTAGACGGATAGATTTCTTGTCTGTGCAGAGCGCTTTGTGAATCACACTTGTTGATTGTCATCACAAGTACAATTTGGAGCTAGAATCTCATTCCAATAAATTGAATCGCGGCCAACAGATGTGAATTTTGTCTGAATCGCTATTATGTAATTTGAAAATTGCAATCATTTTGATGTAGTTCCATGTTTTCAAGTATAAATATCGATTTTCTTGGTGTGCTTGAATTATTTAAGCTACTTAAACAACCTGATAGAAATAACTCATTACTTAAACAATACATTTTGTTACCTGAACCCAGCCCTAATTGCCGTCTTCCGAATCCGAGGATGTTCGAGGATCCACTGACTCCCTAGCAAAGTAGTTCTCAGCAGAAGAGCCAGCCTCCCCGGGCGGCATCAATAAATCCCAAGGGGGGCGCGAGCCCTTACGCGCTCTACAACGTGGTAAGTTTGATCAATAAATTTACAATCAAATACGTTTGTTTTTGCAGCTTATTTAAAGTTTTGGGGGCTTGAAACAAAGCACAATTACTCAAGGGAGCCGTGGTGGAAAAAGGTTACCAACCACGGCTCCAGCGCAATCAGTTTGCGAGTTATGGCCATCATAACTTCAAAAGCCACTATCGTGGCACTTACGGTCGTAACCGGTTTGTTCCAATACAGCTTTGATTATATTTTCAACAACAAAAAAGTCTGGATGCACAGCAGTTTCCAACGATGAAACCGCCAAAGATTGTGAATTTTGATTAGTAAAATTTTTGTAAGCAGTCTTTCAGGTCAATCAAGCTTTTGATGTGTAAGCCAAAGAAATATTTCAGCGCAAATTACCTAAAATGATTGCGGAACCTATTGCATAATTTAGTCGAACCTGATCAAAGCACTGTGGTTCACCAATTGTCCATGATTAATCAAACGTTGTATGCCAGGGGGAGGGCAATAGTAGAATTTTCCAGGTGAAGCCAAGGATTTTCGTAGAGTGGGCAAAAATAGTGAAATTTAATTTTTTCCACTCGAAACTAAGGAAGCAACCTTTTTTGTTAAAAATATAACAGGAAAATATCAAATTTCAAAATGCAGGAAGGGGCCAAGGTCCCTTCTACCCTCCCCTTCCGACGCCCATGGTTGTGTATATGGCGTAAATTTTGGAGAATTCATGTCATGGCTGACATTTTCCTGAGGTTTAAGCTCCGTGTGGAAGTAAATGCTAATGAAATACAGTACGATCTTGTATCTAACCGCTTGTAATCACTAACCAAAGTAAAACAAGGAGTAACGCTTTTCCCAGCTGTTTCTGATGCACCAGCTTGCTGAATCTCACCTAATAGTAATGTAAATTTAATTTCAAGCATATCGCAAAAATTTCTCTCCTCTCTAACTCTGGCGTTTTACAAATGCTGTGCATTTTACCCTTGTCTCCAGCATAAGCCGTAGCCTTAAATGTAAATGGTATATCTTTTTGTATTGTTTTAAAACTAAATAGCGGCGATGAACGTTTTATATGCCTTGAAGCTCAAACGTCGGTTGAGACGAAATCCAGTTTCAAAGTCATATTTATTGCGCAAATAAGCCATGCACCAGGGGTCTTGGGGGGTCTCAAACTCAAATTGTTCCGAGGGCGAAACGAGAACTTTAAAAAGAAAACAGGGCCGCATCATGGCCACCCTAGGGCCGCATTATGAGGCGGACGTAACAAAGGCGTACCTGAGCCTTACTAGAAACAGTTTTTACATCTTTTTATGGCGAATGGTATTGTGAGTTATACGGAATTTATCTCTAGCCCTTTCTAAGTTCGTTTCAAACTTGTTGACTCGCTGGCCTAGCACATTTAAACACCGATCAATAAACTAAACAACCTAAATGTTAATTATTTCATAATACCCAAAAAGCATCGCGGGCCGCACAGTGTGTGAGACCTCTGCCATAGACACTGTTTAGCAACAATAACATTCTATATATTTATTTGTTACGATTAAAACTGCATTGTAACGGTTTAATCACAATCATGTTGAGCGTTACCGTTTTCGTCAATGATTTCATATTAACTTTCCGGCGAGAAAAAAAAAACTTGGGTCAAGTAATCACAATCCGACCTGTGCATAGTCTAAAAGTGCTACAACTTTCATCAAATGTTAATTGCCACCCTATCCTACTGTAAACGTGAAATCATTCTCCCGCAACGGGTAGTCTCAGCAGCAAAACCTAGCGTAGGTAGGAAGATGGTTTTCATTTTGGAGGTGCTGAGGACATTGACACTGCCATTACTTCCAGATAGCTTGCAATCTGTTTCATCGATGAAGTGCATGTAACTAAAATGAAAAAATTGACTTTTTCCCAGTCAATTCGATTTTGTTATTTAAACACTCATGGATTTTAAAAAATTCAACCGCTTACGCTAAAATGGCTTGAATCAGCAGTTCCCAAACTTTTTTGAGCACTACCCAAATTTGCGTTTGGTGAAAATGCGTCAAACAACAACCCAAGCTTCAAACAACTTTTGAAAAAAAGAAAAAAAAGATTGTATCGGTGATTTTTGGCACTAGCTTAAGTTACTAAGTTCGTTTTTGATGACAGTATTCCACTCTTTTCTCAAGTACCTATACGCTACAGACAAAGACAAACAGTGGTAACGTTGAAAATACACAACTCCGGTTTGGATCGCCTCGTCACGGCCCCTTTTTTGACCCTTCTTCACTCCTGTTTAGGTTTCGACCAATACTGGGCTAGATCAACTAACTCACCGTTGTGTTAAGTTGCGGGAACCTGCAGAGCCGCTGTAAGAATAGATTGTGGCTTCGTTTTCACAAACGCACAACCATTTTCACACTTTGTGCAGACTGCGTGAATCAAACATGTAAATTTGTTGTAACTTTTGCAATGGATTTCATAGTGTTTAATGACATGAAATCCAAACATTTTTCAAACGCGTTGAGGTTTTCTAGCCTTTACTGTACGTCAGGGGTGGGGAACCTATTTACTATCGCCGGCCGCATGAATTGTATATTACTGCTGGTGGGCCGCAAAATCAATTCATTTTATCCTAAAATTCTACCTTTGTGTAACTACAAGGAAGAGTGACTTTTCTTGACGTACTATCTAAGTACCTGCTTATTGTGGAGGTTCGTTTTGACGCCAGATGGTGCTCTAACACGGGTAAGGAAAAATCTGATGCGGGCCAAATCAAATTTTCATGCGGGCCGCAGGTTTCCCCCCACCTGCTTTACATCATCAGCTCTATACGTCAACCAGTCGCTCAAGAATTGGACAAGATCCACCTCTTATATGCGCGCAAGTTTTGTAGACCAACTTCGAGAGTCAGTGTCTAAAGGGAAGTCACTACTCGGTTTCCATTGAACCTGTGTTGGTGTACATCACAAGGGTATAAATACAAAAACGCAATCCTAATGGCGGCCGCAATGACCACAATGGCAACTGCAACATTGGCTGCAAAAGGCATACATAAAACATCGAGATTTTCACAAGCGCTTTTGCATGAAGGGTTTACGAGCAAATGGTGGCTTTCATTCGAAATAGAAACTTGGAACTTTATTAAAAACAACCTTTTAAAATTTTTCAATTCAACGAAAATGGACTATGTATTTGTCGGCTTAAATCTGAACCTATTATTAAAAAAAAGCGCCAGAAAAACGCACCTTTCATGGATGATTCTTCGAAAACAAAGGGCATTAAATAAACAAATGTTGAGACTTGGCTGTTGTTTGCCCCCCTCCTATCAAAATTCCTGGCTACGTGCCTGCATGCTACACCAACAAATTTCATTTGTTGATAGCTTTAATTAATTGCTCTTTGTTTGCTGTAAGCTTTCGAGGAATCAATTGACAGGGACCTGCTTTCTTCTTTTTGCCATGATTCAAACTTTCGCACATCTGCGTTCAAGTGCTAGCATCTAGAAAGGTGAAGATTTGAATTAAAACCTTTTATCTATGTGGTGACTAGTTACTTGATAACTAAGTCCGGGTTAAGCCATTCGAAAATCACGTGACCTCTTCCATTTTTTTCATCCAAAAATTTATCCCCCCAAAAGAGCAATGACTCACTTTGGTTGGAATTTTTTGTTAGTTGGGGTCGTCAGACGTAGTCCAAGCCAAAAAACATTTCAAAAAGCTCACAGGGAAGCGTGAAAAGATTTTTGGATTTCTTGGAAAATTGCCAAAAACTTCCATCCGGAATATCAGGAATTTATATTTTTTGTAAAAAATGTCAAATGCAAAGATAGTTTTTTTTAACTCATAGGATGGATTGCCGTCTTCCAAATCCGAGGATGTCTTCACTGACTCTCCAGCGCAATCCGTTTGCGAGTTATTGTCATCATAACTTCAAAAGCCGCGATCATGGCAGTTGCGGTCGTAACCGGTTTGTCCCAATACAGTTATGATTGTAGCTTTCAACAAAAAAACCGTCTGGATGCACAGCAGTGAGCAGCGATTAAACCGCCAAAGATTGTGAATTTTGATGAGTAAAATTTTTGTAAGCAGTCTTCCTTTATTGTGTGTGAGAGAAAGGTTAAATCAAAATACGAAAATAAGGGAAAATGTGGAGGTTAATGACTCGAACTGTTGAAGAAAATATTTTTTGATCTTTTTGGAGAGACTGCCAGAAACATGCTGATGCTTTGCTCATGGTGTTAAGAAAGCAGTTACAAACCTGTGTTCGTAACCATGTTTTAACGATATCTTTTTCAGAAGCAACTGTTTCTGAAAACATTCACATATGCAAACTTTTTCATCAGCCTTGTATGTTCCAGGTTGTTTCAAGATTAAATAAAGCATCAAAAGAATACTAGAAGGAATGATCGCTTTCGAAGATTGACTTATGAACTTTTATACTGCAGCAGGAAAGTTAGACATACTGAGAACATATCAAATTCCTTGAGTTTTTGGGTTGGGACAAAAAATGCTTTTGTTAAGATCAAATGATTCTAGGCATTTAGATTTAATCTGGTTGGACATACTCGCGAATTGCACAAAAAGATTTTCTTCTAAATGACTACACCATTTGCTCAGAATCAAATTGTTGGCAACGGAAATTTGAGATCCGAACAAAAATGCAGAGTCAATTACAGTTGGTGATGTTTGTCACGAGTACGGATTGGTAGTGTTAAATTTCATAGATACACATCAACAAGACAGGTGCGCAAAACATTTCCAAAGTGTGCGAAGAGAACGAGTTTGATGCAACAACTTCCATTCACGCGAAACGTAATTTTCCTGTAACAAATGCTTTTTCAGCAATTGAGCAGAGTGTTTCAAGCTGTCTGGCATGCTACACCAACAAATATCATTTGTCGATAGCTTTAATTAATATCTCTATGTTTGCTGCAAGCTTTCTAGGAATCAATTGAAAGGGACCTGCTTTCTTCTTTTCCCTATGATTCAAACTTTCACATGTCTGTGTTCAAGTGCTAGCATCTAGAAAGGTGAAGGTTTGAATTCAAACCCTTTACCTTTGTGGACAGTAGTTACTTGATAACTTTGAAACAACAAAACGCATTCATAAAAATTTACAAATTTGTATAAATGCGGTGATTCCTTGTGCATTTTTTTCTTTCTCTTGTCCGCAGTTGGTCACAGCATTTCCTTTTGCTTATTTGCTAACTTTACCTCTGATTGACTTAACACGTAAATTTGTTTCTTGTTGTGTGCGCGTGTACTATTAATGCACACGATGTGGACCATGGGAATGATAAACGAACATTAAAATATTTCAGAGACCAGCAAAAAGAGAGTTATTTCACAAATAACTACCGCAACAGCTTGATTTTAGGATCATTTTGTCATTGCTTTGTATAACTCTAAGCACCTGCATTGCGTTGGTACAAAGTTAAACACTCCATATGCTTCAACCGTTTTCATGAGTTTGACGCCGAAAAACTGATTAAATAGACGGAAACGTGTTTGGTTTTCTGCTATGATTTTGGAAAAACATGAGTTGCCAAACATCTTTGTCATAAACGTCAAGCAGCTTTTCCGATCATACCTTGTCAGCAACGCAAAGAACCACCGCGGCTCGTTGAGAGACAACATCTACTTTAAAGGGAAGGCACACTTCCGTGCTCTCCAACACAACCCTTGCTCGCACAAGAAGTTGCTGTTTGAGAATCGAACTTCAAATGCAATACATTTGTTTCTTCACCGTAGATTCTACGTTCTACGGCGTAGAATAATTGAAAAAGACAAATAGACATTTAATCCAATGAGTCAAGCCCCTTAACATTTTATTCGTCAAAGAGAACATAGTAGTAATATTTCTCCTTCAGAGAGCTAAAAAATTTAACCGCTTTCAGGTTCTTTTTTTACTAAACCCGTGGGCTGCGTGTATTTTCCTCAATACTTTCAAACTCATAAGCTGAAACTTTTTGCAGTCACTTAGTAAAGTTTTACGCTAAGCAACGCAAGGATCTGGTTAAAGAACAGGTCAAGATTGATGGACTCAAAAGAGTGTGCTTTGCAATTGCCTGCTGCAGTTGAAACTTGGTATCATTACATTGGCAACAAACGTTGGCATAACGAGGTCTGTGAAGATCTACGTGGGCAGATCAGCAAGCCAGAATCAATCCGGGAAGATAGATCGAGAGTTATTTAAAATTTCTCAGTTCGTGGTAGAACGTCCGCGAACACATCTTAGTTTCTTGGATGAGTGCGGATACTGCTGTAAGTTGATGATTTTTCTAGTCAGCAAAAATGCTTTTTGATAACGTAATGATTTTTTGTTTGTCTTCAATCGGACAAGATTGAAATATATGCTTATTTTGAAGCGAAAAGAAGTCCTTCAGAAAACAACCGTAAATTCGAGGAACAGAAACTACATTCTAAAACATTTTGCAAGTCTTGAGGAAATGTGCGCATGGCGTTGAAGTTTTATGTGACGTAAGGTCCACAAGAATTGTTTCAATAATGTGATAATCAGGCTTGTAACCAGCTTGGGACACTAGGTGGATCGAAGAGTTTTCTGAGAGGGGCCCAATTTTTTTAAAATATGTCCAATGGTTTTAAACTTTGTCGAACACATTTTTCCAGGTGGTCAAAAAATTTTTAGTGGTGGCTTCGTCCCCATGCTCCCCCCTAGTTACGGTCCTGGTGATAATTTTTAGAAAGCGATTTTACTTAAATCTGATGCTGTCGCAATTGCCTGTAGAAAATTTCTCGTGTTTAACCATGTAAATTTGGATGTACCTCGAAAAGCAAACACTTTGGAAGAAGCAGATTTTCTGTGGAAACAGGGTCTCTCTATATGTTCTGAGGAAATTCCCTAAGGTAATATTGAACTGCCAAAGGAACAAGTCTGCTTGAGTTGAAGAGTTAATGTAATTAAAATATAGAAACTTACCAAACCTTTTTTTAACGTACTCACCGTTATGGTTCCATCCAATTCATTGGGACCAGCGTTGACAAGCATTAATGTTGCGCTTATCATCGTATTTAACGCGTATAAATGACGGCGCAGCTCCATCGCTTTCTGCAAACGAACGCCATAATCACGAATGCGCCATGAGATCAGTGGCAGATCCAGGGGGGGCAATTTGGGGCAACTGTCCTGCACGCCCCAAACGTCTGTGGCGCCCCTTTGATAAAAATAATCCCCATTATGGTGCCTACCGAAGTAGAAAGACAAGTAAAAAATACACTAAACTAAACACTTCATTGAACTGCAGGTTTTGCATGCCTGACCTTTACCCAGCCTCAATTATCGAATAGTATTAACAATGCAGTTCTTTCGTAATGATACTATTGTCACATTATTTGTATCCCGCGTGAGAACTGCCCAGTTTCACTCAGAATTACAATTTCACAAACACAGTTGCTTCGTTTGCGCAGTTCTCGCCTTGCTGTCGCATAGGCTGTGCAAAATGGTCAGTTTTTGTTACAACTTTATTTTTAATGACTTATGGCAGCCTTGAAAGGAACGGCAATAGTGAAAATAGAAATGCAAAGTAGAAAACGTATAAATGACGCAAGCTTTTAGGAGTCTCCAAAGCGAAAAATCAGTTTCATGGCTGTTGCCAGTGCAGTCCGAGAGTCCGCAGTATGACTATGTTTGCATCGAAGTTTTGCAACATAAAGGTGACTGGGGGCCCTTCGACAGCAGGGTACTTATACATTACAGTTGCTGTTAGGGCCCCTTTGAGAGCAAGGTACTTACACATTACAGTTGCTATTGAGGGCCCTTTGAAAGCAATGTGCTTACGCATTTCAGTTGCTGTTGGGGGCCAATTTGAAAGCAGAGTACCTGTACATTCCACTTGCTGTTGACGCTGTTGACAGAGTACCTCCATTTGCTGTTGGGAGCCCCTTTGAAAGCAGAATACTTACACAAAACAGTTCCTGTAGAGGGCTGCTTTGAAAGCAGAGTAGGCCTACTTATGATCTGCTTCTGAGTATATTATATGAGTGGATAATATGGTTTTCACAAAAATTAGGAAAATTTACTCGCAAAACACCTCGAGGGGGGACTAAAATAAGGGGCCCGACGCCCGAGGCAAGTGGCTCACTCGCCTCCCCTTTAATCTACCACTGATCATGCTGTCAGGTCGGTCAACGTTACTTCACGGACAGGATCTAAGAATTTGCACTTTCCACTATAGTGCACTAGGCCCGTAGCCACGGGGGTCATTCGGGGAAAAGCCCCCAAAAAGTTTGTTGTGCCCCAAAAAAATTATTTTAAAAACAGATTATCAAAACAAAAATCTTGACCCCCTAAAATGTATTTTACCCTACCAAACCTCAATACCTGGCTACGGGTCTGGCGTGCACAAAACATTGCGAGCTCCTGCGACCGCTCGCGCAGCTATTTGCTATTTTTCGTTCCTCGGGTGGAGGACGAGTGAGGCGTTGAAACAAGAGTTTGAACGTGGTGCCGTCGCGTGTTCAGCGGATGCGAGGAATTAATAAAAGCCGGTTGTAGTAGAAGAGTAAAGTGGTTCCAAGTAAACCCTTTAAAATTGCCAAATAACGCAGTAGCTTACATCGAATTTGGAATTAGAAGAAACATCTCATACAGCTTATTTTCGTTTTAAAGAAGAAACAAATGGCACATGATGTAATGAGAAAAGAAACACGACAAGTTGGCGTAAGTATCTTGACAATCTCACAAACATGTGGAAGCGGTCGTTGATCGATAGATCTTGATATATTATTTTTGACCTCAATACAAAGAATATCCGCTGAGCTAAGACAACAATAAAATATTTGCGACCACTCGTGGTTATCCTGGCAAGGGCGAATTACAGTAGATTTTCAGGGAAACGCAAACGTACGATAACAAACCGAGAGCACGTTAGTCAACTCAGCAACAGACTGGGCAGTTGATTGGCCAAATGTCTCGAGCAAAAGACTAGAGAACTAACTGGGAGGAAGCGAAAGCAGGAACACAAGCATGGGGCAAAATAATCAACATGCTCGACGTGTACCCAGAAGCGAAAAGCGCGCGGCGATAGTGTTTCCAACCGGACTTTCCAGAACTCGATTTTTTTCAAAACACAAACCCGGATATTTTCAAAAATCTGGAATTGCTGTTGCAATCAAACATTAGTAATTCTGATAATACTGAAGTTGTAGAGTGGCGCGCGCAACAGCCAAATTAGCTAATTTGAAGTTTCAACTATTATCATGAGGCGCGAGTGTGCGGGTTTTGCTCGTTGACCACTGGACGTTCGACATTGGTCCGTTTATATTTTCATTCGGTTGACCTACTTTGACGGATCGTGACGTCATTTTGCACATAAAAGTTGTTTAACGCTGCCATTTTTTGTTGGTGTGCATTAACAAGGTGCATTGCTTTAACATTTTATTGGTGCTACTATAAAATAGTCGAATCATGAGGTACCGCTGTTACTATATATCGTACGTCATTTTGCTTCCATAAACTATATGACCGCATAAACCACATTGCTCATATTAAACCTTTTACTCAGAGCAACAGACATTTACTTACTGATATAACCTGTTTCCTTTACACTATATGTAGCTTCGCCCTAGGTAGGTCTGCAACTTTAATGACCTTGCTCTTTCGTAGTCTCCCACCCCCCATGCTTTTCATAAATCGGTGTACATGGAAGTCATCGCAGCACTATATTCTAACAACAGTGGTAACGTCATCCATGCGTGTGCCCTTTGCTAGTATTACATATGTATGCTTGTATTTCATCGAAGTAATTGTGCTAGCGCCATCAAGCGTATGCTTTCTACTACCGCCACATATTTACCTTCATGTTCTTTCATCTATTTGTATGTTCTCTGTTATTGCTATGTCTTCTGTGTTGCGTGTGGAAGTGTAGAGGTTGTACAATAGAATCGACAATTGACCAACAGTAATATTTTCAAAATGATATCGAGTTCTTATGGCGCATTAATCTCATTTATTTGAAAACCCGAAAAACCTCGGGTTTTTCATTTTTCTTCTCAGCCACCCCAAAGCTGGATTTCAAAATTTTGCCCCGAATAGGAAACACTGGGCGGCACTCTACAAAACTCTCATCGCGCCACTGCCAAACAAATGCGCACATCACAGACAAAATGTCAATTATTATCACACCAGCAACAATTACGAATCAGCAAATGTCAGCAGATGCAAATAATTACGATTTGCAAATATCGAAAACCAGCGGCGGCTGCCCATTTGCGAAATCTCATCAAGATCAGCAAAATATGTTGCGAACCTGAGTGAATTTTTACGGCGAAGCTTCTGCTTCCAGCAGTCAGTGCCCGGATGTGGTTTGACTGATGGCTGCCTCACAATGCTTTCATATAGCCAGGGTTGTTTTGATATTCTAGCGCTGCACTGACTCTGAGTTCCATCAGAATCTGCCTGACCACGAGAGGGGTTCGGACGTGCATGTTGTGACCATAATTGATCCGGCGGGCATCCAGCGTGTGGAGGTTTTATTTAACAATTAGTCGCGGTGCATTACAAATTACAAAACTTTAGCGTACAGGAAGGTTGCTACTGCAAAGACTGGTGAATCTGAACGATGTGGTCGCTGCACACACTGTGTGGAAATTTTGGTCGACATCAAACAGCGATGGTGAACTACACTGAAGTTTAAAAAAAAACAGTCAAAACTTTTCAACTTAAACAGAAACTAAATTGCACCTAATGTGCTTTACATGCGCTTTGCATTAATTTTATCTATAAACATGCTACATGTGCTTTTCATTAATTTTATCTATAAACAGTGATACATGTGCTTTACATTTATTTTATCTATAAACAATCTTCATGGACATGATTGCCGCTAGTCAGGTCACAAAATTGCTAACCTGTACAACTTCTCCTTGAGCGTCTCTGGCCTTTGATAATTCCTAGGTTAATACTTGTGACCAGAGCCGTATCAGCCGCACTCCATTCCCCCAATTGGGGGGCACACTGTCACAGGGGGCCCAAAATTCAGTCCCGTCACCACTTAGCCCCCCGGGAAAGCGTCGATCCCCCAAATTGTAATATGAAGCACTATAAATCAGTGAATATAGGGGGCCCTTTGAAAGAAAAGTGCTTATGCATTACAGTTACTTTGGGAACCTTTGAAAACAAGGTATTTACACATTACAACTGCTGTTGGGGGCCCTTTGAAAGCAAAGTAGCCCACTTATAGATTACATTTGTTGTTGGGCCCCTTTGAAAGCAAGGTACTTTACACATTACCGTTGCAAAGGGGGGCCCGAGGGAAGTGCCTCGCATGCCTTACATTAAACACACCACTGTGTATCACCCTGACAATGATCTTATATGAGAATATGAAACAGATCGAACACGTTCTGCTTCATCCGATATGCGTACTTTCTCACCTGATGTGCGCATGTAAACACTGTAATGTAAAGTTATCTTTATATTATTGAACACGTTGAAGTTGCTGATGAGTTTATTACTTCAAAAACCACAGAGTTCACGCGATTTTTCATAATAACCTAGACACACAGGGCGACTAAAAAAACACATCTGGATGGAAAAAACCCTCGGTGGGAGCCCTGGTCACATGTGGCAAAACGCCTTCTACCGTAACTTGAAGTGAACATTTGAAGTTTTACTGCCGTTTTATTGTTACGCAATAACGACCATAGTACAACAATCTGCTAGCATGTTTTGCAACCTGCCTCTGCAGGCAAATGGAGCCAACTGCGAACTTGCGCCAAGCGTGTCAGGGGCCTCGCGGTCACGGCTTTGTCCCAGGACCGTAACCAGGGGAGTGCGGGTAGGGCGAATATCCCCCTAAAATCCCCCCCCAATGGAAAAATGTGTTGGACATAGTTTTAAAATATTGGACAGAGTTTGAAAAATTTGGGCCCCTCTCAAAAAACCCTTAGCCACACCTGGTGCCCCAAGCTGGTTACGGGCCTGTTATTCCCTGATGGGCCTCGCGTTCATTTATCCGCCTACATGCCTAGTTGCATACGTCCAGAAGTCAGACTTCCACTTGATCAACGTATTTTGTGAAGTGATTGTTGTAAAAAAATGTACTATGTCTAGTCCAGGTGGTCTTCTCTTATTTGGTACCGCATAGCAGCAAGATGCCTTTGGTGCTTACGACCAAAGTTACACATTTGCTCAGCCTGCTGTTCAGATAGCTAGATGGAAATAATTGTATAGTTAGATGAGTCTATGTTGGGGTTGTCCCAAAATAGAGTAGTGCAGTTAGTGGATTATGGATGTTAACCATTGCGTCCACGTAGGCCTCAGTATATACTTGTTAACATTTACAGGCGATTTGTGATACAGAATGTTATTAATCTAAACATGTGCCATGCACCAGGAGATTAACGGTCCAGACATCAGCAAGGCTTATGCATGCGTATTTCGGCCAGTCAAAAGCCCAATGCTTACGCTTTATAAGCATATTTCACTTAAGCTCATGGTAAAGTTTATCAGTTTGCGCTAATGAAAGAAAACGTTCATCGCGGCGCACATGCTTTCACCGGCCTCGTGTTTGCTCCTTCGTTAATAATGTTTTGATAACTGAACGATAGGATTGGTTCTGCTTTCCTGCAAATTTTTCTTACATTTGCATTTCATTACAAAATATCTAAACAATCGCCGTCAATTAAATGACAATGATTTACGATCCAATTCCTTTTGTTAAGCTCGTTCAAAAATTTTTAATTGGAAACTACGAGCCTATTATGGGTATTTGCAGGAAAATATTTATAATTAATTTGCACAATCTGCAAATGCTGTTCATTTCGTGAATTACAAATAAATTTTCAGAATGTCTAGCCCACCTGCACAAACATGAAGCTCTCAGTGGTAGACCTTGGTGACGGTTCGGCCCAGGCCCGCATACACGGTGGGGCATTCGGGGGCAGTAACCCCCAAATCTTTTTTGTTCCTCCCAAAATTTTGTTGCGCTCAGAAAAAATTGTTTTAAACATGTGACAAACACAAAAATCTTTCCCCCCTAAAAATGTATTTTGTTCCCCCAAACCTTAAAACCTGGCTACGGGCCTGATTCTGACAAAATTGTGTCTGTAATTTAGGTATTTTGTTTTGAAGGCTATTCGGCCTCGAGATGTAGCATAACGTCGAAAACTTTTTTTTTATAAATCACCATTAAGGGGGGCCCCTGTAAGGAATTTGTGGGGGGCACAGTTGGGCTGATACGGCGCTGCTTGTGACACATTTGAATTATATCAATTTTTTACGAATTAATCGATAAATCTGCAGCAAGCAACAAGAAAAGTTTGTTTTTGAATTTAGATAATTACAAGGAAAGAACTAAATCGTAGCATTTCTTTTATTTTCTATAAACTTTTCAGAATAATATAATCAAAGAACTGTTTTAGGAGTTTGCAATTTTATATTTGTCTTATATTTTTTATAAAATCATTTTCCTTCACTTTTTCTTATGTATTCTTCTGCCTGCCCTTTTCTTATGTATTCGTGAATCTGCCTTCAGTCAGTCCTGTATGATGTTCTAAAACTCAACCATGGGAGTGCATGCTCCAGAACCCCTATAGCTCGCATCAGTTCTTTGTGACCAGACCTGACGAAATAGGGGAACAAGCGGGTACGTTGCATGTGGAATCTTCGAAAGGCTCTGAAAAACCCATGCTTTAGAAAACAAGGTGCAACTCTGGCCAATTTTATGCTGTTTTACCAGAAGATTTTTGTGCCCATAAAATCCTGTCAACAAAATTCATGCAGATTTTTGTAGATGTTCAGTGAACTTTTTTGTAGTTTTGCATTTTCTTTCACTAGTTGCTACAATTCTAATGTCGCAATACAACAGTTCGAATGTTTAATCGTGACCGAAATTTCAGTCTGGATATCTTCACGCGAGACGATTAGATTTTTAAAATTGGATAGTTAATGATTTTCCGGATTCAAATGTACTGACCTAATGTCAATTCCGGGACGACACAGTCATATGAAGTTTTCAGACGAGTCTAGAAACAACTACACACGGGGCCCGAGTCAGCTGTCGACGCCCTTTTACTCCCAACCCTTCGCATCTAAACTGACTTTGCCCCCGGGCGCGGGAAACCCTGGGTATATCACTGCTTGAACCATGAAGCGTGCAGTGAAGCTGTAAACTACTAGTGATTTTGTCGGAAGTAAAATGCTCTGCGAAATACGATATACGCGTAATTTGCGACTGAACAAGCGCAAGCCGTGTTTTCGACAGCTGCGGTTTCTGATTTACGAACAAGTGGAAGAAGGGCGCGGGCAGCGTTTTGAGATGAATGGACGGTCGCGAGTTCGCGATATGCTGCGCGTACTATGCTAAAGCTGAAGACGCTCCGTTACGAAATGCAGGATGCGCAACTGAAATTTTCAAAAACTCAATTTGTATTTGACAAACATGAATGTTTCTGCAACACAGATAAAACAAGGTTAACATCATGATAACTGCATGAATTGTCCATGTAATTCTTTCCTTGTGATTATCCAACTTCAAAAAAAAACTTTTCTTGTTTCTGCAAATTTATCGGTTATTAGCACATTTACCAATTTCACTTGTAACGCAGCCAAGATACGATATGGTTTGAGAGAACAATGAAGTTTTCAAGCTATGTTAGCTGAGACTACAACTTTCGAGAATGAGGAAGCCAATAACCACGGCTGTTGACAGAGCAGGTTGCCAATGTGATTTGCCGCTTGTATACGTGACGTACGAGAATAATGTTAACTGAAAATATGAACAACGGGAATGCATATCTGTGAGTAAACTTCAGAAAGATCATCGGGCGCCGAATCACTATGGGGGCGCCCTGAACACTGCAGGGGGGGCTGAAAAGTCTCAACAATGTCGCAAGTACTTTCTTCAATACCGTAGATTTGCTTCCGAAAGACTTCAGGTTCGACCACAGGGGCGACAAACTTGATTCTTGCCCCGCGCGTCATCTAACCTCGTTACTCCCCTGGGGCCAGCATCTGTGTGCTTGGCCCCAGGGTCTAGTCAGATGTGTAAGCTACTTGCCCTTGAACTCCTTATTGTTGAGAGAATCGTTGTTGTTTAAGCTCCTGACGACGTTGATTCCCGTCGATTAAAAAATGGTTTACCGATGTGTTCATGATGGGAGAATCCAACTCCTCCAAAACGCTTAGAGCACCGTGTGAGAAGACATAAATTAGCGATGCGTGTGCCGGATCCAGATCGCCTGTGGAGGAAATTATTCAGGGTCTTTGACATCGCCAGTTGAATATGTTGGCTGCCCCGATAGCGGCAACCTCAACCTTCTCGAACTTCGTGCAGATTCACGGTCTGGGTTTTGTACAGTTTGTAAGTTTGTGAGTTGGGTGAAATACGATCTTGTCCATATGCCACGAGTCCACGACTGCTTGAAGCATCTGAAGATAAGTATGTCGCGTATTTTCAGTAGTAGCAGTGGCTCACCCAGGGTTTCCCGCGCCCGGGTCAAAGTCAGTTTGGGCGTCCCCATCGAGCTCGTTTGTGGCAGCTTAGATGCGAAGGGTTGGGAGTAAAAGGGCGTCGATAGCTGACTTGGGCCCCGCGTGTAGTTGTTTCTAGACTCGTGTGAAAACTCCATACGATTGTGTCGTCACGGAATTGACATTAGGTTAGGACCTTTGAATCAGAAAAACCATTAACTATTCCAGAGTTAAGAATCTAATCGTCTCTCGTAAAGGTATCCTGACTTTGAAATTTCGGTCACGATTAAACATTCGAACTGTTGTATTGCGACATTAGAATTGTAGCAACTAGTGAAAGAAAATACAAAACTAGGGTAAAGTGCCCTGATCATCTGCAAAAATCTGCATGACTTTTAATGACAGAATTTTATGGGCACAAAAATCTTCTGGTAAAACAGCATACAACTGACCAGACTCACACCTTGTTTTCTAAAGCATGGGTTTGTCAGAGCCTTTCGAAAATCCCAAATGCAACGTATTCGCTTGTTCCCCTATTTCGTCAGGTCTAGTCACAAAGAACTGATGCGAGATGTCGGTAGGGGGTTCTGGAGTGTGCACCCCATGGTTGAGTTTTAGAACATCATAAAGGACTGACTGAAGGCAGACTCACGAATGCATAAGAAAAGGGCAGGAAGAAGAATGCATATGAAAAACTAAAGGAAAATTATTTTAAACAAACTATAAGACAAAAATAAAATTGCGAAATCCTGAAACAGTTCTTTGGACATAATGCTCTGAAATGTTAACAGAAAACAAAAAAAATGCTACAATGTAATTCTTTTCTTGTAATTATCTAAATTCAAAGACAAACTTTTCTTGTTGCTTGCTGCAGATTTATCGATTAATTCGTCAAAAATTGATATAATTCAAATGTGTCACAAGTATTAACCTAGGAATTATCAGAGGCCAGAGACACTCAGGGCGAAATTGTACAGGTTAGCAATTTTGTGACCTGACTATCGACAATCATGTCAATGAAGATGGCTTACAGATAAAATTAATGTAAAGCACATGTAGCATTGTTTATAGATAAAGTTAATGCAAAGCACATGTAGCAGCAACCGAGAAGTTCACAATTACAACTAATGTACTCAACGCTGCTGCACAGTTACAACTACAATCTTGCAAAGTAGTCAGTATTTATAAATCATTATAACACCCTTCAGAACCATATCAAATCCATTTCAACATAGCGTTTGTCAAGGCATCAAAAATCAAGATTTTTCTAAACATCAGATCGTTTATTGTAACAACATAAAGTTTCATTGCTGCTCTAAGATATGCATGGTGCACTGTGAACGCTGGATTCCGTCCCATTGTGACGCAACTATCGAATGAGAGCGATATCTGAAAGTTCGAAGCCCTGGCTATTAAGAACAAAGTTCCATATCAGCAGTAGCAACACTTCCTGGTTCTTTTGTCACAAACAATTGGTGACAAACTGGAGAATTGCCCTTGAGACGAGAAGCGTGTTTACTCTGGGTAGAGTGTTTTTGACGTTGCAAGTCTGGTGGGATAGGGGTAGTGAAATGCCTGAATGGATTTGAAAATGTGATGGGAGCAGGTCCGCAGCCAGGCTTCAAGGTTTAGTGGGGCACAATAAGATTTTAGGGGGAAAAGATTTTTGTTCTTACTATATGTTTGAAACAAATTTGTTTTGGCGCAAGAAAATTTGGATGGAACAAACGAAATTTGGTGGGCACTGCCCCCGACTGTGGCTACGGGCCTGGATGGGAGTAGAATGTTCTTCGTGAAAGTGCATGCATTTTGCAAGTAGACATTTTCATTTTTATGCGCATCTCACAAGCAGGGGGCGTGCAGAATCTGCTGCTGCCCGGGACAACTGCTTGATTGTTTGCCCTCGCTACCAAAGTCTATAGCCCAGAATTGAGGTGTTAAGCAGGCCCGTAACGAGTTTGGGACACCAGAGGGGTCGAATAGTTTTCTCGGAGGTGTCCAAATTTTTGAACTATGTCCAACAGTTTTAAACTATGGTCAAAACATTTTTCCAGGGGGAACAAATATATTTTAGTGGGTCTTTACCCCCCCTCCGCGCCAATAGTTACGGGCCTGGTATTGAGAAATGTGAAAAATGCAGGCACTTGAAATACGTAAGGAGTAGTGTTGACAATAAAACAAGTTACGAAAAATCAAATAAAAGTTTTTTAAAGAGTACTTTTATTTGCGTTACAGTGTTTTCATAATAAATTGTTTTATTCTGTGAGCCTGAGGTAAATGTTGAATATCAACGTTCCTCTCGTAATGGTATGCATTATGAACTGGATATTCAATTTATGTCTAGTTTTTGTTTCGTTGAGACATTTCGTTCATTTTGGTCGCTGAGACATTTCAGTTATTGTCCCATACTACTATGGAAACTCGCCGTAACTATGGAAACTCGCCGTGACAGTATTCATTAGTCTGTATCAGTATTTCCCAAACGTTTTAGGGTCGCGGCACCCTACAGAAGAAAAATAAAATTTCCGGAACCCGGTGGGGAACCCATAGCGATTTGCTTTAAGGTTTGATGACATTTTCAAAATGTACATTTATTGATATATTGAAAAACGTCTTAACTCGTGGCACCCCTGAGTATCGTGCAAGGAACCCCTGTTGGGAACCACTGGTCGATATTTTCAGACATTTTAACCGAATCGACTTAATTTTGTTAGGTCATTTAAAAAAATTTGGTCCATAACCGTAAAATAGCTTACCCTAGATTTATGTGCAAATAAGATTCAGCTAGGCCCACCAAATTGTAAAACTTCTGAGGCATGATAGGTGAAAGAGTTGAATAGTTTTTCTATAATAAAAACTGTAGTGTCTGAAATTGTACAATTATGAAGTTTGTTGCGGACTAACAGGAATTGGCCAGCGTATAAAGGGAAGGTATGGTCTAAAGCCTTACGATAACGATGACAGTACTTCACCTCTCTCTTGGGTCACTTATTGTAATCTACATTTGCATGTCCCCCTCAGGCAAGTTCCCATCAGATCTATGCGGCATGTGTTCGGAGCCTTACAATAAGAAGAAGCATCTGGTTACAGCATTACCCCTTAATGTCCGCATTATTATCCACTTGTTGAAAAAATTTTTTCTACTCAAAATAATTATCAAATATGAACCTAAAAACTGAATTCTGTGTTATTTTTCTATTCTACGCTTTGTTGGTGGGGATGGATCCATGTGCCGAATTGGGGACACTGGTCATTTGGGCCTGTGTACGTGGAATTTTGAGTTTTGAAAAAATATAAGCATATCTTTGTTTTTTGTCAGTATATTTCATAACAGAAAAGCAAAACTGAAACAAATCGGTTACATGAAGCAGCACTGCTGAAAAGAAACAACTTTGAAAAGCTGAGTCATTACAAAATCAGATTTTTATGAATTGTTACCA
>Ga0210059_1001196_pt1 | contig 38202 bp, 21 predicted proteins | sample Ectturendosymbi2_FD_188042 | JGI IMG/M metagenome (GOLD analysis project Ga0210059, IMG submission 188042) | Ecteinascidia turbinata endosymbiont from Florida, USA - Sample 2 (SPAdes) (version 2) | ecosystem: Host-associated > Tunicates > Ascidians > Unclassified | place: Key West, Florida... | reverse complement strand
ACTACAATCTTGACATGCGGCCGCTACAAGGTAATCACAACATGTTCTGTGATATTCACATTTTTTCTGCAACAACAACAACAGCAGAAGCGTTACATTTCAGCATCCAAGAGCTGGCATTTGTCGAATGCTCAGGCCACGTGCAAGTAAAATTTTGCGTTGTTTTTTTTGTGTAAAGAAAATTTTTTGTGGCTTTTTCATGCGAAAATAAAATTTGCGTGCTTTTTTGTGGTACAATATGTGTAATAATTTTTTTTTTCGGAGTTCAATTAGTGAAACAAAAATATCTATGAAGGTTTTACGTATTGAAACGAAACAGTACTGTACGTTTCAGTCAAATCGAAACCAAATTGAGTTATTTAGCGATCGGCAAAGCACAGCTGAACGCATGTGCGTTTTCGGACGGAGTTGAAAAGCAGAAATGCTGTCTTGGACTTGGTGATATAAAAACTGTCATAACTTTTCTTCTCTACAATTTTTTAATTCCAAACTAGACAAGGTGCTTTGTAATAGCTATAACAACCGTTTCTGTTATTTTTCTATTTTTTCCATTGTTGGAATAGGCGCAATAAATTTGCAAAGTAACAAAACAGGCAATCCACCCTTATTTTCGGGTGTTTTGTCTCTCCAAAAGAAGTGGAAAAATATTTTTATTTCGATTTTCATAAACTACACAATATGACTAACGTTTTTGTGCAGAATTTATGTTTCTATCGTGCAAGGTTTTCCATCCAGAGCCTTTTAAAAACAGCGCCTTGCCACCTCAACCGCCAGCGCGAAAACCATACCGGCGTTCCAGCATCAGACAGCAGCCACAAATATACCGTGGGCCGGCGGTAATGCTTAGCGCAACTGCGTGGGGTTCCACATGCCCTCGTTTCAACTTTGCAGAATCATCGGTCAAAACTGACACCAGGGACGCCGGAACGGGGGTGTATGCTGGGAGCACTGCCTCCCTGACTTTTGAAATGAACAAAACAGTATCATAAGTAATTTCATGTTTTATCAAGATCGACTTGAAGCAATTTTATTGCAGCTATTCGCGCACACATAAAATTGAGAATGGTTTTCTATAATTTCTATTATTACCTTTAAAGTCAACATTGTTGCTGAACATGTAAATGCGAAGAGAATGACTATGATAGTGCGCTTGTACACTGAACCCAAGCCAACAGTTTTGAACTCGTGGTACGTCAAAACTATGAGCGTCCGCAGGGAGGGGAAAACGGGCATTTTCCCCCTGGAAATGGGACTAAGAATCAAAATTTCTAGAAAACCTGACGTCAGCAGCTCAATTCCGATTAATTTATTCATTTCTTACAACGACAGTTTATTTACTGCTATGACTCTCACACTCTACAAGAACCAGGTTCACTCTTCTGGTGTCAAGCAGTGATGAGCCTGCAGTTCACTCATGTCCACTCCTTTCATGGGGGTCGGCAGCATTTTTTCCAGTGTGGCCCTACAGAATTTTTCCAAAATTTTTCTACTGGGGGCCAAAAGTGGTAAAATTTGATTTTTCACACTCGAAACTAAGAAAACAACCTTTTTGTGCTAAAATTTTCAAAATCCAGCGGGACCAATGCTCCTCTGTCCCCCCCATTCCGACGCCCATGACTCCTTTGTTTGCGGAGGCAGGTTGCAAAAGATGCGAGCGGATTGTTCTACTGTTAGTTTTTCTTGTGTAACAATAACATGGCAACAAATTTTCTAATGTTCACTTCAAATTACGATAGTAGGCGTTTTGCCGCATGTGATTGTTGAACGCAGATATGCAGCGAGACAATGACTGTTGATAGCGATAAGCAGGGACGTTGGAGAGCGGGAGAATTGCCCCCCTGACCTTTCAAAAGTGGGAAACGGGGTGGAGGTGTTTTTTTCTTAACAGCATCATGGATAATTTCATGGTGTATCAAGATCGAATTGAAACAAATTTTTCTATATTGTTTTTTATTATTTTTCAGGTCAACATTGTTGTTTAAGAGAAGAAAGTATAATCAGAAACGATTTGTTTATTTTTTTATGAGTTTCCATTGCCCTCAAATTTTTTACGGCTTCCCCCCTGTCCTACCGCTGTTTCGCCATCCCTGTCTGATACGATTTGGCAACTGACACTTCAGAGACAATTGGGGGTGAACATGTACGGCGGTTCGTATGTGGTTAATTTGTTGAAACAGAAGGTTGTATCACAAAAAAAACATTTTTTATTACCGTGACACCACACAACAATCTTCTTTGTCATAGAACCTCTGCCCATCTTCACTGCACAAATCGTATATTCACATATGTCTTGAGGAAAAATATGTCTACACTATCTCGCAGATCAAAACGTATACTGTTTAGAAGAAAGGTTCTCAACGAAATATCACGCAAAAGCAAATTGAACCATACTACTTGACTGAAGTTTTGCAATTGGAGCTTTACAATAGTTACACCTACTAACTGTTCCGTGATCTCGTGGGCAACAGCGCTTTGTTTGATCCGAGACTGATACCCTCACGATTACAAGCACTTCGCAACTAATTGTTACACCAGCGCATTATACGGTAATTGCAAAGGCGTTAGATTGCGATGAATACTTACTGTAGTAACGAACATATTCGTGAACCTGGTCTCTGTCACATCTTGGCAGATAATCCAGTGAGACAGTGACACTGCTCATAGCGGTAAGTCACATACATTTTATACTGTGTGAAAAGAAGCATGAGTAAAACTGTAGCAGTGCTTTCACAAGTTGGAAAAATCCATTGTTAGTTTGAGACTGTGATCAACAACATGCCCGAGTGAATAGCTTAATCAAATGACTCTTATGCAGGCTTCTTTTCATACAGTATAAAAATACGTGGCTTTTTAGAATACGTCTATTCAGGCTTGTGGGAATACGTCGGTTAACTTCTGTCTTCTTGGTGAGCATTAAATGCAAAGCTATATTTACTGTGGCGAGTTTTCGTAATTCATCTGCTCAGTTTTTTAAAACCTGCGTGGTGTTCTAGCTTCAGGAGTTATCCGATAGTCTTCCCAACATATGGTTCTACTTCTCATTGCTTGAAACGGTTTTGCGAGAGTGTCGAACTTTCTTGTTTTTTCCCCACTGATGTTTTTCGGACGGTTTATCACTCTTAAATTATTCATTATTTGTAGAAAGTGCCTGAAAAAAATGGACATTAAGCAGTTTGTGAAAAGAAAAAGCATTTCTGATAGCCGAAGGGTAGAAAACATTTCAGACAAAAGATTGAGGATCGAGGTTCGACCAGTACAGACTAATTGGATGGAAACGGTAAAGCGTTTCGTGAACATCCATTTGCATTGCATCGTTAGCAACCTGTAAAGGATAAGCAAAATTTCAACGTTGTCCCCCTCTGAAAAAACTTCTGCAGACGCCCATGAATGCACTGATTTCGATCTAATCCTTAGGTCATGAAGCGTGGTGTTATTTGGTTCAAATCTTTTAAGTCACTCAAAAACGATAAATGCCAAAGTTGTCACTTTCTTAAACGCAGTAATCAAAAAACTACAATTTTGGCGCGTGGGGGACAGCTTAAAAACATGAAAAAGAAAGGAGTGTTTTGTTATTCAAGCGCGAGGCCCCCTAAAGCACGAGGCCCCGGGCAGTTACCCGGCTTGCCCAGTGGCTCTTCCGGCCCTGGTTGAGGATCATCTTCAGCATACTTTGAAAGTAACTTATGTCCTCCGACCATTCGTCTACTTTTTCGTGAATGTGTTGCTTCTTGAAATGAAGCAGTTTCAGTTTTAGCGCAAAGATAGGATGGCGTTCAGAATGGGGTTCACTTTTAGCAGTGAATTTTATCTCTGAGTATTTAAAACTTTATTAAATAATTTGAAGCAAGGTCGGGTGTTGTGCATCTGCAGAAATATGGAATAGATGAAATAAATCGCCTGTTCGTCAGAACACTGGCAGTTTAGTGATGACCGGAAATTTGCTGTGTCTTTGATGTAAGTACGTTCAATACTATTCAAGAGCTATACTTTTGCAGTATGTGTGTTGTGTGTCAAGCAAGCAAGGCTGCTAGTTCGTTACCTAACCTTGCCCCCTGCATGGGAGTGTAGAATGTGAAATGCTTGGAATTCAAGTTAAAGGAATAAAGTCTTATTCTTCCGCATTCCTTGTTATCTTGGGTTGAAAATAACCCTCAATTAGGAAAGATTTTATTGACTTTTTCAAGTGATTTTGAAGCTTTGAGGTTAGGATTCAGTAGAAGGAAATGTTTTGAAGGCAGAATTTTGAACATACATGATGTAGCCATGTCAATATTGCTGGTAAATGTCTCAACAGAAAGGCGCGTAGCTATGCCGCACTACAAAAAAATGAGCCTTTGTAACTTCTTCGAAATGCAGAGCAATATAAACGAATTAACCAAAACTACCTAGTAAGTTGAATCTTTTGAACAACAAATGTTTTTTGACAACAAACACGTTGGTCCGTCGATTTTGATGAACGTTAATACCCCGTGGAAGCACTTTGGATATATGACAACTGTCAGTTCAATTTTTTTTCAAATTTCAGACATTCTTGGTAGTGTTGCAACGTCTCCGGGGGTGTTGTGTTGATTGTGTGATTCACCACGAACGGGATGAGCGCGAAGAACAAAAATATATATTCGTGGCGCGAGCAAGCAATAATAAGAGAATAGAGAGATTGTATATATATTCGTGGCGCGAGCAAGCAATAATAAGAGAGTAGAGAGATTGCGACGCGAAGAACAAAAATATGTTCGTGGCGCGAGCAAGCAATAATAAGAGAGTAGAGAGATTGCGAATAAGAGAGTAGAGAGAATAAGAGAGATTGCGACGCATGATCTCTGTTGTCGTTTGCTGCCCCGGTGCGAAGCTTTGCGCACATGCCGCTGGGATTTCCCAACGCAACAATAGTTTGAGTTCTTTGCTGAGGACAAAATCAGCTGGCGAAGTAACCGATTGGTTGTAACCGATTGGTTCAGAACAGAGGTTCACAAACTTTTGACCACGACCCTAATCTGAATTTGCTGAACACCTCACGACCCATGCCTCAAACAACATAAGAAAAAAATAATGGTTGTATGGATGATTTTTAGCAGTAAGTTGCTAACTTCGTTTTTATATCAGCAATCTCCTGTTTTATCAAGTACGTACCCAACAGACAGACAAAGACAAGCAGTGGTAACTGTGAAAATATGCAACCCAGGTTCAGATTGCCTCGGCGAGACCCATTTTCGACCCTTCGCGACCCTTGTTTGGGTCGCGACCCATACTTTGGGAACCACTGGATTCAGAAGCTTCAGCAAGCCAATGGTTTCCAACGGTTGGATGAAAAATATTCAGAACAGTGGAAAATTTCTGTAATGGAGTGTTCAGATTTCAAAAGGTTCATCTTCTGTCATTCAGTACACCTGAATGCGTAAATGATGTTTTAAGTTATCAAATTATTTTCATAAAACGTCAGATTTAGCGTTTTCATAGGAAGTGTTTTCAGTCTTTGGGACTTCTGAAGCATTGTTCTGTCCGGGACTGATACGTAAATTGCAATACTTCAACCACTCACTCACTTACTGCTACATAAAAATCCTAGCAGTGAACTGAAGCATGCCCTGAGTGAATTATAGCCCTGTAGTGCAACTGGAATGTATATGGAGGCATAACAAAGATGGCCAAATTTTCATGTGAATGGATGAATGTGTATTGTTTCATATGAATCAGCTAGTAAACAGAAGCAAGACAAAAACAACATTTGGAGATCAAATGCACACAGTTAGTAAAATAAACAAGCACAACTGTGATCAAGGTCTTCAGTTGGCGTTGTAGAAAAGGCGATGACAGCCGTTGTTGTGCCCATGGTGTTATGAGGGCCTTCCCCAGCTCCAATAGGAAACACCGTCTGCTGATGATAGCCATGCCTCTCCCGGCCCGATTTTCACGGCTGATGATGTAGGAATTATGCCTGCTGCATTCACCATTCCAAACATCACACAGAGGGGCCAACGTGGTGTTTTTCTGGAGCATGAGGTCCCTGTATATCACCTGGTACATGCCAGACGTCGACACCAACGTGGGTTGGGATCAAAGCAAAATCACCAACTTTTCTAAACAATGAAAAAGTGCTGCGTAGGGCGATGTGCACGCGTAGGGGGGTTGGCTCAACACCGCGTTAGCGTTTACTGACGTTAATCCGGGCGATGTGCACGCGTAGGGGGGTTGGCTGAACCGGGCGATGAGAACCGGGCGATGTGCACGCGTAGGGGGGTTGGCTGAGAACCGCGTTAGCGTTTACTGACGTTAATCCCCCTCAAAGGGACAACTAAATTCTTATAAAATAACTGGAGTTTCAGCTTGTCTTATCAACACATAAATCTTTTGTAGTTGTAATAGTTTTAAATCTTTCAAAATGTTATTCTTCGAATAATGAAACTGATTAAAGCATTTATCAAAGAACACCCTTTCGGTAAAGCTGACAAACGCCTGTCGACGGTCGGATTGGCTCTTTCTGCCAGAATCATGTTGCGTGAATAAGGGTTCGTGTCACAGCATTTTGTTCAGTTTTCTTCAAGCATTTTCTTCCAGCGTTCGCTGGGAAATTGTTTTCCTCTATCCTTTATTATGGGGTCTTGCTAAACAAACTGATACTAATGCAAGGTCAAAGCACGAATGACGCACGCAACTGTTGGTGCAAGCGACATCATATTACGCCATGACCATGCCATGTCTTGTGTGTGGGCAACTGTCAATTAAAAAACAATTTTCAGGGAGTATGTTTCAGTAGAATAGTAGATCAGGGGACAAGATCTATGTAGTATGTAGATTGTCCCAAACTTTCCACTTGTAGTTTGCAAAGATTGAAACGCCACCGTGGATTTCTATGCAACCTGCAATTGGCAGCAGATGCAGCTATGCTAAAAGTTTTTCTAGTCTTTTTCATGTTTCCATGACAATTTTCGTTATATGGCGGATTGTTTTGCGCAAACCCGGATGAAATTTCATGAGCATCTTGGAAAAGAAATTTTGTGTGATTGTTTTCGACTCAAAAGTTAGTAAAGTTCGCTTAGCGTTTAAGTTGAGCTAGGTGTAAGCAGCGAATTTGCGCGCTAAACCATGCCAGTTCAGGTAGGCTATTGAAATTGCTGAGATAGCAAGAATCACAATGATGTGACACTTCATCAGTGCCACCGGGAATGCTCACATTTGACGCAAAAGGTTTGTCGTGCTCCTTTCTGTTAACGCTACGTACTTCCTTCAGTGGCAACGGCACTGAGACAGAGACAAGGATGTTGTTAGCGGTTTGTATTTATAACTAGCTTTTCGAAAGCTGTTGGCATCACAGCTTTGTTGTCATCGAGCACCGGATGCATTCGATCATGCATGATTTTACTATGTGTCGAAACAAAGAGCTGAAAAATCTATTGAAAGATGGGGCAGGGCTTGACGTTACGAATATTCGACTGACAATCTGCTGTTGCATGATGTGTGCTTGACATTTGTTTCATCTCGATTCCACGGAAAGAAAATTCTGATAACAACGCCATCGCTCGGAGCTAGCAGCAGCTGAATCAGGAAGTTGTCGTGGGTTGTTGCAAGCTTTCAACAAAGCTTTGTAGTGAGTGTAAAGGGTTGTCTTGGCTACCAGTGGTAAGATGAAATCTACGTAACAGAACTGTAGGTTACCTAGAGCTTGTCTCGAGAAACAACGCAGCTGTGTTGCCTTTGAAAGTTTAGACTTTTCGTATGAAAGCAAACTGGCACTATTTCGTCCTGAGAAGAAAGTTGTACAGGTATGCCATCCTGAACATTTGCGCTAGCGATTCTAGTTGCTTGCCAGACGCCAGGTTGAATGCTGTACTTTGTAAATAAATGAGACAATGTTCGGTGCGAATCAATGCGTGTACACGATGAAGGGTCAAAAATAGTGTAGTGTAGTGCGTAAACCTTTTCGGTGTTTTTTCTATCTTTTCATAAAGAAGGCGCCTTGCCGTGTAAAACTTGGTCCTGGGAAAACGCTAAGAAACGCCTTTGCTGGTAAACTGCTGCAACATTTACCCATTGATTGGTAATGGCAAGTCAATGATGGCCCTGGCAAAATCATTTGTTGGCGAAACACCAGCGTGGTCGCTAAGGATTGCCAAGATATTTGATGGAAAAAAGTTATTTTCTCGTTTTAAAACAGATCCATAACGGTTGCTAATGTACCAGGGGCGTACCGAGGCTAGATGGCGCCCGGGGCAAGAAACAAGTTTGGTGCCCCCATGTTCGAACCTAAGGTCTTTCGGGAGAAAATGTATCGTGTTGAAGAAGGTAATTGCGACATTGTTGGGACTTTTCGGCGCCCTCCAGTGATTCGGCCCCAGGGGCGTTGTGCCACTCTTGCCCCCCTCGTTACGCCCCTGCAACGTACATAACTAACTTCAAGATTTTAAAATGATATTTCAGGATGTCACTGACCACAAGCAGGTCGTCGACTTACACAAGCGATGTGGGCTTGTTCAGCGGTTATGTTTCTTTCAATTTTTAATAAAAAGGTTTGTTAGTTGCTCCATGAAAAGAAATTGCATTTGAAGTTGAAGAATGGGGAGGATTAATGACTTAATATTGAGCACGCCGCAGGTGGCTATGTCCGCATTCCTTTGTAGCAATTTGACAGGAATTGTCCCCTTTTGCATGGAAGTGCAAATGAAATCCGGAAACAACACTATTTGGCAGTTAAAGTTAAGTAGCATATTTTAGGAAGTGACGAAACCGGCAAAATGTTCCGCGCTGACCCAGACTGAAGCTTAAGTCAAAGGCCTGTATTTACACCATAAACAAGAAAGAAAGGATAGGACGGTATTGCCTATTTGATGATTTGAAACGACAGTTTTTCAGTATCGTCTATTTGGAGCGTTTTGAGGGTGACAATTACTACATTGTGGCGCTTGGCAATCTTTGTTGCATAAATTCACTTTCTGAGGCGCGGGTCACCAACTTTTTCAAACCGAAAGTTACTTTTGGGTACCGATTAACGCGAGGAGCTACCAGTTCAATGCACACTCCTGAGATAAAATTTTTTCTCAATCTATCTTAACTATATAATCATTAAAAAGATTGGTTATATTAATCTCTAATGTATATGAAGACATTGATCATGTCAATTCTTTTTTCATGACAGGCCCGAGGGCGATGTACGTGGTCCATTCAGGCGACCTGGTGCCCGTGGACACCATGTTGGTGACCCCTGTCTAAGTGGTAAAGAGTTGGGTGCTGGTGGTGGATCAGGCGGTGCCCTTGAGGTCCGAGGTAGATTACGTTCTGTGTATGCGAAATGCTGGGATTGATTTCGAAACGATTAAAGGTTCGATTTTGTGATTGGTAATTCATGCTGTTTCCAAATACTGGGCTGTTTCAATTTCATCAGCCATGGTTGTTTGGTGCGTTCGTTCTCTGCACAATTCTCGCGCAATTTACGAATGGCCCGAGAATTGTTGAAAATGCACACAAAACAAAACTTCTTTTGTTTTCTTTTTTGCACAAAAAACAAAACTTTTGTTTTCTTTGTCAAGTTTTCATGTCTTCAACCTCACGCAAATTGTCGATGCTACCTCCCTCATTTTAGCGTCATGAAACATTTGAAAAAACTGTTTGGTTGTGCCGAGGTGCTTTTCAAACGCTACCGTTGATAACTCATCGGCTCTCGACTTGCAATCATAATTCCTTTAATTTAAACTTCCCAAACACGTTCAAGAGTTGATTAATCGGCGTTTTTCAACAGCGGCGGTCTTTTCCAAGTAAAGATTCCCCTCCTGTTTCCTCAAAATCGGGCTATCATTGCAAGACTTTTGAGTTGCTATTGTTGCGATCGGGAATCCCGAGCGGGATGTGCGCAAAGCTTCGCACCGTGGCAGCAAGCAACAATAGAGATCATGCTCGCAATCTCTCTTCGCGTACGCTTGTCGTTACGTTCAATCGTTCACACGTTAATATCGCCAGAGCTACCACGTCGCAATCTCTCTTACTATTGCTTGCTCGCGCTACAGATATAATGGTGTTATTCTTCACGCACATCCCGTTCGTGGTGAATCACACAATCAACGCAACACCACCGGAGAGGTTGCAACACTATTTGTTTATTTTTCACTTACGTAAATCGTGTTGCTTCTCCTTGAAGAGTCATGCTGAGTGGATTTCTTTTATCTATGAGAACTTGAAGCATGTGTGATCGCTCCATTGTGTGCAATGCTGTGTTTCAGGTTAGGTAAAAACGTAAATTGTCGAAAAATGAATTTGTTACTTAACTTTGTGTTTGTAAATTTGCTTACACAGGTACGTCAGCGATATTTCCTTTAAGTACTTCAAAGAACAATGTAAGATAAAATTATTGGTTTCAGTTTTCTGGTCTTACGGCGAGCTGCGCTATTTGTTGACGTGTTATGTGCAGAATGTGCTTCTTTCAATAAGTTATTTAAGTTTTAAGTCAAAAATTAAACCCCAAAAAATCTTAAATTAAGATTCATTTTCATTGATTTTTTAGGTGATAGACCTGATGTGCTGCTTGAAAGTACTTACGCAGTAAACCACACTTTTGTGGCTTAATCTGTTGGGTTGAAAATGTATTAGATGTTTTTACTCAAAAAGTAGTTTTTGCCACTTGAAGATGCTTATCGCTTCTAGCAAATAGATATAATCGATTAATTATCGGCAATGAAAAATTTAAAACATTGGTAGCGGCCCAAAAAAAGTTACCAGTGGAGCTCTGGCTTACCTCACTACAGCGGCAAAACGGCTTGTGTCAAGAGCACTCTGTACATCATTAAATTTACAGGGCATACTACACGTGGTGTAACGCGTATTATACGCGGTATAGCTACCAACTCCCTTTCAATCTCTGTGTTTCAACCGTAAAACCATGATAGTCCTTCATTGTTTTTATAATTTAAAAGGTATTTTCCTACAATCAACTTGTCAGCCTATCTGGGGAATCTCCATGCTCTGTTGGTACAGGTAGAGGCTGGGTGGAACTGTCAGGAGAGGAAGGCAGATGGTCAAGGTAAAGACAACTTTTTTTGTGCTTTGTACTTTTATATGGTTTGTAAATCGTACTGAAAAGTAAAATAAGGTTATTTTTGGTCAAACGGTTAACTACGAACTACAACATCCACGTGTTTTGGACTGCAACTCCAATCGAACTTGACAGTTTTAAACTTTGTTGTGATGCTGGAAACAAATTACACAAAACTTAAATATACGCGACCTAGCCAATTAAGACAAAAAGCAGCTGCATTTGTGACCGAAATTTGATGTTGCGTTGGGGTTGAAATTTAGTTTCTGCTTGCCAACGTTCTTAGAGCCCACGGAAAAACACCTGAAAGATTAGAGGTAAATTTTTCCATTGCGTTTAAGTCTCCGTTTTCCTGCTTCTTTTTTCTTAGAAGTCGCTGTGTTTTTTCAGCGAGACGCTGAACAACGTGCACATCAACAACTATTATGCTTCCACGACCAACGCAACCTTCACACGCCCCAAAGAATACACTTTCCACCTTCGTTCGGGCAACCGCCTGATTCGCACCGAGACTGTTAAAGTAGTGGTGAGTGAACTGGGTAGTGCATTTTGTATATTGCTGCTTAGTATGATATTTCTGGACATATGCTGAACTTTTGTTTAAATTTCTTGCAGTGTTTTTTAAAACTTCGTGATCTTGTTTTGATATTCTGTAAAGCATAGAAAGGAAAACATGAGTGGAAAAAAGGAAAGACGTTGAAAGCAATGCTTGTTGAGTAGAGAGGCAATCAGGGTTGCGGTGTCGGAGGTAAAATGTCCGACTCAGCTCCGACTCCAATCTTTCGAAAATTTCAATCTCCGCCTCTTGACTCCATAACATAACGTGAATGAAGTTTGGCTGTCAATAATGGCAAAGAAGTGAGCTAAAGTTATTTTAGAAATAAGCATTTTGTTATTTTCGCTAGATGCATAAAGGCTTCGATTATTCACTAATCATAAAAATTAATTCTGTTTACTGTAAGTAGCTACTGTAACGTGAATGAATTAAACAATAATAACATTAACATACAAACTATATTCAAAAAATTTTTGTAAGTGGTATATAGCGAGTGCGAGCAGCTAACTATGGAGCTATTCTGTATTGGATAATTTTTAAATTTTCTGAACATAAAACATACCACTAAAAATTAAAAATTATTGAGATTTATTTTAGCTTCTAATGTTAATAGCACCTACTTTCGGAGTCGGATAAAAAAATTTGACTCCTCTGATTTGACTCCTGTCTAGTTCTCTCAGGAATCCGACTCCGCCCAAACACCTTGCGAATCCGACTCCGCAACCCTTGGGCAGCAACATATTTTGTCATGAAAGCCCGATTAATGTCTGCTGTCTGATTTACCATGAAAATGGGGCAGTTTTCGAAGAATACGCAATCATCCGTTACTTTGCTATAAGAAGCAATATAACAAATCTAGCAAACACACAAAAACTACAGGTTGCTGGTCCGAAATTGTTGATAAATTTGCAATCACATCAATCTGTTTTCAGCAATCAACTAAGATTCAAAAATCAAGAATTAAAGTAGATTTTATTATGTCATTGAAATTGCCTAAAACAAGAAAGCTCCTCTCCGAAACCAACGTTAAACGGTGCTTGTTAAAAGCAGTATGTATTTAATTATATTCGGAGAGCGAATTAAATGTGAAATAATCAGTTTATGGCGCAGTACTTTAACTCGCAGTGTAAAACTGATTTGACAACGATATATCAAAAAAGTTAATTGAAACGTCATTCTGAGCAAGCAATTCGCCATTTTTTTCTACCACTTCTTTACAACTTGTTCAAGTTGGCAGTTTGACATAGATTTCCACTTGTCAAATTTGTGACAAATCACAAGATCTGTTGAGCAAAAAAGGAATCACTCTGAAGTTTGTAAAAGTTAGGCTTTTTTGATAATTTTGCCCATTGTATTGGTGCGCAATGTCTGTTAGTCTTAGATTGTACCTTGTCAAGTAAACCTTTTGATAGAGGTATTTCTGCCGAGTTTTTCTAGGACCAACGTTTACCTAAAGTACATCAATTGCAAACATTTTTATTTACAAAAGCCCTTTTGCATATAGCGTAGAGTTATCTACATAAAAAAACTGCGAACAACTTTAAAAGGTGTTGCATCAATGTGAGATTAGCTTATAAACACGTTTTATACAAGTGTAAGAAATTAATTACAACCAAAAGATGAACGACTGCATGAAACAGCTATGTAGACTGCATGCTAAATTTTATTTGTTAAAAACAAGGTCAACGCAGAAACACATCACCTACCCCAGGGGTGGGCAATTAATTTGACTCGGGGACCATTTTGAGAAGTGGCATTTAATGGAGGGAAGTGCCAACTAACGGAAATAGAAGCAAGTTTCGGTTCAATTTAGACTCAAGCATTAACGCTTGGTGTGATAACTTGGAAAAAATTTTAAATTTCAAGCTGCTTTCTGAGCGCTTCCGTGGGCCACTGAAAACGCTGTGGCGGGTCACATGTGGCCTGCCGGCGGCCAATTGTTCACTCGTGACCTAACCCTTGAAGCTATCTGTTTTTTACGCAAAGCTATATTTGTTTTGGAGTTGGTGAGACCCACATAATAGCTGACCCAGTGAATTTTGCAACATCGAGCTTGTTATTATATGTCTCGGTAACGAATTTAATGATCAGTTTTGAGTATTGACTCAGTAAAGTTCTGCTTGCAACATTAAATGGTTGCTTTCTGCAATAAGCGCGAAGTTGAGATAACCAAAAAAATCACACTTACAATTTGGGCAAAGTTTCTTAATCTCCTACCGGTTGTGAATCGATTTAAACATCATTGGTAATGTTTCCCGGTAACGATGGAATCCAAACCATTTGGTTATAAAACTCTGAGCCGGAACAAAACTGTGACCCAGGGTGGACGAATATGTTGACTCGCGGGCTGCGTTGAGTTTTAAAATTTGACACCACGAAGGATCGGGAGCAGATTGGTCGATTTTTTGTGCGAACCAGAGGTGTTCAAATCGATAACGGAAGCGATCCAAAGTTTTTGTGTGATCTCGCCAGCGTCATGCAGGGTTACCCCTGTGCTTATTCCATGTTGAACTAAACGCTGCCCCGTGCCATATACCATGCCACACGATGTTGAAATAATTGTTAAATACATTGCTGGCATTGCAAACAAAACTTCCTATATTCTGACTGCAGATAGCCACATGTGAAAAAAATCACTGAGTTATTAAATTTTGACATCAACATAACGCCAATTATGGTAATTTACTGTACGTACGCTAAATACAAAAACCATCTTTTACCCAAATCTAATCGCTGGCGTGCCATTTCCAGACTTTTGGCATGCTAGTTTAATCAGGCGTGCTTTTGTGTTGAACATCTACTGTATAGTTCAGTACAAGCTGTTGTAAGGCAAGGGTCACGTTTTTCAACCAGTGCACCAAAGTTTGCAGTTAGTTTTTTTGAGGCAATGTTTAGGATACATCTGAGGTCCTGGTCAATTAAGTTTGATTATCTAATTAAGAAAATTCAGGAATTGAGAAGTGTCTTTCATATCGTTACTTTCATCTAATTTGTTAAGTATGACCAACAGGCCTCCGCTTTTTATTAATTAAGCCAGTGCTCAAATAATGTTTGCGATAATTTACTAGTACAAGCAAAACTTACATTTGTTTTCCGTTGTGGATTGAAGCATTGTTGAAACATGAAATTGTATGCCAGACAAAGCGGTTTATTCTAAGATCTGGTGACAGGTTTTCTGTGGAACATGGTCACGTTTTGCATCAGCACTTAAAATCGATTCGGTACACTATTTTTTGTGCTTATCTAAATCAGACTTACATTCAACAAATGCAATTCGTGAAAATGTGCACAAGGTAGCTTGGTAAACATATATGAGCGAATTTTTGCTTCGTCACCAACACGTCTAACCAGCTATGTCCAACCAAAAATGGCTTACTGGGTCAAAAATCATGTCACTATCTTAACCAGGGCCGCACATTGTATGACATATTAATGAGGGCTGCACATTGAATGCCTTACTTTGATCTTAGCACACTAAACGTCGCTTAAACTATTCTACTGAAAGCGTTCGAATCACAACTGCAATGGTAACAGACATGATAAAATGGCACTGAGGACAACCTACATCAAAAATGTCAAAGTAAAGATTATCAAATAAGGACAGGTTGTCAGTGTGTTACTCCTATTACAGTGAAAACCTAAAGTGGGCCGCACAAAACCTCCGACTGGGCCGCGGGTGGGACATAGCTGGTTTAACGGAACTGCGCAACGTTTATTTCGAAGTTCACTATACCTTGGGGAGTATATTTTGGCACGTCAGGCAAAAACGCAGAATCTGAGAAAATACTTTTAGACTTCCGGCGAAATTTGTTTGCAGTGACTCGTTGAAATCTGAAACCTTTCAAGCATTTGAAATGTTGTGCGCTCAGCAAAAATCAGCTGAAGTCACGCCAACTCGAATCAAGTTGTTTTGTTTGAAGGAATATCCCCGTCGCCGTCACCTCACAGACCACACGCCATGATAGCAGCAGTGCATTGTGATAATTAGCTAACGCCAGCAACAGGTGAAAAGCGTGCTGGAAGCGCAGGCATCAAATGCACAAGAGAACAGCAAGCTCCGTTCGCTCTTTAGTCAGTTCGATGAAAAAAACTATGATGTTACTGGACTGCTCGTTACAGCATTCATTTATCTATTCTAAGTGGTGATAAAGTTATCCTACTCCTATGACAATCCTCAAATAAATTGTTTGTTGGATTTTGTTGACACAATTTTTAAAAATTTCTGTTGAAGTGGGATGACCAACGGATTTAATCTACCGCGGTAGTAGACACCTTTATTCGCCGATAGTGTTAGGACTTACGCATGCAACTCTTCAGTTTGCAAGATCCGACTCTTGCGCGTGAGACTGCGACGTTGCTATAGGTAACTGCTACATCTGTGTTCACAGTACAAAGCGGCGCGTTACTACCGTAAACTTAAGTATGGGTCAAGGGATATATTTTGTATACACACACATGGACGCAATCAGGTGGGTTGAAAAGGTACGTGTCCCCAAACTTTTCAGACCGGGGGCCGGACTATATCTAATGTCTCCACACTTTTTTCTCTTCAGATTTCGCATTTGAAGAAGTTCTAATAATAAAAAGTGACGTTATTAAGGTGTTGTGTTAAACGATTTCCACCTTTAATGCTATAGATAGAAAATTTGATGTTGACTGAAAGAGACTTTGGTATGGTTTTACTGATTTTGACATTTTTTGTAAGTTTTTGTTTTGATAAGAAGATTTTCAGGATTTTACAAGTTTCTAGAGATTGTTAAATGCTTCTGACCGATAGTTAACCCTGTGTGGTATGTTGTAAGAAGGTCATTTCTCGAATCAATAAGAGTTTAACAGCTGCATGTGCGAGAGACCACAGTACAGCCGTTAGTTGTTTCGTGCAGAAATGCAACTGGCTATACTGTAACGTTGGTTGTCACGCATTCAAAAGGAGATGGTTTATAAAGTTATGAAGTAAGATTTTCAGTGCGAAGTTTTTGCTGAAGAATAGAAGTAGCACTATTTTGGAGACTGTTTCAGGATGGGAAGTTTTACAAAAGACTGTCTCAAACCATCAGTAAACAGGATTTCAAGCAAAACGTTGGAGAAGTATTGACTTAGCCATATCGAAAAATATAAAATAAACTTTAATACGGAAGGAAACGATGTTTTGCTAAAATGCATCATAATAAGGCTGCGCGTGCAAAACTCGAAACTTGGAGACTTGCCGAGAGATTACAAGATGCACATTTAGACTCATTTCTTATAAAGTCACGACAATAATGACCAGTCCAAACGATCTTTGTTCCGTGGACTCCTACACGCTTCACATGGCTAATTTGTACTGGTGCTGAATGTATTGCTTAGAAAGTTTTCAGATTTACCTAAGTATACCAAACCCACAGTGCTGCAATGTTTTCATCAAAATGGGAAACGTTTCCTTTAGGCTGACAATTATTTTTGTTGAACATTCATACGTGTAATGCAGGTGAAACTTGGAAGTGTTGTACTTTCTTTGCCAGTTCACCGTTCTGCTTATCTCAAATAAATCTGATTCGATTGCAAGTATAATTCTTAAAACGAAACTTTGGAAATTACGTTTATCTGTCAAAATGCAACGTTGACACTTGAAACCTTGATAGTGAAAAAACTCAGCTCAGTGGCATCACTGACAGCGGTCGAAAGGTAACAGTCAACACACGATTGGTTTTGAAGAAATTACAATTGTAGCTGGGTATGCATGCAGGGTCCTACACAAGCGGAGATGGAGGGAATACATCCCCCGCACACCAGCAGTAAAAATACACGGAAACTCATTTTATGAAGTACGCTCGTTTTGGCCAAACATTTTTGCTCCTGATAAGAGCATGTCAACGAAGATTTGGGTATAGGGGTGAGGCTGCATGCATATTGTCCTGTAGCATCAAAACGATTTTTAGCTTTTTCTAGGAGCGGGAATGCGAAAGACAAATGTTTGTTGTCCTTTTAACTTTAAGCAATTGAAGTAAGACAATATTCGTGCTCTAACCCAAACTTCTTGCAATACATGAACGTTGATGTGTTCTTCTGTAAGAGTGGTACGCACGTACGAGCAATGCCATTCAGCGTTTTCTGCAGTCCAACTGACAGCTCTGACAAAGCTCATTTTCAGAGTATGTGGAGAAGCACAACGAGGTACGAGCAGTCGTGAGAATAACAAAAGTACACATTTGTTTTCGCCCGACATAGGCAAAGGGACTCATATCATCCAACTTTGCATTGCACTAGTGGCAGCATCGAACAAGTTGCAAATTCAAAGACACCGTGCTCCCATGTATCTGTTTGGTAAAAGGCGAGCAACAAAGTAATACGTCTTTGGGTTGAACGCTTTCCTCTGTCTGACGTATTCTGAAAATTCTGAAATATAATACCGTGTACACCAGTGCAGTAACAACATTGAGTGTGGGATTTATTAATTTGCAAATAATTTGAATGGACAAAGCGAAAATTGATTAGTGTTGCTTTCAAAACAAAACAAGATTACAAATGTGTGTTTGTAAAGCTTCACGGCAGCATCGACACGAAGACTACCTTGTTTTCACACCAACGTGTCCCTATATTTTACAACAAAATTGTGCCCATGCACACATAATAAAAGTGATAAAACAGAGAACACGAGGGTACGCAAATGTTTACCTGCAAGCTTGCTCGGCGTACAAGCGATGCGCAGTGAGCCTTGTGTGAAATAGACAGCGCTTGGTAACGGCAATGTACTGTGACCTGGTAGCAAAACGCGATTTTTCATAAGACGAACGCTGTAGTATATCGTACCGTCATTCATATTTTAGGGACTCACGGACCGACATCGATATGTGAGAAGCGCAGGTTTTGTCCACATTACCTCCACGTTTTATTTAGTTTAATTGACGTTGCGACTGATATTATGCGACCAACCTGCACCGCAGCGCTGTTGAATGAAAACAAGACAAAAATCGGTTTATCAAGTCCCAACATGCGTCGTCTGTTTGTTATACGTTTGTCTAATCGTCTGAACATTGCATAACACAACCGCATGCCATTACGAGTTGTATTTGTGCTTAATCTTGTATCTGGCTCTGCGGGTTGTTGCGCAGCAGACACGGTTCAACAGCTTAGCTGCGCAGTACCAGGCCAAAGGTAGTTGAGCCTGATATGGATGTTTCATGTCGAAACTTATTCAAAATGAAACTTTGCAACAGGATCAGCAAAAATCCGTACGCTGCGGAGCGAAGCTCGCCCTGGTGTCATTTGAGCAGAAAAAATCAGGTGCAACCGCAGTGATGGCACTAGCGATAAAAGCAACTTTAATGAACAGCATGGTTTGAGGATAGGAGCCTTATAAAATTGCACAAAACATGTATAGTAGTCAAGTAGTAGATTCGAAATAGAATCAAATAATTGCGCGAAATTCTGAAAGCGAGTGTCCACACTGGTAAAGCAGTCACCGTGACCGAGTTCGAGGCACGCATCTTCTCAGCCACAACAACGTGTTGTTTTACACTATGTTCACTGCTTTTGATGTTGGAAAAAGACTACGGGCCACGTTTTGTTTACGAAGATTGGCAATGCAGTTACACATATCTGTGATCTTTGCCTTCACACAAAACCTTACTTATGAATGGCAACGAAAAGCATGGATGTGTCTCACAAACTAGTATAGATATTTTGCCTCCAACAGAAGCGAAATCTTCACGATGCAAAATTTTCACGAACTTCACGGTTTTATGAAAATGATTTGATGCTAATCGTTCTGTGAGAACTTAGTGAAAATCAACCATGGGAAAATTGCATTTTTCTGGCATTGCTGTTTTAAAGATCATTTGTATTATGCTGCATTCGCACATAGCTCTACTTCCTCATTTTTCTAAAACTTCTGATTTTTTTTGTACAGTAGTTAAATAAACATTACCGCAGGGTTCTCAACCTTTTCAAGCATGTGGCCCAATTAATATAAAAACAGAAGGTCCGTGGCCCATCTACTGTACAACTTCTGCAATGCGACAACCGTTGCACATGCACACAGCACGTATAAAAACATTTAATAACACAGCGTGCACTACGCGAAGGTTTAAGAGTGTGGCTTAAGCGTGACTCAGCAAATAAAAAGCCACAATTAGGCCACAATGAAATGCGCCATGTAAACAGGCTATATGTGCGCTTCAGGAGTACACTTCTATTGGAAGCTTTGTAACATTGTAGCAATTGCGCAATGCCGTGTGTAAGAATGACTAACTTTGTTCATGTTTGATATTCCAACAATATCCAGTGTACTTTTGCCAAAATATTCTCACACATGACTTTTTTGTAGAAGTGATGCAATAACTGAGTAATTTTGCCAAATTTACCTTTCAGTGAACATATTTTTGTTAATAGGATGAAGACGACTTGCCTTTAGCGCGATTGGCGAAGACAATGGTCCCGTGGATTCTGTCAAACAAATACCAATATTTGGGCCTGGTCAGTGGCCGGTTGCAATGTATTGCGTAGAATTTGTGAACGTTTAGCAGCTTCTAACGTTAGCATATCATTTTATTTTGTTAAAAAAGGTGCACACAATGAAAACAGCGTCTTTAAATGAAAAATTGAAGGTTTGGTTGTTTGGACTACATCTTTGTGGTTTGCATATGAACCCTTAATGCAAGACATATTCGTGTGACCTAAGTTCATCGACTAACAGGCGTTTTTTGGTCATATTCTTTTGACCCTCTTCTGCACTGCTGGTCAAATCCAGCGAAGATCCATTTAGTTCCTGACGACCCACCTCGCTGTACAAATTAGATTTTCACAATCAAAGTGTGGCTTTGCATACTTGCGCTTTGAAAATCAATTTTGTTTTGCAAATCACTCGTTGCAACTTGATTTTGTTGCGCAAAACGTGGTTTTAGTCATTAGCGCTTGCAAAGTTGTTTTTCAGATTTAAAGATTGTTTCGACGAGCGAAACGTGGCTTTGCAAAGTAACCTTTTAATGATTGCTTCTGGCGAACCGAACATGCTTTTTCACCTTAGCGCTTTGAAACTCTATTTTGACGAGCTTAGCATGGTTTGGCTCAAATAACTTTGGTTTTGGTAAAGGAATGTGGAGCTGTGGGTGGTTTTTCACATAAGCGTTTTGGTTGGGTTTTGCCACAGTAAACGTCGTTTGATGTTCAATGATTTCTGACGTATAAAGCGTTTCCTTGCGCGACAGCGTTTTGGTCGAAGCTATATCTGCTGCCATGCATTCAGTAGATCAGAGCTGTTTCATGAACAGCCGCGTATTAATATGCACCAGAAATGTATTTGTGTTTTTGATATCAAACATCCTCACGTGCGTGTTTTCCTGGTTTGATTTTAAAATCTGCCGATTTTTTTAAATGTTCTGGAATAGATGTGATATAAAAAAGACTCTTACATCTTTTCGCCCCACAAAAAAATTGCTTTTTACGCTTAAAGTAGTTTTCTTGAACTACTCAAGATTAACTCAACGTACCCAGTTTTAATGTAGTCTTCTTGGTACGAGTGGAGTTTGAACGTGGCATAAACTCAAGAATTTCGAAATAAGGAAATAGATGGAATGCATGGTCTGAGCTTTGTCCATGGCGAACGAAGCTGATAACCGAATGAAGCGGGATGCTGGGGCGAACGAGAGATGCAGGACATAATGTTACCATATACCCGGAAAACGCTTCTTGCCGCCGCCAACCAAATGCGCTTTATCTTTAGAGTCACCATTTTTTTTCGTCACACAACTATTATCCCAACGTCGGAAATTTTTTTCGAGGATACGCCGACAAAGCTGGTGCCCTTGCTGATAAGACCATCAAATACATTTTGGCGAAGCATGTAAGTTTCTTAGGGGAAATATCACAGCAGCATATTTATTTTTCTTTTCGGTTTATGCAATGAATGCCATCATGTATTTTTATGACGAGTGTCACAAATGATTTAATTCCTGATCCTGAAATTTTATGAACGGTATGTTGCGTTGCATTACCAGGCAGGGCAACACTGGTGCAGGAAACTGATATCCACTCGCAAGAAAAGTGAAAACACTGCAGTTTTAGCCTGTTGCAATAACTTAGAGACAGAAAAATTAGTTCGTTTTTTAGGCTCGTTTTGTACTTAATTCTATGGGAGTGTCACAATGGTTTGCGACTTGCTCCGTGGCCACGCGGCTGCTTTCGCAGTGAATGTTTTACTGATGCGAGTCAATGGCAGCACCTCGCGTGAACCGTTTTCTTGCACCTTCCCATCAACGCCGAGAACAGGATGGACAGGCGGCAAGTACCGTTTGTCAAGTCTTGAGTATGACTCACCACCGAACCCAACCAGATTTGCCTGATGAAAACTTCAATAAAAGCCAAACAGTGCTAAAAAAGCCCCAAAAACGCCAATGCACTTATGTGAAGGCCGGAGAAAAAGCCAAGTTTATTTGTGGTTTTGCTCTTCTTTTGTCATAAGAAAACAATTAAATAACAAGAATATCACCAGATCTTAAAATTGAACACCGTTGCGAACCTACCGGTAGGCACCAGGCGATAGCTTACAATCTACTGCAGTGCATGTATGTGCTGCTATATAAACTGCCGCAATGCGACCTTCGGTGAACGCTAGTCTGAACGAATTCTTAACAAAACAAAAAGTGAAACCAAAGCAATACAAGCAGATAAGTATAACCGAAACAGCTGATATAGCATGAAAGCATGAAGACCAGATTGAAAATGCAATAACGCAAACACGACAACAGGGCCAAGGTCTGACATCAACACATTCTTCACAATCGGTTCACAAAAATGATCCAGATCTGGGACCGGCAATTAACTATGGAACGAATACATGACGTCTACAGTAAACGCTTTTTAGTATTTCTGCTGCAGCAGTGAAATATCTGCAACGTTTGCCGGAAAGCAATAGTTCCGATCGAATTGTGACAAAAGGATCAAAGAGTTTCAATTGCATTCTGTTTCTTGCTCTAGTTTTTACACCGGATACTACAGAGAAAAAACACTCTCGACATCTGTGTTGCTAACCGGGGTGACCAAACATATAAGAGCAAATATTGGAAGCTCTTTAAATGAGCTGTGTTCAAGTACACCGGCGCAAAACTGTTCTGCGGCAGTAGGGACACTTCTTTCTGTCGAATCGCGCATCCCACAAATCTTACTAACATCAGAAAGTGGGTGTCGGTCCAACAATACAGCATTTATCACAAGAATTTTGCAAAAATGTTGCAGAAAAAAACGGAATAGTAAATATCCTTCTACAAAGGAAACTTTTTCAGCGTGAAAAGGCCAAAAGGCCAAATGAATTTTCAGGGCCAACAAACTCGATGCAAGGCCAGGAAAAGAGCAAAATGCCAAAAATCAATGTTGCTAGCCAACAAACTTGAAAAAAGGTCAGATTTCTGAAAATTTGGCCTAAAAGACTGACCCAACAACCCTGAGCCCAGGCTGCCACCTCTGATTGCATGTGCTCAGCCAATTGCAACACTTTGACGCTTAAAATATTTTAGCTATTAATGAACAAAGCCCCGGTGAAACTGTTTACAGCCTGCTCTTAAGAGCCAGTGGAAGTCGAAGAAGTTTTGATAAAGTGTGCTCGGTTAGGAGTTTCATATTTTTAAGTTATCTTGCCTTGCAGACGCACCAAAACTCGCTTTTTGGATATTTGGTTGAACGTTTTCAACTGGAATGCCTTGGTTTGGGGTTTAAATCCATTAGGAAAACTGGGGACTGCAATGGAATGCATCGAGCTTCAAACAAAGTTCATTTTGACACTGCGTTCGGTTTACTATCTGCTTCAATCAGTTTTCAACCTAAAAATCGTGTAGTACTTTCTATGTAAACCTGTTAATTTGTTGGAGTTTAAGCATTTTTCGTGGTGACGCCATGGGTTGCAAACTGTCAACCACAAAAATTCACTGATTACTTTTATGTAAAATGCTGAAAACGTCAAAGAGATATGTGAAAGTTATGGAAACGCTAATGTGACAATTTTTTTCAGATAACAACATCAAGTTCAGATGGTTCGAACCCCACGAATTACAAATGTCTTTTGTTTCAAAGCGGATTATCCAGCCCTTTGCCTATTGTGAGTTCATGGCAGATGACTGTTTTCGATTTACTGTATGTTTTGGCGTGAACGCAAAATTACGTTTTGTCTGAATTTTATAATTTTCACCACCTTGCCTTTTATTAGAGTTTTTCTTACAGACAAAGCGCCGGCCAAATGTGATGACAGGAAAAAATTAATTTTTGTGTATTTCGTCCACTACAAAAAATACTTTATGTTTATTTTTTTACTCGTGTACTTGTTATTAGCAAAAACTCTCATACAAATTTTTTAACCCAAGCTCTCAAATTGTTCAACAAGCTCGCACGGATGCTTTTCCATTAGATGAGAAGCATAAACGTTCAATTGTTACACACTGTGGTAGTCTCGCTTTGATCCAGTGTTATTCATCGTCTGATTTGCTTAATGTTTGTTACACGAACAGTGGCGATTCTAGGGGGGGGGCTGGGTGGGCCATGTCCTTCAGATTTTGGTTTGACCCCGACTTAGCCCCCCAGTAGTGTGCTTAATTTCAGGTTCAAGTTTGCTTGATTGATATATACTGCAGATAACTTTCAGCTTGCAATGTTTGAACGACAATTTTAGATAGAAGCTCTCTGTCCTGCATTCAATATTTCCGTAGTGCAGGGCTGCTAAAATGGCGAGCCGCGGTCCGAATCCGGACCTTCGGATGGTGACGGCCGGACCTCGTCAGGTGTACTCTATATTCAGAAGTTTATATCCTAAAATGTTGCGCTTTTGGCCGTGCTTCTAAAACCTAACTCCTCGCCAACTGTATTTAAGTGATTGTTGATCAGGCTGTTGCTACATTGCAGCGCACACCTGAGTTGGGCTTGTTATATTTATCTGGTTCAAAGTAATTGTTTCATCATAATTGTTCGACAATAGCTCGTCACTACAATGTCTATCCTGGTGGAAATAGTGGATTCAAGGCTAGAAAATACCGATGAAACCTCTTCTTTCCGAAAACAATGCAATTATGCAAATATGCTTGTGCACAAATATGAAAGATGCTTGAGTAAGGGAAGAGTTTTGCAGATATTTAGTCCTTTTCTTTTTTACAGGAAGTCAACCAAATGTGAAGAGAAGCTAATTGGCATTTTCAGCTTTTTTGCGGAATGATAAAGAGAAACTGTTGGATTTTTGGCTGCCATAGTGTAACACCTCAACGACTTGAATGTAAAACTGCAAGGAGAGAAACATACTACTCTTGATTTGATCACTACTGCTTGCCCTTTTCAGAAAAAGTTTCATATTTTCAAACATGATATTCAAACCGAACTAAGTCATTTTCCGAGGCATTTGGAGAAAGTAAAAGCAAGAACATTCCAGTTATTTTAAATTTATTCAAAAGTTTATTATCAACATTGCCGCAGTTTGGTGTCTTTTCTCTTCGAAAACAGTTGCTGCCCTTTCCTCAGTACCCTTTTCAGCGACAGACATTACCGAATTCTCACCTGAAGGAAAGACACATGCACATGTGTGAACCAAAGATGTAGTGGAAATTTTATAGGTGCCGGAGCTCTGCTGGGCATCTTCGCTTATATTTGTAGGCAACGACACGTCATTCACTGCATTCACTGATGAAGGTGGCTGAGCGGAGTTCAGGCAGCCTGACACCACTGGTGTGGACGCAGCCAAAATTAAACTGGAATTAATTAAATTCCAATAGAATGTAGCAGCGAAAGAAATTTTTTTGATGACACACCTGAAAACTTCTTGTCAAAGGAAGGTATCTCCAAAATTTTTCCACCCTTCGCAATTTGTCAGTGGAAATTCTTACTATGTTTGGCTCTACCTGCTGCTGCCAGAGGGGTGAATTAACCCCTCCTGCAAGCTACAGTAAATGTAAAACTCGGGCTCCAGCTTAGCGTATACTTCGGTTTTAGTATTGTTTTGGTTTTCAGTAGCTTTTTTGCGTTTTTCGAAGTATTTTTTGGTGATTTAGGGTTTTAGTAGTACAGTCATCCACATCCGGATTCGCCATCATTTTTCACTTTTTTTCTGAGTGTTGCTAGTGGTTCCCCTACAGTGGCCACTGGACCTCTTTCAGCTACGTTTTCCCTCCTGGCTCAAACTTCTAGTTACGCCACTAACTGCTGACAGACCGCGCTTACACAAAAGAAGTTCATGAAGAACAAGTTTCGCATCTGTATGACGAATAAAACCTTCACCACTGCCTTCTACTCGTTGTCACTACCTTGGAACAAAAATTTAGGTAACTGCCAAAAAGCACAAAAAGCCATTACCCCCACCAGCAGAACAATAAAGAACGCTGACAACTTTTGTTAATATCTGTAGGCCCATCTATTTACCGGGTTTTGTATATCTATATATAATGGCATTAAATTCTCATGTTTTTTTGTTTAAAAAATCAAAGGCATGTCACATTTGCATGATTTTATGAGAGTGACCGGACCTCGAAAATTTTGGCATTTGTAACTGGACCCTTTCTTAAAATAATTGAGTAGTACTGCTCTAAAGCATGATAAGCTGCTGGGTGGTTGTTTTTGAGGGCCGGGTAATGGGAGTTGTTGATGACGACACATACCAGTGGTTCCTCCGATCCTGCGTGAAATTTAGTCAGACCGTGGTGGTAAAAGAAACAGTTCGAAGCTAAGAAACAGTCGCAGAAAACAATTAAAAGCTCTAGGTTTTTCTGTAGGCTTTCGAGGGATCTTTCGACTGGGCTCTGCTTTCATCTTTTTGCGATGATTCAAACTTGCACATATCCATATTGATGTAACTTCACTGCACAGTTGAAACAAGCAAGGAATCTATCGCAAAGTTTTTAGTTTCAGCATTTCAACTTTTCACCTATTAGCATTATTTGCAGATGTAAGGACTGACGATACGTAGTTTTGCGTGAAATCGATTTCCTTTCAAAAATTGGCGATAGATTCCTTGCTTGCTTCACGCCATCAGGTTGCACTCAGACCCATCTGCGGTGCGGATATGCTACTTTAGGACTCAAAGCACATAACGTTTAGGTGCCACTGGTGCCGAAACCTCGCTGTTGCTGCATAGTGCGTTGAATAGTCCTTTCCCTATCCACGATGCAGATGGGTATTACACTTTTGATAGTAGTTGTATAACATTGTTATCGTTACACCACAATCACAAAGTGTCCATAAGCTATAGCACCACAAAAACGGATTAGTCAGTAGTCACCAATCTGTTGACAGATGGTTTATTTTTTATGCGCTTTGTAGTAAAAATATTTTGATGAAACTAGCTGGCTATCAACAGCCTACTTGTCTCTGTGTCAGGACGGAATTCGTGGTTGGAACCATTTCGCTTTCATGTCAACTGTTTTCACTTTCGTGCAGCTGTTTTCGTTCAGGTGGGGCTGGCACAATTGTGTGCGAGAAGTGGAGTTTCGTTTCACATGTGCAGTGCTGTGAAAGTTGCATGTTCAGCACAGAATATTCGACATGGCAATGCAAGTGTGTGATTGCTTCTAGAGGCGCTTATGTGTTTCATTGTGAGTAAGAATGCCAGGTCGTGTTTAACGATTAATCATAGCAAATAAATCTTCAAAACCACGAAATTCACCATGCAGTATAGACATTTATGTTGCTCCCTCGACTTCTTCCATTGTCCGCGCTGTGGCCTGCCTATTTTGTAAATTCTAGAAACGCCACTGGTAACGAACGCCAATTATATCAGCATTTTAAAGACAAAGAATGGGGGTTGCACAGATGTCTTTTCTTCGAAAACACGAGATTGAGCGTGGTCTGGTAGTTGATGTTTAGTTTATAGAATCGTGTGAGTTTGTTTTTGTTTAACAGCCCATTTTTCAAAGCATGGAATTGAATTTTTTTAAAGGTGGCGCAACAAATATATATAGTTTTAATATTAAAATTAGGGAGACAAATGCAGGCAATTGTAACTAACATAGACAGATGCAGGAAAATTTGCAATGTGGTCTTCATTTACATTTGCAAACATTGTATGTTTTTGTAGCCTTCGAACAAACAACCGTCCAATTTGAAAAATGCCTTCAAACGTGCTATGAAGATGGAAGAGACCACCATCAGCCTCTTCACCCACGTGATCCTTCTTGCTCAAGACCTTGGCGACCAAGAGGTGTGGCGCAAACGGGTTCTTGTGCCGTTTTTTTATTTAACTAATTCAGTATTTAGCGCAGTGGTTCTTAACCTTTTCTCTACCACGCCTCACTTCAGTAATTGTCCTTTGTTTCTTTCAACCTCCCTTTGAAAAAATCAAACATTACAAAACGTTAAATCATGCTTCGTTTACCGATGATCGTTTCACTCGCAATGTGAAAATATTATTTTTTTGTTTCATTGTGCCTTGAAATGTGGAAACAATAATTGACGTATCGATGTACGTCATGCAAGATAGCCTTCAAACATTTACTTAACATGAACCAAGACTTTTGTCTAATTCATCTCGTAAGTGGTCATAAAATAGCCTGTATGACGTAACAAAAGCTGCATTTAAAATTGTGCGTTAGTTGCAAGTTTGTTTTTTCGGCCATTTTTTGGTCATAGACCGAACTTTTAAAAATGACCCCCAAAAATTACGTAAATTCTGTCAAATGTCCGAAAATATAAACTAAAGCAGGGGTCTCAACCTTTTCAAGCATGTGGCCCAACTGATAAACAAACAGAAGGTCCGTGGCCCACCGACTGTACAACGTCTCCAATGCAACATCTGATGCACATGCACAGAGCATAAATGAAGACAATGTTGATAACACAATGCGACCTGCAATCAAATGCGAAGTCTGAGCCTGTTTGTTGTCAGAAGCATAGATATCCGAGGCTCGGGAGGTTTGTTGCGGAAGCATAGGTATTTGCATAATCAGAAGCGTAGATATTTTGCGAAGAGCGAAGAGTTCCAACGCAGGAGCAACGGTAGGGCAGGGGGGAAATAAAGGAGTTGACGGCAATGGAAACTTATAAAAAACAAAAAATCGTTACCAATTATGCTTGTTTCTGTTCAACAACAATGTTGACCTCAAAATAATAACAAAAATTAAAGAAAAACATTCAGAATTTTTTCTGTGTGGGCGAACAATTGCAATAAATTTTTTAAAGTCTATCTTGATAAACCGTGAATATACCAGTGATGCTGTTATTAAAAAGCAACTCCGCCCCCGTTGACCCCATTTTGAAATGGCAGGGGGCAATGCCCGCGCTCTCTGGCGTCCCTCGTTAAGCTGAGAATATCGAACCATTTCTCTTCCGAATCAAAAGATTCCAATTACGTTGGTTCGGCCACGTGTCCAGAATGCCCTGGGAATGATTGACGGGGCAAGTTATGCTGGCTTCACCCACGGGAAAGCGGCCAAGTGGTCGGACTAGGACCCGGCGGAGTGATCACATATCCGACCTTGCATGGTCCCGTCTTGGTGTTGAGCCAGCAAAACTATCTGAGATTGCTATTGACCGTGAGGTATCTCGAGTCATCCTAGGACTGCTTCCCCACGACCCTCCCCAGAGGAAAAGTGGGCAGAAAAATGAATAAAAAATGAATATTCGAGGCTCAATACATGATAATGTACAAATCAAGCCATCTTTCACATTAACCGAGCTTCTAGATTTCGTTTTCATGGCAACAAGTGTTTCATGCCCGCCTCAAAATGCTTTCAGTAACTGCATGTTGTGCACAAAGTGGTAGGCTATGTGGAAATTTCCGTGTTGCAATAACTTCTAACTCATAACGACGAGAGAACGTATGACGTTTTCAGCTGAAGAGCTACCTACGTTGTCGATTATAACATTCAACTTGCAAAACCTACTCAATTTCAATAATATCAGGCTGTGGCCCCTTAAAAATTTTTCCTTGGCCCACAGGTTGAGAAACCCTGGACTAAAGGATACTGTTACCGCAAGTTTTAATACTATTATGGGGCAAATGACCGAAACGTCTCAGCGAAATAAACAGGTGCCAAATCCGGGCGCATTCATATCAGATTTTGTTGTTCAGTTCAGTGTAATATGATGAGTAGCAGTGTGTGCCAGGGTTGGGAATTTGGCCTTTTTGCGGACAAATTGTCGACATTTGTCCGTTTGCAGAAGTGTGTTGTCCACAAATATTTTGTTGAGCCTTTTTTGAGTATTTTAAAATTTTTGCCCAATTTTGGTCGATTTCGCATGTGGTACCACGAAAATGTCTCCATGTGCATTTTCACAAGCACGCTTCCCAACCTGACAGTTGAAATCACCCAGTTTGACACTGCAATTCCGGAGAACGGGAACAGCAGTTAACGACCCATAGTGATCATTGTCATGTAATCAATCGATCGAACTTCTAATCTGCAGTCTGGTGTAAAATCTGGTCAGTCTGGCGAAACTTTGGTCGTTTATGAGTCTGCCTGGCCTTTGCGCTAATGAAGTATCTACCAGCCCTGGTGCGTGCCATATTCTAACAAATTTTGTTTGGTCATTTTTTAATCGTGTGATGATTTCTTAGAACGAAAAGACATTTGCTATTGCAGTTAATTTTGCTAAAGAATTTTCATGAAATGGGTTCTAATGTGGCGACATTTCTCAGTAGATGGCTTCATCATTGCAAGACGTCTATTTTTTAAAATAATTAAATACTTTCTTAAATGACTGACTTTGAACGAACCTACAAAACTTGTTTTGTACTTTTTTTAAATCACTTTTTACAGTATTATTTAAAAATATTGACTTGTTTATACACGTTTCTGCAACCTGCTGAAGACAGGACGGATCAGCTGCAAAATTAACTCGATTAGACAGCAGCAACACCATTTTGGAAACGGAAACCTCACAAAATGTAGCTACCGCATTCTTAAAGCCTGGGATGCTACTTTTGTTGCAAGTCTTTGCTCTCAACATGGGTTTTGTTTTTCGCAAGTTCTATTCACGGTATGGCACCTGGACAGCCATACATCGGCAAATGGATTTAAATTTGTTGCATTGTAATCGAAATTTCAAATGTCATGTCAATGGTTGAAATCCGTTTGTAAATCATCTACCGGTTTTGTTTTTCAGCAGGTAGCAGCACATCGTAAGCATACGCAGCTATCTCGTACTTTTTTACTGAACTGCAAATGTACATTTATCCCATTTTGTTGCTCCGTAACGCTGTAATACCTGTGCATGCCAAAGGCTACTGTACGGCAGTATAGATTTCATTTGTGCAACGATCGAGCAACCTCTGAACTTTGCTCGCAAAGAAACCTCTCTGTCGAAACTTACGTGTATCTCTGGCTTATCGAAAATGCAGTGCAAGGTTGGCATGTCTCTTGGCTTGTCAAATGCCGAGTAGGCAATTGCGTCATGTTTGTAGCATCCTGTTTCGTGATCTCAAACATTCTACCCTCAGTTAAAACTCCAGGTTTGCTGTGAGCCAGAATCTTCAAATGCTTTCACGGCAACAAGGTGTTTTGTAAGTCGTAGCAAAACATCAAAGAGATAGCAACTGTTGAAGTGCTTCACTTTTTAAAACACTGCTCTCTTTCCTACCACTGAAGTAATCATGCTACTGGATGCAATCCTTTCTAAGACAACGCAACCGAAATTAACTGACGAGAGTTACGTTGTGTTTGCAGTTGGTTGAATTCGTGAGCATGGACTTGATTCCAGACCTCACTCAGTCAATGAAGACCTTGGCCAATCACAAGCACACCGTCGCCAAAATGACCGGACGCAGAAACGCGCGGCAAAACGCACTGGGACAGTTCATTTTCGACAAAAAGTTTTCATGAATTTTTACCTTTGCGATTCTAGCAAGTCTGCGAAAACACATTTGAATTTTCCACGTCAGGCCGTACAATCAATTGTACGATTCGACAACTTCTGAAGTATGGTGATAATTGTAACTGTACTTAAAGGTGAAAAACTAAATGTGTATTTTTTATCTTCAAACAAGGCTAGCTGGCTGAGGCTAAAAACGTTTTCGCTTAAATTGGATTGAAGCTTATGACAACGCAGGGAAGAAACGGATAATGAATTTTAGTTAACTACATTATTGCAAGTAAAACACCAAGAGAAATATTCAAAAGCTGGCAAAATAAGTGAAATACAGGTTTTGTTGAAAGTGGCGTAAATGAAATTTTCGTCACAAATAAGACTTTTGACAAAACCGATTTTTTCACGACGCAATTTTCGTCGAAAAGAAATAGTAAAAATTTGCCCGACAGGTTGAATCGCAAGTCCTTTCAAATTGTGGTATATTCGGTACTATTAAACCAACGTTGGTCGCTGTAGTGGAACACTGAAATTTGTTAAAATCTTTTTTGTTGGTTTGACTGTATGTTGTTTACGGTTGGAGGGGGAGTAGGTGGTCGGGTGGCTTCCTAACAAGACAGCAGTCTCTAATTTTTCATCTCCTAACAACTGTGACGTCGAAAAAACTGTTTGTGCTTATCTTTTCACTCGTGTATTTTCCACGTCTGCTGTATAAGCAGAGGCATGAGTGCAGTACGAAATGTGCGCCTATCATCAATCACTCCAAAGTCTCTCCAACTAATCATATCTCCAACTATTTCTGTTACAGCGCCAACACATCTCCTATTTCCATTTCGTTTCAGTTTCAGTCCTATCTTATCACCTTCGCACTTTACTCATCTTTTAAATAAATTGAACTAAGCGATTCCGACTTAAGTTTTGCGTGCGGTCATTTCGTGAGGGTTTGTGCCATTGTTGCATTAGAATAGGATCAGTTTAAGCGTTGCATTGAAAAGAATCATGTCCACATAAGACTCCGCGAATTAAGCTTTATAACTTGTGCAGCAATTTTGACTGGACAGGAAAAACTTACTGTAGCTCTTCATCATAATTAATCTTCACAGACTGAGAACGCTACAGCTGATATTGCGAACATGAGCCTTTGAGGTCGCAATTTCGTACAAAACCTATCGTTTTTATTCAAACTCACCTGTTTGTTGGAGCTGCTTTTTAGTATCTTTCTTATTGAAGAACCGTGTTTTCCAAACAAATAGTCGATGCAGTTTAAAGACTTAGAGAATCTTCCGGAGATTCAAAGCTTGTGTTTTGATAAACATTGAAAAGATTTATCCATTTTTAGGTTTTAACTGCTTCATGCTTTGCTATTTGCTACCTAAAATATGTACATGCTACCTGCTGTACTATATCTTTGCTCCATTATGTGAAGCGATTCGAATGCCGCATTTCAATAGGGTTGTATGTGAAGTATGCCTGCTGGAGATCAGGCTTAAATAAGGTTAGCATCCTCCTGCGTTTTGAGGTCATGTCCTCTTTTCCCAAAGAAAAAAATGTCCTCCGCCGACGCAAAAAATGCCAAAATGTCCTCCGTTTACTCTTCGAAATTTTTCTTGAATACAAACTACGTTTTTTGTGTGAGTTTGAGTGGCTTGTGTTTTCGGACGGGCGGTATTAAGGAAACTATAACATACCACTCTGCTGATTAGAGCACCTTATTGGACGATTATTGTGGATGCCTTTTGACATTGTGTTGTAAACAACACTGTACTTTTACGATTTATTGCATTATAAGCCCGTATTTTATTAACATTGCACGTTAAGCCTTCCTTCTCCACATAAGGCATTTATTAAATTGGTTGTGGCAGAACCTCCGCAAAAGAGGATGATCGCTTGGATAAACTTCAAATCGAACACATGCAAGGTTTAGGGTCATTGAGTTGCACAGGCATCAGTATACCACAATCTGCCTCCCCTAGAAAATCCAAGGTAACGTGTGGCTAGTACGTTGAAGGTAGGTTCAGCTACAGGGACTGCCAGAGTGGAGAAACATTTCCCCTCTTCATATCGGTTCGCCATGTTTAGACTGGTTGTCTTGTATTGCTAAAAAGCTCAGTCTATCCTTAAAAAATATTTTGATACATAGCTGGAGCCCTGTCACGTGACGCGGATCAGTTCTGAAAATAACGATGGTCAAAAGCAGAGGTCTCAAATACGCGGGCCGCATGTGGCCCGCGAGTGCATTTTGTGTGGCCCGCGATGCGTTTTGGAAAATTTCGTATGATAAACATTGAAGTTATTTAGTTTATTTACCAGTGTTCAAAAGTTGTCAGCTAGCGAGTGAACAAGTTTCTTTTAAACGAATGTAGAGGCTGCTAGAAATGATTTGCCCATAACTCACGACACCTTTCTCATGAAATAAGATGTGAAAGCTGTTTGTAGTAAGGTTCAGGTATCGCTGTTGTTGCGTCAGCGTCATAATGCGGCCCTCGGGTAACTTTGTAGGTCTTAATTTGCTCCGTGGAGCAACTTGAGTTTGAAACCCCTGGTCAAAAGTATTCTTCCAGTTTACACCAAAAAACAAAACTTCCAAACTGCAGTCTTATCATAGGTTGCAGTTTATTATCATGCCTAGGACCACGTAACTTGGTGATTTAAATGGTAGCATGTTTATGGTGTGCCTAGGGATTGAATCAAAAATTACGCCACACAGTTCTATTCTTGTTTAGTTACAGCGTTGCCTTTCTCAAGCTATTGTTTATATGTAAAAGTTTTCCTGGTTTGTTCATTTTCTTTATGTTGCAGCAACCCGAACTATTTTACGGCTAGAATAAAACACTTCAACCCATTTGAAACTTGCATGATTGCAGGTAGCATTTAGTGGCTCCTACCTAGACTAAAAATATCTTCCTTATTGGTGATAAAAAGATGGTAACACATATATGCGCAAACAAATTTAAATTTGGAAAATTATAAAGTAATATCACAGACTTGGCGAAGATTGAAAAAAGTTGATCCAGCCACGCTTCGAGTTTTATTCTATAGGTCTTTACTTTCTAATTTGTGTTTTGGTATCCATTTGTAGTACGTCAACAAAATAGGTAAGCAGCACAACTTGAAATAGGGAAAAGATGAACGTTGTCGCTGTTGCAGTTAACAAGTTTTAGATCAAAAATTAGTTTAAACGTTGAACACTTGTCAATTACTATTCGCCAATTGAGGTAAGCTTCCTTGTTTACGCTGTCACTTGGTGAAATACACATGCGCAATTTCGTCTGTAGCCTGTTCAGCTTCAAATTTCCTTCAAGTCGTTTCAAATTTTCTTTGCTCACTTCCACTGCGTAAAAAAATTTGAGAAAAAACGAAAAAACCTACGTCAGCGCAACTTTCTTTATTAACGCTTGCTGTTAGCGAAATTCAACATATACATTAATCAGAGGTTTCCTAACGTTTTTTTCAGAGGGCCACACAAGTTATTACACAACCGTTCGAAAGCGGGACAACTGACATAATGTGATTGTTTCCGGATATGTTATACTCTGCCAAATCTACACATTTTCGTGAATATATTATTTTTCAATATTGACAAAATGTCTTCGCGGGCCGGATTTGGCCGGTGGGAGGTAGTTTGGAGGCCCCTGCATTAAACAATTGTGTAATAATTATCTACTCAACTACGAGGGTAACAAACGATATAGAAAGTTTTTTAAACAAAATACTTACAACATTTGCTGATATCCTTAAGTCAGGGATTCCCAACCTTTTTACGATCTCGTACCACTTGGACACCTCGTACTGTCAACGCGTACCACTTCTTCCAGAAAAACTAAATTGATCGAATCTTAGTTTATTCAGAAGAATAATATGCATTAAAATAACAATAAAAACCACAACTAAATTTAATGAGATTTTTGTTTTTGTTTACCTTCCACCAATTGGTCGATGCGTGGCGTAAATTTGCTAACAGCGCATCGAAAGTCGTAATGTTGCGATACAATAGGAATAGGAGGCTACAGGAAAATTTGTTTATTCAGAAACTAAGCCCGATACGTAAACTAGAAAGCTGTTAAACCAGATTTTTGTGAAAAGTTGGAAGTTACTCGCGTACTCTCTGGAAGACCTTCGCGTACCACTAGTGCAGGGGTTCCCAACCTTTCTCGTACCATGTACCCTTTCAGCATTCCGAAAGATGAGCATGTACCCCTTCAGCATTTCAACATGTAAGTATGTACCCATTCAGCATTTCGACAGATGCACATGTACCCCTAAAATTTCCTATGACAATACATTTTATCATGATTATTCATAGAAAGATTCAACAATAAGCATATAATGATTTTTTACAAGAATATTCACTGACATGCGTAATTTTTTTAAATAAAATATATGCAAATATATTTTGCTTGTCTATTGATATCCTTAAATGTACCCCTTCGGATAGGCAAATGTACGCCTGGGGGTACATGTACCCCAGTTGGGAACCCCTGCACTAGTGGTACGCGTACCACAGATTGGGAACCCCTAAGTGAATAAGCCAGGTTGTGAGCTGCAGACAAAACGGTTTTTCATAAAACTCCTTTTTTGCCAGTTTGAGGCCTGCAAGAGCTTAGTAGCTGCAGAAAATCTTTTTTTCAAAAAAATGTAACCAATTCTTTAACTTATTTGCAATGTTTTTGATTAGAACAGTCTGTTGAGGTCGTTACAAATAAATCTTGTGAAAAAAACGTGATATTTTCAGTCTATCCTTCATTTCAAGGCTTAAGTGTTATTGGTTAAGAGCAATAAAGAAATTAGGCAATCCAGATAATAAAGTAAGGCACTTTAGGATATTACTAGAATTGTATATTTCGTCGTTGATAATCCTGAGCATGAATTGCTTCATTTGAATTAAAAAAGATGTGTTTATACTCAATTTTCCGCCATCTCCGCAGCAAGTGATGCAGAACATCTCGTTCATTAAAGTTTGTCGCTAGTCACAGATCCGAATTTCACTTTTGGAAATATGCTTATAATTTTCCTTGTTCTACATTTTTTCTTCGTATGTTTCGTTTAGTTGTTAAAACATTCATTTCCGCACCGACAAACCTTTGTTTAGGCCTTGCAAAGAATTACGAAGTAAATAATGACATGAATCACGTTGTCTTCGATGTCTGCAACGAGTCAAGCATGTTCTTAGCCGACAACCGACAATATATGTCCAACAGAAAATTGAACATAATCTGCTTCATGACTGCAAAGCGTTACCCTTCGACATAAGATGTGGGAGTGGTGACAAAAGAGTGCATTTTATTGTTTACTTTTGGTAGGCTTCTTGCTGGAAAGTTGGAAAATTCTTTGGTGGGAAGGGACAGTGGTGGCTCTGACCTGAAATGGGTCTACTGGCTGCAGACTTCGTTCCACTGGTGTGATAACAATGCAGTATTTATTGTTGACGTTTCGAGAGTGTACGCAAACTCTCTCAGAGCTGTAAGTCGGGCCAGGCTTTTCGTGTCGGGCCGCTTATCGGGCCCGGTTTGGGTCGGGTTCGGGCTCAGGCTTGACAAAATGTTTCGGGTTGATTTCGGGCTTGAACACAAAAATATTTTATAACGTTCAGAGTAAAGATTCTTTTCTTTCCTGACGTAGATTTGTTGTGCTCACCGCGGTGTCTTCTGTGAGTGAAGTGATTGTGATTTTTCTTCATCTAATTATATTTGCAAACACAACCGTGTTCTTTTGTTCTCTGCTCGGATTAGTCTCACACTCTTTTTGAAAAGGCAACAGCGGTAAGGAAATCAGCACGCGATGGCCTTGCTTGCAAAAGATCAATTACTTACGTCATTCTTGGCTTGTTTTAAGAAACGATGGCCTACAAACCGGCTTTTCATGCTTATAGGCCTATCCTACATAGTTTGGTTTATGCCTATAGCGCCATCGTAGACAATTTCATGACAGTTTTTTTTTTCTTGAGCAACACTAAATTCCGCAGTATTGTCGTTGACTAACAAGCCAAGTTTGTGTTTGTTTAAGCTAATATGTTGGTCAAGGTGGTTGCTAATTGGGGATGATAAAACCGTGTACCTGCAGCTGTATCGTATACTACTTTTTTGAAACCGTGCACTTCCTCATATCTTGGCTTACTTGGTAAAGGTGACTTTCGGGCCTAAATCGGGTTTCAAAAATGAATGTTGGGCTCGGGCTGGGTTCGGGATTCAAGATGAGGCCCATTTACAACTCTGAACTCTCTTCCTCAGAAGATAGGCAAGAAACAAAATCAAAGCGCACACGCACACTACATTTCTAAAAATTTTCAGAGTGGTACACGAACAACAGGATAAAAAGTGCCTTTGAAATACCAACATGTTAAACCATCTTCCAAGTTTGACAATTCCAGCTTATTTGTGGTTAAATACCAAGCATTTACGAATTTTCGATCAGATGGCCTGTCTCAAGATAAACCTTGTAAGGAGATACTTAACCAGAAAGACAAAGAAAAATTCAAATAAGACTTTTCTAAATGATTAAAATACCAAATTTCATCTTGTATTCTTTGAAAGTTTCTGCAGATGTCAAAATTGCTATGCAATGTTTTAAAATTTTCGGGGGGGGAAATTGGGGGCATTCTTCTCATCTATGCTGCAATGAACATGCTGGGTGGATGTCGTGCACTCTCCTGCGAATCCGACTAAACACTATCTGCGGAAAACCAGGCTTTAATTCACTAAAGACGCCACTCAATCATGGAGCGTCCTACACGAAAGATGCGAGCAAAGAAACTCTGAAACAACACAACAGCGTAACTTATCGAATGCTTCCCAGGACAGGCAAGCTGCACAAAAAGAACACTTTGCAGTAATGCAATACGAAACCGCAAGCACAACACGACAGCCGCGGGGCGAACACAGAGGCACAATCA
>Ga0210059_1001195_pt1 | contig 38209 bp, 23 predicted proteins | sample Ectturendosymbi2_FD_188042 | JGI IMG/M metagenome (GOLD analysis project Ga0210059, IMG submission 188042) | Ecteinascidia turbinata endosymbiont from Florida, USA - Sample 2 (SPAdes) (version 2) | ecosystem: Host-associated > Tunicates > Ascidians > Unclassified | place: Key West, Florida... | reverse complement strand
CTAATAACTCTCCAGTAGTACTCTAAGTTGACTGCTTCTTTCGATTATATTCAGATATACAACAAAAACTCCAATACACTTGAGCGTGAAGTCAGAAACACGTAACGTAACGGTTCGATGTAGAGTCGGAATTAGAATGACGACGAACAAAAGTGTTGGGCGTTCGAATGCGCCACAGGAAACAGCGACCAACTGCGGTTATGTAGGTTTGCAGGCTATCACGTCGGCGGTAGGACTATTCGCAAACAAGTACATCGCGTTGAATCACGAATGGAATATTACTGGGAATTACGCAGTAAGAATGCACAAAACATTAAAGCACTAATGTGTCCACTATAATAGTTTTTAAAACGTTTTCCTTACCGCAGGATTTCGTAAAGTTGTCATTTGCTTTCGAGCAGTCAAGATGATAAGTTTTTATTTGGTTCACTTTTAGCTCGCGTGGTAAAACTGTGGCAATGTTTTGCATGCGTGAAGTTGTCGACGTTACTTTTGAACTGGTTGTTTACAAACAGTCATCGCTGAGCCTTCTCGTCTTTTTCCACACCGTTGTTTGACTCCATGTGTTCAAATAACAAGACAAACCGCTTTCCTAGATGGAGTGTCTTTCTCATGTATATATTCGAAACAATTTCTCGATAAACACAGAACTTTATCTTGTAGTAGATTTTGTGCAAAATTTCCCAAAATTAAAAGGCTTTTCAGAGTTTTTTCGAATCATTGCAAATTTTTTCGACAAATGGAGCTGTAGAGGTTTTTGTGTTTGCTATTCATTTGTCCATTTAACATTCAATAATTTGAAGAATATAATTTCGAATTAAGTGTTTGATAATGCCTTAGAAAAAATATTATATTTTACAATTTTAATGAAACGTGCGTACAGACTATGCCCAAGTACTCATTTGTCATTTTTGTAGGGCGTAAGACAGATTTAAAAATTCATTGGACGTTCAGGAAAAGGGCAAATACCTACAGTTCATTTTGGTATGATTGCACTTGTAACATTGTGTATCAAATATAGTTAAGAAAACCTCAAGCTTCACCAAAAAACACTGAACCTGTATGTACATGTGAAGTTTAGTGTTTGCAAATGTTTGACGTTATTCTGTAGATTGTCGCTTTCTACAATCTCTCTTCACGCATTTCATATAAGTTGCTTTTATTCCTTTCTTTGCAACCAAAGCAACACGGGCTAAAATTTATGATGCTTGTTGCCATCTGCCAAACCTGTACACAATAAGGAAAAAAAAAAAAAAATTAAACAAATTCACGTATTTGAAGATTTTTTTAACAGTCTTTAAAAGCAGTTGTAGTGGAAACAGAGCCGGAGGAAGAACCCCCCCCGTACCCCGGACCGGGGGCCCTGGGCAAAAAGGGCACCCCAAACTTTACTGAGTACCCTTTTTTTACGGCATATAGACACACCAGAATTGAACTCACCAACAACTGATTTCACACATTTCCCCTTTCAAGATTCATATTTATCTAATACATCAAAAAATTGATCCTCACACCACACATAGCATCCTAAAGCCAACTATTACGAAATGCATTGGTGATAGCTTCGTTGTCAGCATTTGCCTTGGTGAGCTGGCAGTTGTGTAGGCAATGTTTGCTGGCCAAGTGGATTGCAACCGTTTTTAATATAGTCCAGAAAGAAATCATTCAGGAAAATTAAGTTGTAGACAAGCGGCGTAACTAGAGGTTTTAGCCAGGGTGAGAAACGTAGCTGAAAGAGGCCCACTTCTAGCGTAGGGGGCCACTCGCCAAAATTCAGAAAAAAATCGAGAAATGAAAACGTTACCTACAAAACTGCCAGCTCCGAATGTGGATTTCTACATACTAAAACCCGAAATAACCGAACATAGTCCAAAAAACATTCGATAAATGCAAAAAAACAACAACCTACTGAAAACCAAAAGATAACTGAATACCGAAATATAAGTTAAATGTGGTCCCGGTGTTTGCATTTAGCTTTTCAGGGAGGAGGTTCGCACCCTTGTACCCCCGCCAGTCACGGCACTGTTGTAGACCTGTGTTGTATCATTTCACTGTACAAGAATAAAATAACTGGTTTCTAAGGCATACAATCATGTAAAATCGTATTCGTAGCCCGCGTTTGTAATATCCAGTGTGTCTTCCATCAGAGTTGTCCAGTGAATACTCAACACTTTACACCAATGAGAAATCCTGTTATTTAACCAATAACACTGTTCCTAGTGGTCGGCAAACTGTGGAACTCGTTTGCTGCGCCGGTTGCGTTGGATCAAACATAGGTTACTGCAACAACTCTAGAACATTGATTTTCGACGTTCAAAAGGCAATGATGTTGTCATCAGTGGTTTAAGAGGAGGCAAGCGAGGCACTTGCCTCGGCCAAGCCCCTTTTTGGGGGCCCCCCTTGAGGTGTTACGCGCATAAATTTTCCTCATTTTTGGTGAAAAACGTATTATTCACTCATATAATGTGCTACAAAGCAGATCATAAGCAAGTACTTTGCTTTCAAAGGGCCCCCGTACAGAAATTTTAATGTGCAAGTACTTTGCTTTCAAAGGAGCCCCGAACAGCAACTGCAATTTGAAGGTAATCTGCTTTCAAAGGGGCCCCCAACAGCAACTGAAATGTATATGTACTCTGCTGTTGAACTTCATCCAAGGGGCCCCTAAAAGAAACTGTAGGGTGTAAGTACTCTACTTTCAAAGGGGCCCCCAACAGCAACTATAATGCATAAGTACATTGCTTTCACAGGGGTTCCCAACAGCAGTTGTAATGTCTAAGTACCTTGATTTCAAAGGGGCCACCAACAGTAACTGTAATGTAAAAATCCTTGCTTTCAAAGACACCCCCAACAGCAATTTTAATGTGTAAGTACCATGCTTTCATGGGGCCTCCAACAGCAATTGTGATGTGTAAGTACTATACTTACAATGGGGCCCCCAACAGTAACTGTAACGTAAAATTCCCTGCTTTGAAAGAGGCTGCCAACAGCAATTGTAATGTGTAAATACTATGCTTTCAAAGGGGCCCAAACAGCAATTGTAATGTGTAGGTACTATACTTTCAAAGGGGCTTCACCACCATCCCCAATGTGCAAACAAAGAAAAGCTGCAAACCAACTTCTATACCTAAAAAATTGTGGGTCAAAATTTCATCCAAAAAGTTCTGAAAAGACCCTATCAAATAAGAGCAAATATTTATACCAAATGATAACTTTTTATACCAAATGATAATTTTTTATACCAAATGATGATTTTTACAGATTGGAGTGTTTAGTTTATTGATGATTTTTTAAAATGCCACAGTTTAACACAAAATATCCAAGTGGAGCAGAAAAAAACAAGGAAAAAGTAAGAAAGCATAAACGTTGATGAAAAATGTAAAGGTCTCCTGGACAAATTTGTTGTTGTAGCAAGTGGTGAGCTTACAGAGGAGGGTGCAGGTTCAAGCACCCAAGTTGTTAACAGTAGCTGTGTCTGTCTAGTGCATAATCAGATATGCCATACACAAAAACTCAAGTTTTGTAAAAATGAGGTTGATAAATATTTTTATCAAAGGATTTCTTTTTTATGTCTCTGAAATGAATAGGTTAGATAAAGTTCTCATTTCTTGTGCTGTTGTACCTTAGTAAACCTTTGCATCAGAAAATAAGACAACATGCAATTGTTATAGCAGTGACCATACTACATCTTTTAATTTATGGAATATTATCTTTTTAGTTTACAAAGTAAATTTGTATTATTGCTGTTGTGCTGCAAAGACTGCTAATAAGCAAGGCTACATTCATGCTTCTTATCAAGCAGCAGAAATGGCATTTTATTTAGTGTTATGAGTACTCATTTTTTCTACAGATATTTCAGGCATTTTAGGTGGTTTGAATTTAGCTCATGCTTGAAGTCACAGGTTATTAGAAACTTGACTAGTAAGTGTTTGGTCCCTCTTTGGTAATAGGGAAGAACCAAAATTTTCTAGACAACCTGAACTCAGCAGCTTGATTCCGATTAAATTGGTTTAATTCTTGAAATGACAGTTTATTTGCCGGTATAACACCCACACTGCACAAGAACCAGGTTCACTGTCCTGGTTTTGCGCAGTGATGAGTTTGCCGTTCACTCACGTCCGCTGCTTTGCCTGTGTGCAGAGGCAAGTTGCGAAACTTGCGTGCAGATTGTTCCACTGCTGGACTTTATTGCGTAACAATGACATGGCAACGAATCTTCGCGTGTTCACTTTGCCGCATGCAATTGCTGAACGCAAGTAATACAAGGAGACACTGAGTTCTGACAGCGGATACCTACGTAGTTTTATAGCCTAATGTGTAAAAAGAAGCATGATAAGTTTGAAAAATCCATTTTTTGTGAGAATAAACGCTTATCCGTAGCCAGTGGTTCCCAACCTGTGGTACGCGTAGCACTAGTGGTACGCGTAGCACTAGTGGTACGCGAAGGTCTTCCAGGTGGTACACGAGTAACTTATATTTTTTCACAAAAACCTGGATTCACAGCTTTCTAGTTTACGTATTTTGCTTTGTTTCTAAATAAATACATTTTCTTGTAGCCTGCTATTCCTATAATATCGCAACATTATGACTTGTGATGCGCTGCTAAAAAATTTACGCACGCATCGAGCAATTGGTGGAAGGCAAACAAAAACAAAAATCTCATTAAATTTAGTTGTGGTCTTTTATTGTTAGTTTAATTTAGGCCTATATTATTCCTCTGAATAAATTAAGATTCAATCAAATTAGTTGTTGTGGAAGAAGTGGTACGCGTTGATAATACGGGGTGCCCAAGTGGTACGAGATAGTACAAAGGTTGGGAATCCCTGGAAGTGGATGAGCGTGCACCGCGAAAAAGCCAGTATAGACAAGCAAGGATTTATTTAAAGGGTACTTGATTGCTTTGGATGAGATTTTAGACGTTGGCAGCTCTTGTTTCAAAGTGATGCTGGTAAGTCTTGCTGTAGGTAAAATAAAGTCATAATTGTGGTTTCTTTAAAAACTATGGCAATCTGCTTCTTTGTAAAGAAGTAGCTTGCTTGAAAAATAGTCTATTTTATAACTTACCGCAATATACCTGGCTATTTATGCCGACGAAGTGCATATTTTGTGACTATTGGCGTAAAATGGAGCATAATCGTTTTGGTGCAGAAAGGGTAAAGCGCTTTGTGAACGTCCTTTTGTACTGCATTTTCAACAACCTAAAAGGGTAAGCAAAATGTCGACATTTTCTCCGTGGAAAATTTCTGTGGACGCCCATGGAAATGTTTATGACTGATGAAAGACTAACAGATCAATTATGACTGATGAAAGACTAACAAATTTGGCAGTGATAGCTATTGAAAGTGACACTGCAAAAACATTAGATATGACTGAGTTAACAAAAACATTTGCATTTTTGAAAACTTGGAAGAAATCATTTTCCTGGCTTGAAATAAAGCAAATGCTTAAATCTGTCTGCTTTAAATGTTGTGTTGATGCTGTAGAAGCATGCTTTTATAAACATTTGTTAAATAAATCGATGTTTTTGTTTACATAAATATTAGTGATAAATGCTACGTGGTGTATATTGGGGGCCCCAACGTCCAGGGGGAAGTCCTCAACCGCCTAGTGCCGGCCCTGCGTGGAAGAATATTGTGTCGATTCAATCTGTATTGATTTGTGCAGTGATGCCTTTATTTCTTGTTTTTATTTAAAGTATGGTTGCCATAACTGAAGACGCAAAACTCCTGAAGGTCTCAATGGCTACTTTTCCCGAGACAAACTAGCGCTGTACGCCCATTTTTCAGTATGATCTTACATCTACCGATCTAGCGCAAAATATCATCACTATCACCCAAGAAAAATATCGCAAATGTGTTGCACAATACGCTACAAGTGATAAAGTACAAAAAACACGATTTTCTCCTCCCATCCTGACTATTCATATTTTTTGGAGGATTGAATGATTAGATCCTCTGAAACTGTCAAAATTTCGAACATTGCAGCATTTAAAAAAATCATTTCCACACACAAATTTTAACACCGAAATTCCTGACATGTCACGGAATCTCCGGACGTATGACAACCCTGGTCTAAACTTTATGCTAAACAACGTGCCAGAGAGTAAAGTTTTTTTAAACATGTACATCGAAGAAACTTGCAATGTTACAGATAAACACCAGCAAACCACCAAAGGAAAATGGAGACGTGTTATGAGCTAGCAGATTATTATCACAGAATGAAACAGCGCAGCAACGCCAAACAAAATTTCACAATGAGGCACAACAGTAGGATAAATGGTTTTGCAACAGACCAAGATTGACTGGAGCAGGCAAGGAATACTGTACAAGTTGGAAGAATATGAGCCGCGTATACAAAAGTTAACGATGAAAAGCGAAACACACAACTTTTAAATACACCCTAGGTGATGGAAGGAAAACTTGAGCTGCTTCAATAAGTTTTTCGTGTCAATAAATCCAACTAAACATGGTTAATGAACATGGTACTGAATTTAGTGGAAAAATATTTGGTACAAGCTGTTTCAAAGAGCAAAAAAGCAGTGCTTTTGTTGATAAATTGGGAAAGGTTCTTACAGTATTTATTTAGGGGAAACTCTGAATATGTTTTCGATAAGGTCTGTCTATTAATAATTGCAGCGCTTGTTACCTACTAGCAAAGATACCTTTTACCAATTGGAAATATCGCAGTTATTGAAATTCGCAAATACGCAAATACATGCCTTCATGCATTTTGTTCGGTGTGCATGCATTATTGTATGCTCTCGAAAACGCATGATCACTTTAGTCAATAAATCTGGCTGAGTTGCATTCACCAGCAGGGGAATTAATTTGCAAACAATTCTTTTATGTGAAAATCAGTCTAAATGTGATTTGCTAGAGGTACTTCCTAAACGCATTACGTTCCAACGCTTGATTTAAAAAAACTTTAAACTTTAGGCATAATATTTCAGCTGTTCTCCAAAGAAAGATTGTAGGTGTTTGATAACATCTCCAATTTCCTTTGATGGCCGAAATAAAAATGTTCTAAAACTTGCAAAAACAGCAGACAGGCCCCATTAGTGAATATACCCAGTAAACAATAATAGTCACCAAGGTCGTTGTTAGGTGGTTTGGGGGCTCCTCAAGCCTGGACTTTGGGGTTGCCAATATACCATACATTGCATTCAACACATAACATTTATATAAAAAGAATGGTTGATCTATTTTAACAAATGATGATAAAAGCACGTTTCAGTGTAAATGCACCGATGACGTAAGGATGACTGCCTAATATCTGAAGTGATAAATCGGAAGATCTAAAAAACGTTTGCCTGTTTGTTACCCCAGGCATTCTTCAATCGCAGTTTTTGGTCTTCTGATGTGAATCTATAAGAACAACAACCCACCTACAGTTTCGAACTATCATACCAATGATGCAATAGGTCATTTTCAAAGAAAAAACAAAAATGGGTACGAAGCAGCCATAAACAGCAATAATAGCATTAAAAGATACGCTTGAAAAAAGTGCTTGTGGAAAACAGAGACGATACCTGTCAATGAAATTTTAAAGGTAGTCATTTAAAATCAAACAGCCTAAACAGATAGAAACTGCCAGAGCGTAAACTTAATTGGAATATTTAATCATAACAAATCTAAATGTACAAGCGCCGAAAGTGATGGTTAACTTTATTATTTAAAGGAATTATTTACCGTTACCACTTCAGGCCAATTTTATCATTTGAAGTTAGGTTGTTTTCCAAATGCACACCAGCAGAACAAAATGTTTTGATGGAATTTACGAACACTTAGGCTACGCAGCTCATAAGATTTAGGATTGGGAGGATTTTTCTAACTAGCATAAAAGCAGTACAACTTCCATTACAAGACCACATAGACAAGCACGACGATAAAAACAACATCACGCAAAGAATAAAATATATTTCTATATTACTAACACGAATATGCGTAGAACGTCTTCCTTCTGTATGGAAGATTGTTGAAAAACAAGAAAACTTTTGCAGACCAACACACAATCTTAAGTTTCACGATGTGAATAAAATAAGCCCGGATCTTGTAATAAAGCCTTCTAAACACTGCTGTGAAACGATTGCTGATTGGCTGAAATAACTGTACTATCATGAAAGATACAGTGATTTTGGGTAAATACCTGGATTTCTCATTGGTGTAAAGCGTTGAGTTTTTTGGGGGTAAATCTGATGCAAGATACACTGAATATTGTCGGCACGGACTACAATACGATATTGCATGACTGCAACTTTGAAACCGGCTATTGTATCCTTGTATAGTGAAAAGATACAACACAGGGTCTGCAACTTACTTTTCGTGAATAGTTTCCTACCAGAACATGCAAAAAATGATGCTTACAATCAACGTGGGTTCAGCAACGTTACCTTCAAAACTGACAACTAACCAAGGCAAATGCTGAAAACAAAGCTACCCACAATGCACTTCGCAGTGATTGACTAGATAACAGGAAGCTGTGGGTCGTGGGAAGATCAAAGTTGTGATGTCTTTGATAAGCATGAATGTTGAAAAGGAAAATATGTGAAATCAGGCTTTGCTGCGCTCAGTTTTGGTGTGTCTTTATTCCGAAGAAAAGTTCTCAGTCAGATTTGGGGGCCCTCTGTCCAACCTCCAACCCCGGTCGGGGAGTGCGGGAGGCCACTCCTACAGGTCTGACAACCACCAGTTTTTATTTTAAAAGTCTCTGCCTTCAATGTTTACCAGGACATTATTTATAATACCTAACTGATAAACAAATGCAAGTGAAATGAAGTTGATAAAATGAAGTGACAGCAATAAAAAATGTCAGCAATGATGTTTATAAGAGCGCTGCAGACAAAAAGGACATTACTCACTGCCTTTGATCAAACTATATTTTCTTCTGTTTGGTCTTGATATTGAATTTAGCAGTACTTCACGTATATTAAATGGTTGGAAGCCAACTTCTGAACTTTTTGGAAACTTGGAAATCACCACCAGCGGGATCAAACGAAATTCAAAGTTTAGGAATCTAGTGTAATTTAATTACATTTTTGGGCGTTCCAAAAAACGAGCAGTTTTTTACTGCAAGCTGATACTTGTCATTTTTTTGGTGCACTAAACCTACAATACATTGTGCTTAGCATATAATAATCAGTCCATCACGTTTCTAACTTATACATACATTGTCCTTTCTTTTGAATGAAAAATGATTCTTTTCAAATACATGGTGCTGGTTTTGTCTTCAGGAACAGTAAATGAATACAAATTTATTTTCTTGTAATTGATAGATAAATTGTTGTAATAGTTTGATGTAAAACAATATATGAGGCGGTCATACTGACTGGCTCCTTATTTTTAGGAACAATGAAGACCATGTGAAAAGATCTTTGTTACGTTAAAACTCATGAAGTAGAATTTTTACCATCAGCATGCCCGGTTTGGAGCAAACGGCAATTGCTAGACCAAGGGCAAGTACAAAGAAAAGAAAGAAATTGGTTTCCAGCTGCATTCTTTTCATCAGAAGGTGTTTGTCTGCAATCGCTTCCTTGTGAAATGTGCCATTTTTGTTCTTGTGTGGAAATCGAACTTTTGGCAATTCCTTTCCAAGAAACTTGCAAAGAGGTTCCCAACCATCATCAATGCGAAAAATCAGAAGCTGATTCTTAGGAGCATTGCTAGCAACATAATCGTTGTGCTGCCGAAAATTTCTCTTCATCACCATTTCGTTCGGCACGGACTTCTTCCAAGGCCACCAAACGTTTGTTTCATAGCCGTGAATGACTCTTTCGAAACTTGCAAAAAAGCGATGATAGCGAAACCCGGTGGGCGAAAACGTTTTCATGATCTTCAACCAGGTGTCACTGTTGTCCTGTTTGACTTGCGTGGAAAAGCTTTCGAACCAAGAGTCTTCGTCTCTGATTGTCAGGATGATTTTGGCGTCGGGAAATGCGCGATGAATTTCTTCCCAGAAGAAATAAATCGGGGCGTCCATTACCACATCAACTTTTTGATACATTCTTTGAAAGTCTTCAACATTGCCTCCATAATAAAGCATCTTCTTCCATTCATTTTCATGGTACCAGGCGTGTTCTAACAAATCGTAAACATCGTACCCTAGCAGACGCAAAGCAGCAGCCAAAGATTTGGTTCCAGTTTTGGCAAATCCAGCAACTATAATCTTCATTTTTGTTTGGAATATACAATACCTGCAAATCAAAAATTACACTGAATAAAACTTTTTATCATTCCAAATATGGAGTTTTCCTAAAATACTCTGTTCCTATATATTCTTCCCAGACCTCACATAAAAGTCAGACTCGCGTGCTAAGCTCTTTCAGCATCCAAAAACTATTTTATTAAATTTTTAGCAAAAATGCATTGTCCAAGGTGTGCTTTCGAAACAGCATACTCTCAGTCGTTTCCCTGTCAAGCCCGACACTAGCCATGTTTGTTTGCCTTCGTTCAAGGAAAAAACTTCAAACAGAAATGGTTGCTGCAGCTCAACTCAACCAAAGAAAAAGGCTTACTGTTTTGTCATCGTTAGACTTTGTTGCTTGTGAGTCTTTTTCTGCGTTGATTCAAAGACAAAAATTGACCTGTGGGTCTAGTGGCAAGAATGTTTTGCACTAGTTCAGTTTTTCATCACATTTCAGGCATTGAACAAATTGTATAGCAAATGCGTTATTTCATCAATATGTGGAAAAGCAATATGTTTTGAAACTTTACAAAAACGGTACAAAACCCGTTAGATTTCAACAAAACACGCCACAAAAACTGAAAATGGTTGGGCTTTTGTTATTGAAAGCATCAAGCTACAGCTTGTTCTGGTCGTAAGCAGCACTTCGGCGATACTATATGTTAGTATTATTACCAACGTATCCGCAGAAAGAACCGAGTTCCTCAACAACGTTTTTGTTCGCCTTGAAAATGTATGCTTCGAACAGGTTTTGCAGTAAAGTAGTCATGAGGTAAATGAAAAAATATATGCTAACCTTACATTTCTCCTTCAATGCAAAACTTTTAATGCAATGCCATTGTATTGAATGACAAGAAAAGGCTCGCCACAATGGGGTTAAACAACGATACGATGGACAAATTTTAAATCAGAGATCGATTTCTCTTAAAACCCGGGATCCTCAGACCAAACGAATTACTCTGTTTGACTGCGGTTTAAGAACTGAGGATGCTTGGTTTTACGTGAAATCGATTTGCAATTAAAAAAATTGCCGATCCATTCTCTGCTTACCACCATTGCCGAGAGTACTTAGGCTGATTTCTCGAAAGCTACCTTAAAACCTACAGCTTTTGATTGTGCATTCAATGACCTTTTCGAAACTGAAGTACTTCCATTTGTTTGCAAAGGCGTTTGCGATGACCTTTGCAAACACCAAACTATTTGTTTCAGCATGCTATTCACTCCATGATTTTTATAGGAAACCACGAAAAGCAAATTATTTTGCAGATACAGACATCTGGTCTCAAACATCATGTTGTTTAAGGATTGTAATGACAAAACATACATGCGTTTACCAAACGTTTTGGATACAAAATCTTGTGACCAAAAATTATGGAAATATACTACATGTGTTTTTTGCTAACTGATTAAAACCTATTCACGGCTTTCATGGAATTATATCTCTGTATTTTGCAAATTCTGCAAAGAAAAGAGACAATGATTATAATTGTATATTTAAAATAAAGGATTTATTTGACAAAAAGCTGTTACTGGGATACGTTTGTCATAACTGCATATCAATGCCTACAGAAAACATTTTTGGAATGGAAGCATCATTAAGAGCAGCGGGTAGAGTCTAAAGCACAAAAAAGCTCCTACACAATGAGTTAGTTCAATTGCAACCAGGGTTGGCCTTCAGCCGATGCAGCAACATTGGATCTCGCGCCTCTAGCGGATCCCGTGCCATGGTGTTTGGGCGGGTTGTTCATTTTTGCCAGATACTGCTTGAGCTCAAGTTCAGTAGAAGCAGCTTATAGGTCTCCTCGTTAGTAAACAATAATCTCGTTTGAACGAACAATGAACTTCCTCCACCGAACGTTGCGAAACGTACTCAATTTCCATGCTACAGGGCGTTATATCTGGGCTCTACATTGACCCATTATTTATGAATGGAATTGTGTTGTTGCTCGTGCCATTTAAGACTGCAGTAGAGTAGACCTACAGCTATTGCAAACAATGTATGTAGTCTAGTAATTTGACTCACAATGAGCAGATCAAGACGATTTTTTGTCGTATTAACTTTGATGGCAGTTCTGTCAATGTAACGTTGTTCAGTTCTCGAAATATCTTTCTGTTTTGGAAAGTTTTTGGTTGACTGCAGCAGAGTTGTAGCTCGGGCCTGGCTTTTCGTGTCTGGTCGACTTCGGAATTAAGTTTGTCAAAATGTTTCGGTCCGATGTCGGGCGTGTATGCCAGTCCCGTCGCCACGGGGCTTTGTTGGGCTTAGCCCACCAGACAAAGCACCACAACCGCAAAATTGAAATATGAAACACTATAAATTAGCGGAGTTTTCGTTAAATATTCAATGTCAACCCCCCTTGAACAAACGTAAAGGCCCCTTATTGATGACTTTCTGGTGACGTTTCTGCTGCATACAAAATTTTCGTGCAACGACGGACACTTTTGTCACCAGTTACTGTTGAAGCAATCGAGTTGATTGAATCTTCAATGAAAATGGCTAATTGTGAATTATTTAGTCATGTTTACTTTGCTACGCTACCGATACCCCGCAGAAGCGCAAATCTTGACTCGGTAAATTTAGCTTTCGGGCCTAAATCGCGCTTTAAAACTAAACGCCAGGTTCTGGCTTGTGATTTCGGGCTCGTACGGGATTTACGTTTCAAAATCAGGCCCGTTTAAAACTTTGGGTTGTGACAAAGGCTTGCAGTTTTGCTTCATGGCAGAAGTTAACCTGAATTACGTATTTTAATATTTTGTCAAAATAAAACTCTACGACCTTGAAGCAAATGACAAAAGATGAGAGTTTAACCAGTGGAAAACTCGTGCAAAACAAAAGACAAAATCTCGTCCAGTTGAAAGACAAAAAAGACAAAAATCTCGTGCAAACCAGTGCAAAATTTTGTTAAGTGTTCACTTTAAAATTTTTCTTCTTTTCTCTGTCCCCAAAATTGTTACTGGGTATTTGTCTGTCGTGCAAGTACTTTTATCTTTTGCCACCCCACCAGTTTTTCACTGTTTTGCCATTTGCGAGCGAAAATAGGTAGAAAAAACACTACTTCAAAGTACAGGTTCATGAGCGTAAAGGACACTTAAAGCTGCCCTGGAGCTTAACTGGGTAAGGCAAAATTGTAAATGTCATCCAGAACACTCGTTCCAGTTTATCATTATATTGGGCAGCTATATGCTTCTATTTCATCAGTCAACCATGCGCATTATATATTGCATTTGATAAGCGTTTCTACACCTCTGCCGCGGTATTTGTAAAATCGTTGCACATTACATTTCTAATTCACAAAGGACAGTTTGCATTCCAAGTCCATGAATGAATATAAAATTGGGCTCTTGGGTAACTTTGGACGGGTTACTCTCTTGTGAAGTGTGGTTCTTTTCGTGCATTGCGTCATAAAGCAGATAGATGATCGCGCGTCCAAACCTTACCAAGAACTCGTGTGCGCTTGTGGCTACCGACAGCGATAAAAGTAATCAGTTTATGTAAATTTATGTAAATGCTAGCTGTTTTAATTCATTTCTCCAAATCAGTTGTTCTTCGAACGAAAGTATTTTTTAACAAGAGTGAAGTAATTGTATTGGAAGTTCAATTCGCTTGTCAGTTCAGTTTGATTGACGTAACTTTGCACTGGCGCTCGGATCTCCATTGTAGAGCTTTCTTTACGAGTGTTGGCGGTACTGTCTAATGTCCATCACAGTAGCATGCTGTTAGTCATAAGCAAGAACGAAGGGAGACATGAGCTATGCCCTCGTCCAGTCCCGTCGTCACGGCGGTTTTGGTGGGCTTATTCCCCCCAAAAATCTCCAAGCCCCCTGAATTGAAAGATGAAACATTATAAGCAAATAGAATGTTTGTCAAATCGTGCAATGTCAAACCTCCTTGCCACAGGCGAATTTTCATGTTTGGGGCCCTAAGCTATTTTAATTTGGTGGTCATTCTGGAAGGTTTGCGACGATTGATGCCATACAAATCACCACTACACGTGCTCGTTGCATTCACTGAAGAAGTTTTTCCAATTCATGAACATGTTACTTTATCCTGAATTCCCTCGATATCAGGAACAAAAACAGTCACAATGAAATTAACGAAATAGGCAGCGGTAAAGTTATCTGACCACACTCATATTAAATATTGAGTGAGTACCTCCCTTGCCTCGTGTATTATGAAAAATGGATTCAGATTTTTTGTTCCACGCATTATATGTAACAATAACCAATTATCAACGCCATGAAAAGAGAATGCTCATCGTCAGTCACTTCAATCCTTCGCGCTTCTATAAAGATCTTTCGTTGGTGACACATTAAAAAAACGTGCGTTGAACCAAAACAGATATACAAATATAATTGCTTACGGAAATGCTGGAAATTGTCCTTACTACCAAACTTTTGGAGCCCCCCCAAAATCGGGGCCCTAGGCTTAAGCCCTTTTAGCCTAGATCAGTGGTTCTTAACCTTTTTTGTCTCGTTTACCCTTGAAAAAATCAGAAAATTGAATTTACCCCCAACAACGTTTGGTGTGTCAAGTCATACCCAGCTTTAGGGTAAAGCCTGTACGAAACATTGTCACTATCTGAGATGAAACTTTAATAAAATGCTCTTACAAGCAAGCATGCATACTTTTAAGATATGGTTTGCTGAGGTTGTTGAACTTCTCAAAACAGTTTGATACGAACCGGAATATCACTGAGTCAAGGGGTAAAACGTTAGGAAGAAAGAACATACAGCCATCCCTGTTTCATTTTTTTTCTATTGAAAAAAGACAAACACTTTCAACCAGTCAGTCACTCAGTGATACTTTTGTGCTTGTTTTCTACGCACAATATCTGACATTGTGAAAACAGTGGTTGAAAGTGATACTTTCACGCAGGGCCGGTATTAAGCTGATTTGACCGATTTCGTCTAATCGGGCCCCGCGCCCAAGCAGCCCCGCGCTTCGCCTACCAACCAACGAAAACTTACACTTTCTATCGAAGCTTCTTGTTTATAGTGCTGGCGCGGCGCCCAGTGTTTTTTATGTTATTTTGAGAGACCAAAACGATTATCAAATTTTTCCAACGGTCTCTCAAAATACACTACAGTATAAACTCGCTTTAATATCACAATCAAAGTACACCGAAACCTTGATTAACAAACATCTCGGTATTCAGAGGATATAGTTGCGGTCTCTGGATAAGTCTCTGCAGTGAGCAAGGTCAGAACTTAAGAAAACTCTGGAGGGTCTCACAGTATTTTGTAAGCATAGGATACGTTGCCAACTAAAATCCAAGTGAACTGCGCGGTTTTTAACGCCCTCATCAAAGCTCTATAGTAAGAATGGTCATTGCTTTCAGTGGTGAGTAGCCGAGTGTTTTTCACTAGCACTTCGCTAAGGCAGAGAGGGATTCCGTTTTTCAGCTGTTTTCTGTTTCATTTAAAAAAGCGTTTCGTATTTGGCAGGTTATTTTCAATAGTTGCTACAAAATACGGTTCGACAGTTGTTGAATGTTGATATTTCAGTATTTACTACTACGCTTTTTCTAAAGGTAACGTTTAGTTCGTAATTGCAAATGTGTGCTGCTTGGTTAGTCTTTCAATAGCGTTGTTCATTTTACCTCTCGTAAAGATTTAATGAAGCAACCTGAGATTGGCGTAAACGTTTGAAATAAACTTAGTTCTAATTATGAATGACTATTTCAGGTGTGCAAAAAATAACGGTTCCTTAAATAGTATCAGAAAATTAATAACAGTTAAGCTATTTGCAAAAAAAAGTGACAATTTCGTTCAAGTGAAGTAAGTCTCATGATATTCTTGTGGTGAAAATTTCATCATGAAACACTACTGAAACAAAGGTTATGGCATCAATCTCACCGACTGGCCTTGTAATTTCTGAGATATAGCCTAACAATTAAAGTTGCAAAAAGTCTGAAAAGGTGGAAAATAGAAAAACGTTTGTGGAAGTTTGAGGCCATTACAGTACTTGCCTGTTTTGTGAAATTGAAAAGTAGGTTTAAACGTATTGATACGTCTACAATCACATCATATATTTCTTTAGTGTTAATGGAGAAAATAATTTTTAACCTTCTCCGGGATATTCAAAAGCTGCTCTGATAAGCGGTTTGTACTCCTTTAATCGGTGATCTGTTGGGTGCTTTTTATTGTAACCATTCTCCACGTGTAAAATATGCAGTGGTCTTGGCGTCAACCTTTCAGGCCTCGCTTTGTAACATCACCGATTTCTATCATACGCCGTCCCCCCCCCAAAAAAATCTAAACACCACTGAGTGGGGCCCCGCAAAAGTGTTTCAAATAGGGCCCCGCTCTTGCTAACGCCGGCCCTGCTCTCATGTCATCTTTGGGAATCAATCGATGTCGCTGTTTTGTTTTATAGATTTTGAGGAGAACCCTGCCTCACACAGGTAAGTATCTTGAAAAGGTATAATAACTTCACATGCGCGCTTAGACAGCGTAGAAAACTCTTTGCCCAATCCACCCCAAAATTGAGAAAAGTCACAGTTGCAAGATTTGAATTTGGAATGAAGCATTCATTAACATTGAAGATCAATCAAATCATCTTTAAAAAGCAGTTTGAAAAGACAATCCCGTGGCCTGATAAAATTCACACTTTCAGTTACGTGTTTCAAAATTATTTTCAAGTATTCTGGAAAGGCTTATCTGACTTGCCAGTGCATGTCGATAACGAACACAAGGAGTAGAAGTGATATGCAGTGCGCGTTTGTTCACAGGTGGTGTAAAGCCTGACTTCACGGAGCATAGGAGCGCCGTTTGTGTACAGCGAGCAAATGTGATTGCACGAGTTTATCATGTTGATAGAAGTGAATCATTTCTTCCTGATCATCAGTCACTTCGCTAGTCGTCTCTAGGCTTACGCACATCAAGAACTCTTCTTTCAACTCAACTACATGTACAGTTGAGTTGAAAGAAGAGTTCTTGATGTGCGTAAGCCTGATGAAATTTGAATATAGGCAGAGTTCCTACAGCACTAAATCAAGAGCAGTGGGTCTGCAAATACATGTGGTTTTCATGTACTTGTGTGACGGCTTCGTGGAACCATCACTAAGCGCTTTGGAACAAAAGATACCTTAGAGGTTTGTGAATATCAACTGTTTCATGATAAATTCGTCCCGAAGTCCAGGCATGGTTCTAGTTATCTTCAACATATTAACTGAGAATGTTGAAATCTTCAGTTATTAACTCATGAATAACTCATTCGCTAAAAAGACCTCCACTGTGCTGGCTGTCCACTGTCTGCGGTCCAGGGGCGGATCCAGGGGGGGAGATTGTGCGATCGCCTCCCTTAAAACCTACGAAAGTAACTTTGCCACCATGATTTCGTACAATTCCGAAAAAAGCATTCGCGATATAAGATCATTTTGCCGTCCATTATTTTGTCACAGAGCCGAAGTATAGGCTTATTCATCTCTTTTACAGTAATGAATCCGCGATTGAGACTTGACTACCAAGTATTACTGAAATCATCCCCCCTAAATTTACTGGCTGGATCCGACCCTGCTGCGGTGTATATACCATGCTAGGAAAAGAGAAAAATGGCACTGCAGTCTGACCATTGTTTGTGAAACCAGTCAAATTTGTTGCACAATAGAGGATTTTTCAATTCTGACAAAGTTACAAACTCCTGTTACGTACAAAGTCCAAATGAAGTCATGAATAGGAACAGTTTTGTGCGCATGAGCTGATCAATTGAATCTGGTAACCTACATGTTTAAAGATGAACTACTAAAAACAGAAAACTTATGGGTATGCATAACTCTGAAGCATATGCCAAAGTGCAACATCTCCAGTTTGTGTGATATATCCGTAAACCTATTTCGTAACAACGTTCTGTGACGCCTGACATGGAGCCTCTCACCAACCTACAAACAAAACAATGTTGGGTGTACTTTTGGGTTTTGACCTCCAACTATCTAGCCTAATAATATAGCTTATGATACTTTGTAAATTTCTAAAAGTTCAGTTTGTTATAAATTATGATTCATTAAATTTAGCGCCTCGGAAGGTGAAATTTACCCTTGGGGGTAAATTTACCCCAGGTTAAGACCCATTGGCCTAGATCAACTCCAATAAACTGCCGTCTTTGTTATATTCATGTAATTATTTTGCTAAAACATATAATTAAAATTAGGGCCAAAGAAAACGATACAAACGATATATTGCAAACGTTTCTATAACTCCTGTTGTTATCATCAGTGCATTGAAAATTGAACTGCAGTGATCATGCTGCAGGTTTTTATTGGTCATTCAGGGAAAAACGCTGTAAAAAATGAAAAACGCAAAGGGCTGTTTCGGTAGTGACGCAGCAGCGCGAAGCATACACAGTCACATGACTCAGCTGGATACGCGCCAATGGTGATGGCGCGTGACGTCATGAGTGAGGCATGAAGCCCTGTTACAAGTTAAAAATGCATAAATGCATCGATGGGATGTTTGCATTCAGCTCTGGCTTGTGTTCTTGAATCAACAAAGATTCAAGAATCTGTAGCCGTCGCCAATTGTTGTCACTGCCAATGACCTCAGGGTTGTGAAAGTCAACAGGGTTGTGAAAGATGATCTCGGTTGGCTTGCAAGTGTCTGCATACTGAAAAGCTTAGTGACGTTCGATGCTCTTCTATACGATTTATTAAATTAGGTTGCGTTTGCCCGATGAAGGAGGCACCGCATGAGCACGTATGCTTGTACACAACATTAAACCGGTTCAGTACAAAGCTCGTCAGTCTTTAATCGAGAACCAGCGTTGAAGCTTTCGAGTACTTTGAAAACAACGTAGCTTCACGTTTACTACAGCCTTGTGTCTAATAAAGCTGCTGAGTTCCTGTCGTATGTTATTGGATACTGAACCCAAATACTGTAGTTGTTATGAAATACATTTGGGTGAAGGAGAGGGTTCAGCCGGTGCATCATGTTGTTGCCTGACACCGTGTTTTCTGTTTAAGAGTTGATGAATGCAACGGTCCAAAAATTGCTGGGGTACCCGTTGCGAGACAACATTCGCTTCATATTCATAAATTCCGTGTGCACCAGTTGGTAGGCACTGGCAATGTCATTAGCGCGGCGGAGTAGAGAGTTGACAAAGTTTCATTTCCTGTGCAACGGACCGAAACTCGATCATTTTGAGTAGAGACCTGCATGCGTGGGTTTCCTGTAGGTAGAAGTAATAAAACCTGTTGATGTTTTCTCAATTAAAACATCAAGAAAGTGGAAGCAATTTCTAATTTCTAGCTCCTTGGTAAAGACAATCTTCCTGCGAATGGAATTAATAGTGGTAAAGAACCTTTTGAGAAAATCTTGGTTAGGAAATAGTAAAAACAAGTCATCTACGTAACGGCAAAGCAGGTCTGGTCGACACTCCGGTGATGTCACCACCAAGGCCTGATCTACAACGTAGTTCATGCATACGTCAGCCATGAGCGGTGCTATAGGTGAGCTCATAGCAACGCCATCGATCTGTCGATAAAAACGACGGTTAAACTAAGCTCTTCAGTATGCAGACACTTGCAAGCCAACTCAGATCATCGGGTTGACTTTCACAACCCTGAGGTCATTGGCAGTGACAACAGTTGGCGACGGCTACAGATTCTTGAATCTTCATTGATTCAAGAACAGAAATCAGAGCTGAATGCAAACATCCCATCGATGCCTTTATGCATTTTTAACTCGTAACAGGGCTTCATGCCTCACTTATGACGTCACGCGCCATCACCATTGGCGCGTATCCAGCTGAGCAATGTGACTACGTAAGCTTCGCGCTACTGCGTCACTACCGAAACAGCTCTTTGCGTTTTACGTTTTTTTCAGCGCTTTTCTCCTGAATGACCAATAAAAACCTACAGCATGATCACTGCAGTTCAATTTTCAATGCACTGATGATGATAACAGGGGTTATAGAAACGTTCGCAATATGTCGTTTGTATCGTTTTCTTTGGCCGTGATTTTCATTATAAGGCTATTTAGCACTTCCGCTTTTCGTGTACCAAAGTTGCTAAAACATCTTCATTTGAAAAGGTCGTACCACATTTGATTGAGCACGATGACATCGTAACACCATTGTTTTAGGTTTTGCATGGAGCCCCGCACTTTTTAGGGCCGGCCGTGATTGCAGGTTACGCAATTTCATAATGTTGGAATGGGCTATGCAAATCAAAAATTTGTGTCATAACGATGTACTTCAGCCTAAAAACCTTTTATTTTGTTTACCCGTTTTTGTTGCATTACTTTTTATTGTACCAACGTCAAAAGAGAACTCAGCGCCTCTCATCGCCTGCTGCTTGCGTTTCATCGAAAACTTTAAAATGAAAATCGAGTATCACATCTTGTTTATGTTCTTTCAAACGCAATTCATGCACTTCAACAACCACTTCGTGGGATCCTTGACTTGAAACTATGACTCAGGTAAAGACCCCTATGCTGGATCGGACAAATCAATGACAAAAAAACACAAAGAATTTGAAGTGGAAAATATGCTTCATACACACTCCATGTACTGCAAAAGTATTTTAAACTCGGAAGCTTTGGCTTAAAGATATAAGGTAGACGTATTGTCATTGTTTTGTTCAGAAACCTGAAACCAGAAACCAACGTAAAATTACTACCAAAGACAAATCTCTGTCTCACACACTGAAGCTGATGCGGCGCTTGTTGGCCTTCACATATGAACGAATGAAAAACAAGCCATCACTCGGGTTCGACAGAGTTGGATCGACCGAGCTGCAAACAGGACTTTAGGTTAAATGGAAAATGTATGAAATATCTGCCGCTGCGCACACGTAGCTTGCCATAAACACACTGGTAGATTTAGGATTTGAATGTAAGGTGCAATCAAGGTTTCACGCATATTCTCACCAGGTACGAACTTCTCTAAAATATATCATCACATTTTTAACCTTAATAGTTCAAAATATTTTTTTTATATTAGGAGTCAAAATGGGTCATTTTGACGCATTCCCGTTTTATATCAATGTACATCTTATATAACATGCATTGTTGCTTTTATTGTAAAAGTGTTATTTCCAACACACAAAAGAAGGATGAGATGAAACAAAATTTTGCTTTGTAGAAAAAGCTACCCCCTTTCAAAGAACGAAACGTAAAGAGAACTGAGGTATTTTTTGGGTTCTAGGACAACAGCCACCCAGACAACTACCACTTAGGACAATCGCCACCCAGGTCAAGACGACTTCCGCCTAACACAGTTGCCACCTAAGACAAATGCCACCCAGGACAACTGCCACTCACTGGAGGACGACTGCCACACAGACAACCGTTACTTAAGATATATAACTGTCAACTAGAACAATCGGTACCTGGGAAACTGCCACCTAAGGCATACTGAATTCTTTGCGTTTGTTGCTATTAAAGGCATATGAACCTCGCAAGGTTCTGGGGTATTACAAAAGTTCCTTGTCCTCTGACCGATATAAAAGAACCTTAACTTCACCTCCATACTTTTGGATGGAAAATCTCGTGTCGACGTCATTAAATCTTCACAAACATTTTTAATCCGTTGAAAATTTAATTTTTCATGGGCCTTTTCAAATTTTTCGCAGCAAACAATCTTTTGCACATTACAGCATCGTATTGATCCTACGCACTCATGAAACGCGTTTTCTTTGGCTCATTTTTGAAGTTGTGTGCATTCTTTTACCTTAGCTTCAGATTTGTCAGTTGCATGGCAGCAGCAGCAAGTCGCTTTTGCTGCACTATGCTGAAGCAATTATAGTACAGCACAGAGGCTCTCAACCGCTGTGTTGCGAGAACTCCTGCAGGTGCCGCACCGCGATATACCAAATTGAATTTGATAGTTTGTATGTGATCTGCAAAACCCATTAACCTAAGTTAATTTTATAATGTCACGCCCCCACGCACAAACGCAAAGACCCCCGCAGAACTGTAAAGCCCCCCTATTGAAAGCTTTCTGGCGACGGTTCTGACTATAACATGTCCGTATAAATATACTTTTCACATTTTTGTCGAAGGACCTACTTCTCTTACTGATCAAGTTCGATAAGTGGTGCACAGGCATTTTCGAATTTCTTTCATCTGGATTTTCTAAGTTGATTGCAAAAATCTTCTGTTGTTGAAGCTTATCAACAACATTTTTGGAACAGATGTTTCAGACTTCAAACGAATCCATGGAAGTTTTGACACAGGAACCTCAGTTGTATTTTATGCTTGTTACTTGCTGCTTCTCTGTCTGGTGCTTTAATGTAAACTCGTCTCAAACTGTGCTTACTACCACATCAAATAAAGTTCGATTTGAAGAAACTTTCTCTGCATAAATTTTTCAACGGAGAACGTTAAATATTTGTGACACATGGGTGTCAAAACTCGCAAGTTAATGGATGGTAGCTGCACTTTCCGGGAAAGCTTGAAGTGGTCAATGTTTTTTAAATAGATTTCCTCAATTCAGCTTCATTGTACTCTATTTTCACTTGTTTTGGAGATGCGCAAGTGGCCAGCAGCGTTCATCTCGGCTTGTTTGCGCTGGGACCATTTTTGTCATGAATGCGAGCCAGTGGCAGCACCACACTTAAACCTCTCCCTTGCACCCACCCATCACCGCCGAGCGCAAAGCTGTACAGGCCGCCAAGTGCAGTTTTCTAAGCTTTGTGTGTGACCTGACCGGAAAACTTGCCAAGAAACATCCTTCGTTGAAAGTTTCGAGTTGCTCTATTTAGATGCACAGGCGTGCCGATTAAATCGGAAGATAATTATCTTCTATAATCAAAACTAATTTTCTTGTCAGTTAGCATTTGCGTTAAGTTTGCTGCAGAGCACAAATCAAAGTAACATTTTTGCCATATTGCAAACCAACTTCACCAGAATTTTTCTCTTTCCCAGGTGAATTTTGTTAAAGTTCCTAATCTGCTTACAAATTCCGAAATCTCTTCATGAGTTTACGCATGAATCTAGTATAAAAATGTTTCATTTGCCAAAACTTGTAAACTCTACGCAGAGAAGCAATGGCATGGTTGACATTTTCAAATGTCATAACAAAAAGTCTGAGACATAGTTGCATTTTTGTCTCCGATAAGTTTCAATTGTAACAATTCACGTGCTGTACCTCTTTCAAAGATTTTTACCCTCTTTGTGATAACACCTTCTTGCACAAACTTTTATTGCCCTACAGTAACACAAAGCTAATACTCCTATGGGAAATGTTGGTCAAAGAGCATTACAATAACTTCAAGCATTGCAAAAAGGTTAATGCAGGTGCAAAAGGTTTTCTTTTATTCTTTTCTGTGAAGATGAAATGGACTAATTTTATCCTTTTGTCCATCTTTCAAAATAAGTTGTAGGAAAGTTCCAAGTAACACAGCATCACTTTTTCCATAATATATCAAATGAAAATGCTTGGAGTTGTTTCTGCTATTTTTCATTCAGTAAGACGAAAATAAGGCATTGTATATGTTTGCTTCCAGCTGCTTAGCTCACATTTATGTCTACTCTCTAAATGCTCTGATTTCAGTTACACAGGACCTGTTATAATAAATACTACGGCCAAAGCAAACGATGCAACTGACATCTTGCAAACGTTTCGATAACAACTGTTATCATCTTCTGTGCATAGCAATAGAACTGCAGTGATCTTGCTGCAGGTTCTTATTGGTTATTCAGGAGAAAAGCGCTGTAAAAAAGGAAAAAACGCAAACGGCTGTTTCGGTAGTGACGTAGTGGCGCGAAGCATAACAGGACCTGTTGTTTTCTAAAGGTGGTATTGTCCGGATGTGCGCAAGCATGCGTTTACATTTCGCAAGCATGCAAGTTTCGGTTCCCATTCCTTTGATTCCAGAGCACACTTGCACGCTATTTCAACTGTCTCAACAATTTCCTGCACAGGGGAAGCTGGAAACCCAGTCTGATGAGACAGGTCGCCCTTGTGGCAACAAAATGTCCTTGATTTGATGAGGTCTTGGTCCAACCCTAACGCAGAAGATTATAATCACCGTCCCTGTGTCAACACCAGATTGCTCAACAGCACTCATGGTAACAACAGTGGTACAAAACAACTACAGCCCAAGGCCAACTTGTTCTGAAATAAGGAGTGCAGCAGGGTCGCCTTAGGTATGGCTCTTAATACCAAAGAAAGCATGCCCGTACGAAATTGAGCATAAGGTTATCTTGTTTGTTGTTGTCACCATTATGTTCAGTTTGATCCATTGCGTTCTTATTTCTATGAAGGTCTTTTTCACAGAGGTCACAGTGCACTGTGCGCCAGTGACTGTTAGTACTGTTGAAACCTTCAGGAAGATCCTCAGCTTGAACCCTCTTTGCTATTGCGGAAAGACAAACAAATGGTCAACAACTATCTAACAAGTAAATCTCGCTAAAATCATCTACAATCATTTTAGGCAACCTGTTGTTTTACCCTCAATGCAATGGTGCGTACAAGATGATCGCTCGTATTCCGAAAAACAACAACAACAGAAAAATGTAGAATTGCACGCGCGCTTCAATTAAAGGATTTGATATGCTGCTGATAAGCTGTGAATTGTTGCTGGCTGATTGGCAGAATATATCTCGTTTGTATGTACATTTTTCCCGGTGGTTCGTGGCGGCGCTTCTAAGCGCAAATGTGATTTCTCACAAAAAGACTGCTGTGCACGATCCTTTGGCTTTTGTGTTTGCCGTGTGTGTGCAATTAGCATGGATTGCATTCATGTCGCTATTGTATTGAACCGTTTCCGCACCGCTGGCCATTCGATGTGTCGCAATCAGACCGGTTCTGACCGTTGTCAGACTTGCATCGTATGGACTGCTCAGTTTCTTTAATTGTAATTCGTTTGTAACTTTATGCTTCATTGTACCAGAGTTATAAAATGTTTGAAGCCAATAAAATTGGCCGATACCTGTAGCGTAACAAAGACACAGATATGGTGGACTACTTTCATGGGTGTCCGCAGAAGGGGCAAAACGAGCTCCCCCCTGGAAATTCAGACAAAGAACCAAAAACTATTAGAAAATTTAAAGTCAGCATATCGAATCCGATTAATCGATTTAATTCTTGCACTAACACTTTATTTACCGGTATGGCACGAACACTGCACAAAAACCATCTGCACTGTTCCGGTGTGATGCAGTGATGAACTTGGAGTTCACTCATGTCCACTCCTGCCCCTGCAGGCTCACGTTGCGAAACTTGCGAGCGCATTGTTCTACTGTTTCTCTTAGTTGCGTAACACTAGCATGGCAACCAATCTTCAAAGGTCCACTTGAAGTTACGATAATTAATGCGTTTTTTCCGCATGTGACTGTTGACCTGAGACAGGCGCGCAACCACGGGGGGGGGGGGCATTTGGGGCATTTGCCCCCCCGAAATTTTCAAAACATTCCACAGAAATTTTGGCACATGCAGAAACTTTCAAAGAATCAAGATGAAATTTTTGTATTGTAATTATTTTTAAGAAAAGTGTTATTTGAATTTTTCTTTGTCCTGCTGGTTAATTATCTCTTTACAAGATTTATCTTGAGACAGGTCATCTGAACGAAAATTCGTAAATGATTGGTATTTAACCATAAATATGCTGGAATTTCCAAAACTTGGGAGATAGTTTAAAATGTTGGTATTTCTAACGCATTTTTTATCCTTTTGTTCGTGTGCCACTTTATTCTGAAACCGGCCTCATTTTGGCCTCGTGAAACTTTATAACATTACTGTTGAACAGTGCAAACTGGTGAAACTTTCAGTGATAAGAGAAATCTTGACATATTGGTTGTTATTAAAAACGTTTATAGTCACGTCAAGTCGCTTCTTCTAAAACAGTGCTCTTTAACAGAGGTTCCGCAAAACATGTAGTGGGGTTCCGTGAGAGTTTCTCTTTTTTTAGGGGAAATGATTTCTTTCTTCAGTATGTTGCGTCATTATGAAATTTTTGCGTCATTATGAAATTTTTTAGATCAGTGTGCTGCATTCAGACTCTAATTAGGTCAGTTAGATCAGTTGTACAGAAAGTTGAGTGCAGATGGCCGAACAAGAAATATTGATAGTTGGTGCGACACTTGTTGTTCATTGTTGTGTAGCTAAGAAGAACGTTATTGTTGCATCACAGTTATACGATGTTGCCGATGTACAGTTCACAGTAGAGTACAGGGTTGCCAGATTGGCCATTTCATGGCCAATTTTGAAAAATTTGGCCATTTTTGGCCATGAAAAAACGCATTTGGCCATTTTGTGAAATTTGGCCATTTTTGGCCATTTTTGTCGGTTTGTCACTGTAAATTAAGTTTTCATTCAGCATTTTGCCTTTTGTATCTTTTGGACGGTCTTCATTTCACTCACTGTTACAGTAACACCGTGGTACTTCAACCTTTTATTGCTTTAAGCGTGTAGTAATGATTTAGCCCTTGCAGTGAGTAGCCTTTGTACAGATGTTTCAGACAGTGTTGATCTTTTGGTTGCCATTGGTATCTGCTGCGCTTGTACTGTATCTGAAGACTCCGCACTCAGTTGTGTGACTGATAATGTTACAGCAGAAGTATTTTGCATTTTTGGTAAGATTTTACTTTTAAAAGTTTCTCATCACTTTTACAGTAACACTCTGCAGTAAATTCAACCTTGTAATGTTCAAAGTGTGTAGTAATTATTCAGCCCTTGCAATCATGTAGATTTTGTGCAAGTGTTTCTGACGGACCTGTCATCATGAGTCAATGTTTGTTCTCAAGTGTTCCTGCCCTTTCGTTCATATGTGAACTAATGATGGCTTTGAGCATGTGGTTAACTCATTATGATTAACTTAATGCAGTTCATGACTTTAACATTTTGTTCATATATTTGGAGCACAAGACCAAGAGAATTTTAGCCTTGTTGTTGAACTGGAAAGCTAATTTCAAAGTGTTTAACCCAGAAATGGATCAGAAGTGAAGCATGTATCTACAATAGTGTTTAAAATATGGTTCTGAGTTTTATCAAGATAAATAAAGACAAGTTGTAACGGGCAATTTTATGTTTACGGCATAAATTGCTATTTTAGGGTAAAACTTGCTTCTTTGGCAAAACCACATTTTTTCGGAAAAACATACTGCCTTCCGAACAATTTGAGACACCTATGAATATGGAAATTGCCATGTTAAAACATTTTGTGATTTTGGGTAGCAGCTAAATTCCAAAAATGCAAGAAACAAGCGAGTAATTAAATTTCTTGCTCTTTAAGTTCTGTAATAACTTTTCATTTCTTGAATTGTCTAATAATGAAATACCTGATTTTCTTACAAGTAATTCGTGTCTTTATTTTTGTTAATGGGGTTCCATGACAAACGCGAAAGTATATCAGGGGTTCCTCGATGACAAAAGATTGAAGAGCACTGTTCCGCAACAATTTGATTATTTTTGTTTGGGGCAAAACGGTTCACCGTTATTAACGTAGTACATTTCCTACAAAAACGTTGTATAGTTGCATTTTCGGTTCGAAACCTGATATTTTAACTAAATTTAGCGTGTGGACTGTTTCACGTTTTATTGTCTTCCTGGGTTGGTACCAGTACCACGGCTTGGGAAAAAGGGTTTAGTAAAGTGTCATATGAGTTCTAGTCAAGTGTTGAACGCATCTACCTACTACACCACTTTGGCTGCAAATGACGCTTTACCAGACCCTGCCATTTGCAATCAGTGCAAGCCCTGAAAGCCCAAAGCATTTCAAAGGTGTAGGAGCAGGCAAAGTTTCGGGGGTTCGAAGGATTTTGCCCAAATGTCCCGAAATTTGCCCGAAAAAAACTAAAGAAAATCACCTCAAAGAATGACTGCATTTCATTCCATTTAGGGCGCATTTTATTCAAATCAAAGCACTTCAAGCACCATTTTTGCCCAAATTTCCCCCAAACGTGCCCAAATTTCCCCTAACTTGCCCGAAAAAGAACTGAAGAAATATGACCTCCAAAAAAAGAAACGTCTACACTTTGATTTCGGGCGCCATTTTTGTAAAATCGAGGCACAAAAAGCGATTTTGCGAAGTTTTCACACATTTTGCCCAAATTTACACAGATATTGCCCGAATTTTAAGGGATTTTTCCCGGATTTTTATCAAATCAAAATTTTGGGGGATGGGCTTACACCACTGGCCTTAAACTTGCTTCTAAAAACTTTCACGCAACTCGTTTCGATGCCAAAAAAGCCGTTTTGCCCCAAACACACCTGATCCGTTTTGTCTGAAATGTTAGGATTCAAAGATCCCCTCATTCTTGACGAAAGCTATCTCTCAAAATTTTGGGATCTTGCAGTAGTTTGTGAGAGAAATTCCAACACATGCTAGAAGAATAGGGCTAGAACGAATTTGCAAAAACAAGAAGAAAAGTTAGGAAGGTTTACTAGCAGCCCATACGTCTGCCGCACTAAAGCCATGACTGCACTAGTTGAGTAAGGAATCAAGTGTTTGTATTAGGCTCCTAATTTTTTCTGTCCCGTTTATTTGGTCTGGATATTGATGAAAAGTGAAAAGTTCTGATTTTCGGAAATGTTGCTAAGAGAACTTTGTCTGTGACGTTTGCGAAAAATTTGTACCACGGCTGAATAAGCACAATGACGTCATCGAATGAAATTTCATTAAAATTGCCCCCCCCCCCCGAAATGAAGAGCTGGTTGCGCCCCTGACCTGAGACATCTTTGGCAGCTGATGCAGCGAGACAGTGACTGCTGATAACGGCAAGACGCGTTGTTTTATACTGTGTGAAAGGAAGCAGGGTTAAATCTGTAGCAATTCTTCCGCATCCACAAGCTTAAAAAATCCATTATAGTGTGAGATTGTAAGTGTGACCAATGTGCCTAATGAACAACCTAATCGAGCTACGCTTGTGCAGCTTCTTTTCATACAATATAAACCTACGCGGCATGTTAGAAATACCTCTTTAAGGCTCGTGGGAATACGTCTTAATCGTTTAGTTCTGACTTGTGAAAGAGTACTAAGTGCAAAGCTATATTCATTGTGGCGAGTTTTCATAGTTCATCAGCGAGTTTTCATAATTCTCACTTTTTACGCCTGCGTGGTGTTCTAATATCAGTAAGTTCTTAAGTTGTCCGATTGTCGTGTTAAGATACAGTGACACAGTTTTGCGAGAGTGTTTAATTTCCTTGTTTTTTGACCGCTAATGTTGATCTGAGCGCTAATTGTTCTTAAGACTTATTTGTAGAAGGTGTTCGCAAAAATGGATAATAGGCAGTTTGTGATAAGAAAAAGCTTTTCTTACAGGCGAAGTGTAGAAAGCAATTCGGACAAAAGATTTCAAACGTGAGTTCTTTCCAACCAGCACAGACAGATGAGAAAGCCGTAAACGTAATTGTTGATAGTTCAAGTCCATTTCGACTCAATTGTGTGGAGTTTACAATGATAACATGATAACGGCAATCATACGGCAATTCAGCAAAAGTTGTAACAGATGACAGAAAGTACATCTTGCAGGGAAACTCGTATAGCCTACAGCTCCACTTAAAAAAGATTTCAACATAGACGCGAATGGAGCGCGTGCATGCTTCCATGGGGATGTTTTTATGGTGTAGAAACAGTAAAGAGCTTTGTGAACGTCCATTTACATTGCAACGTCAGCAACTTGAAAAAGATAAGCAAAATATCGATGTTGCCCCGCCTGGAAAAATTTCTGCGGACGCCCACGGCTACTTTCACCCTTTCAACAAGCTTTCACGTATGGGCAAATCAGGCTAAGCTAACCATGTGCGAAATTGAAAACTAAACAAAACGTATTCAGATGACGCAACCGTTTTTGAATAGTTTACTTTTTGCTGCACAACTACTTAAGGTGGAACAAATGTACACATTGTTCTGTTCATTTACACTGCTTATTCTTAATTCTTAAATGTTCAATGTAATTAATAGTTCAAAAACGAACAGTTCAAAAACTATTCAAGAATTTTCAATGACTCCCGAAAATATTCAAGGACAAAAATATGTTTTTCAAGGATCAAGGACTCCACACGTTTTGACAGAAAATTTAAGGACAATTCTTGGCGCTCGAGGACGTACGGCAACCTTAGTTGTTCAACAGCATGAACTGCAGCTTGAGGAAGTGACGGTGCAAACAAACAAGGAAGTTAGTTCACCTGCTGTGATTGCGCAGTGTGAAGCCACCGGACTAATAAAAATGACAAAGGCAGATATCGTGCAAGAGCTCATGTTGGTTCTGGGCTGAGACACCCAAGACAAGTATATGACAAGGGAACAAGAGAAAGCTGCAATATTTGCAATAAATTTTAGCAACCGGTCTTGAAAAATGTATTGGTAAAAATGAATGACTATTGAATACGTATTCTGGGCAGTTAGTAGTTCAGACTTTCACATGTGGTGGAAGAAATAATAATAATTCATAAAGTCATTGCCACTGCTCCACCAAGCAAATGCGCTCTAAGGGATGTTTTTTTGTAAATATAGTAAAGATTTATCCTTTTCTTCAACAACATTATTCTCACCTTGACTAGTGACAGAGAAAATCTTCACCTTTAAGTCCCGCAAAGCCAACATTTTGACTGGCACATAACCAGCAACAACTCGACAGCCGATAGAGGTAAGGAGCTTTTCAAGCCCTACAAACATGCGGAAAGTCATGAAGTATCGATTAAAGCAAATAGGGGTGTTTTGGGTTTAAACTTTTTTGGTGTGACGTCACAATTGAGGCAGGTCAAGATTTTTTGCATGACGTCATCAGGCCTGAGAGAAAACTTTAAGTGACGATTTACTCGTTTTTTCTTGTGAAATAAACTAGGCGAAAATTCGCATCTTCAGAGCCCGTGATTGAAATCCTCACGTTGAAGTCCAGCAAAGCCAATAGAGAAAATCCTCACCTTTAAGTCCCACAATGCCAACATTTTGGGTGGGCAGATATCGTGTGAGAAGGGTTTTTTTAAGGTTTCGCTTTGGTGACCGCAAGGAAATTTTAAGAGACCGCTTGGAGGAATTTGAGAGACCATTCTCCATTGATGTGATCTCAGGTCACTATATTTTGAGAGACCGTTGGAGGAATTTGAGAGACCGTTTTGGTCCCTCAAAACACCTTACAAAAAACACTGCGTGTGAGACAAAGGGACCTTAGTTCTTTAGCAGGAAAATATCGACAACACCTTAGCAGCAACACCTTAGCAGGGCCACATCGACAAGGGCAACCACCTTAGCAGGGCAACATCGACATTTTTTTCAAGTGTGATTGGCTCTCTAGCATTTATGGTTGGCAAGTATGGCAAAAAAAGTAACTAATTAGCTAAACCATTCTGGATTCATTAGGGGTCAATTAGCGGTAATTAATTTACGCAAGTGGATATCATTTTCTAATGAAATGACTTGTCATCCTATAATGAGTGACATTCCACGGTGTATGCAAAACTAAAATCAACTAAATCGAGGCTTATCTGAATTTTCAAGACAAAATTCAAGATCAATTGAAAACTCCGCCAAGGTTGAGAACGACGTCAGAATGCTAGAAGATAAGAGCACGAAGACCAAATAGTTGTAAATGTCGACGACGAATCGGAGGCATATTTCCGAACGTCAAATGCAAAGAAAATCACTTTTACTTGACAAAAGCCAATGCCTTTGCGTTGTTTCCTACAACAGCAGATATTTTCAGGCAGTGCCAATCCTGAAACTTTTCATATGACAAAGACCAGGTTTGAAAATTTGTTTTATGTCTGACAATACAACCAACCAGATAAATGGCATAATTGATTGACGCGCCACCAAAGCTGGTAGACTGGGTTCGATTCCCGTTCGGGTGACACCGAAGACTTGAAAAATGGTACTTCCCAGCCTCGCACTCGGTGTTAATGTGGCTCACGAGCAGTTCTGCCATTGACTTGCCAGCATTCACCGCGAAAGTTGCGGCATGGAAAACAGTGCAAGCAAGCGGAGACGGACGCCGCAAACATCTCGCAACGAGTATCAATGAAACTGAACTGAAAATGCACCACATCTTCGGAACGGCTGTAGCATTCTACTCAAAGCAAAATGAATCCCTTGCAACATTACAGGCAAATTAGTATTAGAAAAGCAAGTTAAATCTTGAAAGACAAAGATATATTGAAGATCCAGGAATTTGCTGGAACAACTTTTGTGACCAAGCGCTTAATAAACTGTGCTGTGCTCATGTTTGAACATTTGACCATTATATATTCATTCAGGTTCGTTCTTCAAATATTGAAAGGGGTTTCTTTCTCCTTTTCACCGTTTGAAAAGCAGGCAGCCAGTTCCGGTCATACTCCGGGAACCTTGCTTATGTGGCAACAACGCAACGTACATGAAACGAACTATGAAATAAACGATAAACTTGCTTGAATATCAGTTTTGCTTTTTTATCTTGAAGATGGACTGCATACCTGTTAAATGTCAAAACGTTTTATAACTTGTTATGCTTTACCAGTTATGTTTTTAAAATGTATTCCGCTTCCTGATGACTTCCAGCCTGCGCACCAGTAAGTCAACCTACAGAAACACCAGGCACATGGAGATGTCATGTGTTCCCAATAATTTTTTGTGTTTCCAATTCGGTAGTGGATACAGTATAGTAGTGCAAAAAGCAATGACTTAGCAGAACTACCGAACTTGGAAGAAAGCTTGAATGTTAGTACAGGATAGAATTGCTTCATTGTGTTGATAATAAGTTTTGATGTTTCGAACACGATCGTTTTACACTGCAAGATGGTTCGATTTCCATGGCATGCATGGTCGTGTAGGCACGCCCGTACCCGGGTTTTAAGCTTTTTGGGGAAAACACTTCGAGAGGGAAATATTTTGTTTTTCTTTTATATGTTTAAAATACATTTTTCTGGGCACAACGAAATTTGGGAGGCGCAAACAATGGGGGTACTGTTCATCGCGTGACTTCGGGCTCGTGTGTAGGTGGAATGATACACTATTAAGTGCTTTCCTTTATTGATTTTTTAATTATTTTATTCAGGGCTGCGGGGCCGTCGTAACAATGACACTGCTCCTGCTTTGTCTCCGGAATTATTTTTGTCATAAACATGGCTTCGATTCCAGCTTCGGAGCTCTTGGTTTTCATGAGTGCACTTGCGGATCCGGCTCCGGAGCTCTCTTTTCTCAGAACATGGCTCTAGCTCCAGCTCCTGCTTCTGTTCGTTTTTACGCATAAATAGCTTCAATTGTCTTGGTGTACCTCAAGTTGAATGGCAAAGCAGAACAGCACGATGTTGATGGATTTGCGTGATTTTAGATCACTGATCTCAGTCATCAGTTTCAGATTATACTGGGCACCGTTGATGCTTACAAGTTGTTTGTTTCGCTGAGGGAAAGAAATATTAGGAAACTTTGATAGAGGTATTAGCAAACAATCTCTTAAGTCATGTTTTTGTAGTCGTCAATTTGTTTTCGAAAACTAAGTTCAAACCCCATTCCTTTGGCGTCGGAAAAGGGTTGCAGGGGCGACAAGCTCCCTGAATATTGAAATTTGATATTTTGCTATTAACTTGTTTTAGTAGAAAAGTGTCTTTATCTTTAGTTTTGTGGTTAGTAAAACGAAATTTCACAACTATTTCCCCCCCTGGAAAAAATCCTTCAGCCGCCAATGCTCAGTTCTACTTTTTGAGTTGAGGTTTAACTACACTGGAGGTACAGATTCAAATGTCTACACGTAGAGCTTTGTGTGTTTGCAGATAAAGCTTTCATTATTTGCTAACCGCTAAAAGCTCTACCTGTAGACACTGTCTACAAGTGTCTACAGGTAGGCCGGTTGGAGCCAATATATTGGTGCAATATATTGGCCCCAACTCTTCTGATTTGCAACTCCTTAACTCTCCAACCGATTCATCTAGAGCTGATCGAACCATCTACGCATTCGGCAAGTCTTCCAGATTACTTAATTTTTTTTTCGTTTTGCGTTAGTGGTACTCTGTGGGTGACGTCATAATGGGGGGATGTTTTCGCATTTTTGACTGATGTTACCTGGCTCTGGACGCCAACCCAACGAGCCATTTTTGACTCAAGTTTTATTTCTGGAAACTAAACTGTAATCCGGGTCTTTCGGAGCCTTTGATTGGCATTCTAGCATATCTGGAGCCAAAATTATGGCTCAAAAAAAATTTGTAAAAATTCAACTCCAACAAAAGGTAACCGTGGGTATTTTTGAACCAATGGCCGTAACTCGCCAGCAGATTGAGCTAGAGAGCTGTTCAAACCCTCTGAAGCTGAGGAAAACCGTGTAGTTCCGAATAGAACGAAATTATTATTTTGAATATCGGGTTTGTTGTTGATGTTTACATGATGGGAGTGTGTTTATGCATATTTTGTTTACATTTCGATCACGTCGTCATTCTCTGTGACCCGAGAAAACGAGCCGATTTCGTGGCTGAAATTTTTGTTGGATTCTAGGCTATAATACGCGTCTTTAGAGGATTTGATTGACTTTCTAGTGTAAGTAAGCCAAAGGCATGGAATTATCTTAGAAAATAACTAATGAAACAACAACTGAACTCATGAAAATTGGTATTTTGTTAAAACACCATTTCTGCTAAGGTATTTCTGTGTGTACATTTTATTCAATCATAGGAACAACATTAGATCATTTTTTTTAACATTGCTGCATTTTTGTATAGAGAATGCTCTTCATGACTAGTACATGGCGTTGTACGCTTTTAATTTCACACATACAATGGTTATGAAATATTTGCTTCAAAGCATGAACTCCTTTTCATATAGAGCACACATTGCCTGGTTGGTACTTTATTTTGTAGAGTTTTGTGTTCAATTGTATTTGACACTTGCAAGTATTTTAAGGTTTTTGGAAACAACTTTGTTTTAGAGAAGCAGATGTAGTCCATTTGTAATAAAGAAACCACTATGGGTTGGCATTTCACTCTCTTTTCAAACATTTTTAATTCATTTTCATAGCATTCATGGAATTAAACACCAAACTATCAATGATTCCATATTTTGGTGCTACCTTGGTTTGTATTTGTGTTATTATATTTTTACCAGTTTTGGTAATTAGGTGTACAAACAAAATATATGACCCTACAAGAAAGCAAGAAGTTACCACACTTCTTGAAGCCTTGTTATCAAGTGGTGTCTTTAAAACTAGTTTTCAATTGTGATTTGTTATCAAGTGGTGTCTTTGAAACTAGTTTTGAATTTCTGCACTTGTTTAAAGTTGCCTGCAATAGGTATCAATTAGATTTTCTTATAGACTTTCGCATTTATAGAATCTTTATGATAATTCCGTGCGTACAATTAGGTTCATTCTTATCAAAAACAAAAGAACGTTTTTTATGACAATGAGCAAATCCAGTAATTTAAAAATGTCTGAGTATTTTGCCTTTTTTAATATTGCTTGTACGAACCAACTAATGGCCCTGTAATGTGATGGCTCTGTAACCAACTAATGGCACATCACTCTGCAATGTGATCTAACTAACTATTTTTGTGTTCTTGTGATCTTGTGGTATTTGACCAACCCCTATAACATGGGCCATGAGCCTGAATGAAACACTCAAATGGAAATAAATTATCAAAAAAAATAAACATTTTTTCCACTTAGGTTATTGATAAAACCTTCAAAATTTATATCTTTCTAACGTTTTTATTGTTAAGAGTCAAATAACGACTATCTGGAACAAACTAGGGTGAAGAAGTTTATGTTTAGAAATGAAGCAACGTAGGAAAAATGTTTGATTTTGTTCGACTCGACATTGACTTGAGCTTGCAAACCAGTAACTCGAAGTGACTCGATTCGACCAAGTGATGACTCGACTCGAAAAATTTTTGGTGACTCTGACTCGAAAGGCATGTGACTCTGACTCGACAAATATGACTCGGGCAGAGCACTTATATAACCACCTTAGACGTTCCATGCATCTGTAGGCTGTGCATTGGCAAACCATGTTCACAGCATCACAAATCACATCTTCAAGCTAATGGCCATGGATCGTCGAATGCAGTCAAGCAAACGAAACTAGGAATGCCACAAGCTCATCTATTTGCAGTATAGAAAATGGACAACTACTTCTGATTAAAATGTTGACATTAATTAACGAGCTGCAGCTGCCAAACCCTTCAAGTCCCGCGATCGCCAAAATTTTGGTGCTGGTTTAAAACGTATAATTCTCTGTCTACAAAACAATTGTTGTTTTTCATATCTATTTGTGTGCCAACCAACGTGAACACCCACCTTTGCTGTGCTACTATACCTAGCTTTTCAAAAATATCCGCTGTTACTACTAGGAGAGTTTTGCGTTACAATGAGAGCAGAAAAGTCAGCAAATAATTAATTAATGCAACAGCGAACAATAGCGCATTCGCCTAAACAAGGCGCAGATGGTGTGAAGGTAGTTGAGGTCACTCACTAATCGTTTGAGCTGTGGTTGAAGGGACACAAAGAATAAGGAGACCTTATAACCCTAAAACGTTACAACAGCTTTGACGGCAGAGTGGAATCCGTTCACGCCTGCTGTTGCAATCTTGCCACGTTGTTGTGGCTATGCCCACGTCTGACAAACCCTTTCCTCTCCCACTGTCAATTCGTCTATTTCCGTTTAATGTTTTTCCTTCACGATCTCTGTGCAAGTAAACGTTTCAGTCAGTTCATCTGACAAACGAATTTCAAATGGTTTACTCAGGCTTTTACCCTATTGATCATTTTAACTGAGCGCTAGGTCAGAGCAAGATTCCTGGGTGTTTTGCGTGTAGTGCTATAACGGCATCAAGATAAGTCTTTGGGAATAACGGCATCAAGATAAGTCTTTATTGTATTTCTATCAAAAAAGTTAGTCTAATGCTCATGGCCGGGTTTCATCATTTTCTGGATTAACGTCTATGAAATTCTAGACCGTACCAGAATACAAAATCCGTTTCGGGAGATTCTGCTACAACAGAACGGAATACACCTTTTTCATGAAATGCTTAAGGTAGTAATAGGCAAGTGATGGGCAAATGCTTAAGGCAGTGATGGGTAAATCGTGGCCAACGGAATCAAAAGCGACGGCCAGCGATGTTTGGCTGAACACATTTTGCAAAATCAGTGGCAATGTTCCCCCACGCTGAGCAGGTTGCAAGTCAGGAAGGTCATACTAAACTTGATTTTGAAACATAAGCGACGATCACAGCTGCAAAGTTTTATAAGCGAATGCTTAGATGCCAATGGTTCGGAGAAATGAATGGATTGAGAGAATGATTTAACACCATTTTTCGTTTATCATAAACATTTGATACGCTCTTAGTATAATATCATGTCATTACTATAAGGCACGTCACAGTTTGCTGCGCTGCAGCCCCGACAGCAGTTGTGTCGAACTGTCGAAGCGCTTATGCAATTTGAAACTTGGCTGTACGTTTGATTCTCTTTGGTTTTTGCTTACCTTTTGTAAAATGTAAGAACAGAATTTAGAGTGGCAGGATGGCACACATCACTGGCACCAGTAACTGCTGTGTTAAAAAGTAATTCTGCTGTTACCCGGTTAACTTTCCTTGTGAGTAATCACAAACGGTTGAATAACTCGCCGTTTACTGTTCCTGACAACACTGAAACAACCCCTTGTACAGATTAACCCTTGGAACGTTTTTTTTTTTACTTTTTTATCATCTACTAAAATAGGTAAGTTGATGAAGTACAATTTTCGGATCATGTGACACTTAAACAAATTGTTTAAGATTCTTGGCAACTAAGTTTTTTCGTGTCATGGTCCAGATTGCAAAATACTTCACTTTTCAACACTGATAAGTCTTTCTTAGTAACTGTGTGCTGCAACGTTTGTAGGTAAACTTCAACTGAAGTTTTGCTGGCATTTAGTATGCTGATTACTGATACTGTTGTATCTTCGAAATAACAAACTTGCTCAAGCTGTGCTTTCCAGGGATAAAAAGGATATTGCTTGCAATAAAGCGCTTTTAGTGTAAAAGACTACTTTTCAAACGTTGAAATGAAGATCTTGGTGGCTAGCTACGCAAAAACTGGAACGAAATCTTTAGCTGCAGCTTTACGCATACTGGGATATGAAGTTTATGATATATGGGAGCACATGTGGTTCCACGGAAAGGAATGGAAAAAGCTTCTCACACACGGAGGACATGTT
>Ga0210059_1001194_pt1 | contig 38210 bp, 22 predicted proteins | sample Ectturendosymbi2_FD_188042 | JGI IMG/M metagenome (GOLD analysis project Ga0210059, IMG submission 188042) | Ecteinascidia turbinata endosymbiont from Florida, USA - Sample 2 (SPAdes) (version 2) | ecosystem: Host-associated > Tunicates > Ascidians > Unclassified | place: Key West, Florida... | reverse complement strand
AGAAAAATGGACTTTGCAACTGACTTCTCACTCTGCATCAATTTCTAATTGCAAAAAAAAGCATATACCCACAATACCTGCCTCAGTGGTTCCGCGACTTAAATGATAAGTTACGAAAGTGGATTGAGAATCTTCCAATCTGTCAAAGTGTATCAGTGCTTCAACCAAAAAAACTCGGATACAGTAGCAGTCAAACTCAGTGACCACGGTCTTATTAGGGTCGGTTCTGTGACTGAATTGCAGAGTCAAGCAACTGAGGAGGAGTCTAAGAAAACGTCACTGTAACACGTTGTCTTTTCAGTTTCAGATTTAGTGCAATATTGAAGTACATCTTACAAGACATGACATGTTATGTTAATCTTGAAACTGGTACTATTCTTGCTTGATGACACGAATATTGATACATCCATGAATTACAGCTTGTTTCTGCAAAGAAGGCGTACTCTTTAGAAAACAAACCGTGGATGATGAACGTGCCAGTGAATTTGACTACCACCATAACGATTTACATCGCGATTACGTCACAGCACGTCTTTTGCAAATGAGTTGCGTAAAGCCAGTCACGTCTTTAAGCTGCAAAGCGTTTCCACGTACCGTTCTCTTTGTGGTGTACGCTTGCAGCAACCAAGTTTTCAAACTTTTGTAGCATGCAGGATGATATGTTGTGATAAGATAACTCTGCGAGGAAGATTCGCTTTTTTCTTTTTGCCGTAGAGACTATACGAATAGAAGTAGATTTGGTTGCTATGCCAAAGACAAACCGACTAAACTCTAACTGTTCATCCGGCCTGACAGACAGAGAGTCAGGAATTTTGAAAGGACCTTTGTGCATTGTGCAGACCTCGTCAGAAGCTTACAATCGCGTTCATGTCCACGAGATACAACTTGGTACTTGCGTTGCGCGAAGAGCGTTCACCAGATGGCGTAGTTTCATTGCAAGTCTCTCATCACTCCGGGTTACGATAAACATCTCAGGACGCCAACGACATCCCTAAGTCATGACTTCAAACTCCTTTGCACTCTGACCCCTCACTCTATTATTTTTCGCCGGCCTTGTCAACACTTCATGATTTGGTTTCACGCCCACGTCGACTTGGTGGAGACGCGACATCCAATAGGACCAGCATATGCACCCCCTTGACAAAGAACCACCCGATCGGAAGGGAAACTCCTCCCTTCGTGTATTTTCCCGAACGCGAAAGCGACTGTATCGAAGAGAGAACTTTAAAATTTTTAACAATTTCGTTGTTTTTTAGGTAATGGGTTCTTGCGCGCTGATGACATTTTGAAGGTCAGTTTATGTGTAAACAACTTCATCAGTAATTGCCGTAACTGTGTTTTCTCCGGAATCTGAATCAGCACCTTCTTCATTTTTGCTCCAAACAGTTTTGCTTGAATTTTAGCAAAGACACGTTTGCAATCCAAGAAACTTTCTCATTCTGTAAAATACTGTACGACCAACCTAAAAAATGAGTTGTTTTCTTAGGAAATTGAAATTTGGTTCCAGTTTGCTTGGTGGTTGACTTTACGAAAAAAATTTATTGGATGAGCAAAAAATGAATTAAATATTGTGTGTGACACCTGGAAGGTTATATGTTGCAGAATTATCACAGTTTAATGTGACGGCTATTGTGAACATGTGAACAGTTTTCTACCACATTTTCTGCATTTTGCTACTTTGCTGATCTAGATCCTAGATGATGTCATGTAGGTGACGACATATTCACAGTAGCCATCCAGTCATCTACATAATACCAATGACCACGTCACTGAGAAAGTGTCTTTAGGAGATAAACTTTGTTTTCACACCTGTTACCGAGGAGCATGAACGAATCATATCGTGATGTATTTTCTGTTCATCCTAATTTTGACGACTCTTCTCGAGAAACAAGTGCATTGAGAATTAGAGTCACTTCATATCCGCAGTATGACTTTTCTCAAGAGATGTCAAAGTTATTGATGAGATCGAGGTCATAACAGGTGTGAAGCGATTAGTTTCTCACCTCTTACGTCACAAACTTGCACGCGAAGCAAAACAATTATTGTGACGCAGGGGCACAACATGTCATGATTTATTGGAGTTCGTTAAAATTTTATTCCTAAACGTAAGGAAAATATGCTGACCAATATGTGCAGCGTGTACTTCGAGATGTTGTTTCGAACGCAGTGAACTTGTGCAAGCCGCAACAAGGCTTTGTGACATGAAGACATAACGTTTGGCGAATGACTGTGACGTAAAACTTTCCGGTGAGCCTACTGTACATGCATCGCAGGTTTGCCGAATCTGAAAAACACTTGCTTTGCAAATTGTGCTCTTTTCTATTTACTTAAGCTTGGAATAAGGAACTCTGCAGTTAGTTTGCCTTCGAATCGCCCTAATTTTCATTCTGGCATCATTTTGATGTTGAACTGTCAAATGATCGAAACAAGAAGTTCTGACCGATGGCAACATTTTTCAAGGCCACTTGGCTATGCGCTATATTTGCGTTATGAAGTTGATTGGCTTATTTGTTGCAGCAAAACTACAGCTTTTTGACTCACAAATAAGAACAATAAAGCAGGATACAAGAAATCTTGCTTTGTCAAGATGGCAATATCAATGTCTGCAAATAGACAGCTCCTTAGAATGAAGTCGACGACAAAACAGGAAAACAGTCGAACTTTGAAACGAACAGTTATTTTTCTTATTTAAATGTTCAGGCGCTACCCCCAGGGGTCTGCAACACTATCCACCACAGACGGCTCGTAAACAAAGAATTGGTGAGGAACGTGAATAACACAATTTTGTTTCTAAAAGTCCTTCACTAGCACACATAGTAATTGAGTTATCACCCAAATACCGCAAACCATTTGCTTTTGTAATTACAGTAAATACTGCTACAGAAGAAACAATAGTCCATCTATTAGATATCGCTTAAATTGAAGCAAACGTACCCAAGTCTTTTACCAGTCCTTTATCTTGTCAATTAAACTAAACCACTGAAGATAAAATTATGCCTTACCTGAATTTTAAAGCTCAGTGGCGACATCATGAGGAGAACATATTGATGCTGCAACGGCAAACTTAATTTTTTCAACACAATTTTTCTTGTCTGTGGTTGATGTCCTCAATTCGATTTACTGTATATATTGACTTACACGACAAAACAAATATTTTTTTTAAATTAAATGAAGTGCTCACGCCATCATGCTAAGTGGTTTTTGGTCTTTGGCATTTAACTCTTTGCAAATATTTTCCCACGGAACCGGTAGTTCGTTTTGCACTTTATCACTACCTTGGCAACAACATTGAATTATTTTCCCAACCTTTTGTGCAAATTTAAATGGCACATTTAAGGCTGATGTTGATTTGCTACTTGTTTCATATATCCTTTTCTCAGCAACGAAACACTACTGTGGCACAACAATCAAGGGATAGAATCATCGTGGAGAAGGACAACATGTTTATAGTATACTAAAACCTTTGATAAGGGCATAAAATGCTGCTTTAAGTTTTTTCCTTGATTTTGACATCTAAGCAGCAAACCATTGAGGTAGTGGTAGATTTGCAAACAACAACTGTGATTTGTTTATATCCTATACGAGTTAATATCAGGGCGCTTCCTGTTTGTATCAAAACATAAGTGTTAGTTGCAACAAACGCAACAACATCCACAAAGCTGAGCATAAAGATAAAGACTGCGTTGCTCGCACAGTCGCCAGATCAGGGTGTAACAGCTGAAGTGCATGCGTTCATCGAAAGCTATTTCGATGCATGCCCGTTTGACTCGCTGTCAACCGAGTCATGGGAGCTTAAAGCGAATCATCTGATAATATACAGAATTTAACCAAATGCTAAAGGTGAAACATCGGCTGTAAGGCAATTTTGAAAAGAGTTCATTACCGATAATATGGTGGTTTTAAAACTTACGTGGATGCACGCAATTTGGAATCTTCTCTGGTGTTTGGTTTCAGGTTACACTTTAACGCACGGTTGGCGTCTGCACCTCGTCAAGTAATCGACTTGGACGATTGCGAAGTGGCAGCGGATATTATCTCGTCCCGCATAGTAGCTTCTACGCTGCTAAATTATGACAAGTTCTAGCCTGCGACAGCAAACGGACATACTGCAGTACACTAGCTACTTACGGATGCATGCTACAGATGCTGTAAATCAGTCGTCTGGGAAGTACTGTAAGCTCGTTTGCTGTAATTACGTGAAGGAGAAAGAACCGATTGTATGACTTCACTGAGCAATATCGTTAAGGAAAAGATTTTGTTTTGGTCTTATAAAACAACGCCTCTTTTGGTAGTTTCCACCAATCAAGATAGTTCGTTATCAAGTAAACAAAGTGATTCATTTTTAAGTAAATAAAGTAATGAACAAGGAAATTTAAGACGTTCTTATCCACAACAAAATAAAAAGAAAACAAACAGAATTTCGATAAAACGCTGGCAAGTTTTTGATTTTGACATATTTTGTTAAAGAGCTCTGCATATCTATTTTATTTTGCAATTTCCTTCGCTTAAGGATTTCCAATAAGGTAACAAAACAGAGCTTAATCATTTTCAAAATTTTTGTCAAAACTTTGTTTTTGCATGCAATCAAAACCCACCAAGAACCACCCAAAATAGCGAGAAGGTTTAATCGGTGAAAAATCGGCAAAAAATTGAGGTCAGCATCTTGTGAAACGTTTAGTATTATTATCCTACAGTAAGCACCAAACCTTTCATCAGTGAAGAAAGCAACAGTATTTTCATCCAGAAAAGATTCTGAGTTGTTCGGTCTTCCCTGGAGGACTTGTTCGGACACGAGCCTGAACGGAAAAATAGGACTTAAACGTAAGATGCGATGTTTATTTGAGGAGAAAACGTGCGACAGGCGGGGTCCAAGTTTAGTCTTAAGTGTTAATCTCTTGTGAGATCTGGCAACAGCGGTTAATGCGAAGCAGGCGTGAATGAAAACTGGTTTTAAGCCTGCGCGTTATACGTCATCCGATTTGATTTGAAATTTGATAATCCTGAGGAATGTAAACATTTTCCACTTGTCTGTAAATTGCTAAGAAAGTAGCGATGTCTGTTCGGCCAATAAATACGTTTGCAAACATGGGGTCGGCTTTTTCATAGATTCCATAGGCTTGCATGCGTTGAACTATTTCATCTGCACGAACGGCATAGTGTACACGTTAGCTTTTGATATAGTTTTAAAACATATATCCCACTGTAGGCCTAAATTGAAATTAGGTATGCGTAGCAATGCCCCAGCTAACATTGCAGTTGAAAATGTTGTGCCATGATTGACCACATTTTTCGAAAGCGTTTTGCATTTTTTAAGAGCACCGAAAACCTACAACTCATTTAAATGCTGTCTTTTTGCTGCAAAAAAGACTGAAAAACAAGTCTACATGTTTTCTGAAATGTTAACTTATATTTTTTTAACTTTTAACTGCAAAGTTCGCAGTCAGAACTGTGCGAAATTGTTTCTAAAAAGCAGTTATTCGTTACTTCCGCGTCGCTTTACGATCGACGTCGAAACTACTGGTGACGTAATCGCACAGCTGCTCCTGGGGGTGTTGTCGTCACCTCTATATCTCGGCCGTCGTGGGACGTCGAATCTGGTTGACATGTGTAAGGCTATCAAGGCTCCCTGTTAGCTGAGGTAACTGACTCTATCTGAAAAATCTCTGATGGTATGTCTTAGCGAAGCAACTAGGAATACTTGAGTGGCTGCGAAACTTTGCCAAAGATGAGGCGATGCGAAAACGTGTGCTTATATGGAACCAAATATGTGGTGCATGTATATGGAAAGTTGCAGTCCAAATCAGAGATCAACGGATGACGTATAAGCATATCAGTGGAGCTTCAAGAATACGTAGTGAAGCAAGAAAAAGAGTTCTTGCTAGAAATATGTAGCTGTAGCTTGCAGGTCGTTGTTAGCTAAAGCCAATTACGGAACACCAGTGCAAAATCTTTTATCTTTTTCTTCTGTCATGTTTTGTTATACGAAAAAATCAAACTCTACTCAAAAGATAAATTAATTCCAAACTACGTTATTTTGCTTTCTGTTTTGCTGGCGAGTCTAGAACTTTTTTTCAAGAATTTCCTTCGTAAACAATTTCCAGATCAGAGTATCTAGAATTCTTTCCCCAGAAGTCTGTAGTCAAATTACTTGCATAATTTTGACTCATGAAACAAGCAGAGGCAACTTTTAGGTAGAACTTATACGACTCTTTACAAAACCTTCTGACTGTTGCAAACCGTGTTGTTCACATACCAAGAGTTTGACATTTATCTGCACCAGTATCTAGAGTGCAATTGCGTTGTTAGTTATAGGTTCGCGTTCCTGAGCCAATCGTCTTTCTCTTTTTCAGGGTTTTTTAAGGTGTTTTAGGGACCCGATTCGGATCCCTAGAATTTCAAATCGGGTCCCTAGAATCAGAGAAAATCGGGTCCCTAGAATCAGAGAAATCGGTTCCCTACAGATCCATATCGGGTTCCTAACATTTTACTTGAAAAAAAACTGTCTTTTTTGTAGGTTTTCGATTCATTCCATTTGCGTGACATCATTTCGGTGAGCATTTGCAACACATCAAAACTTTGATAATTTTTGCAAAACATTTTTGTTTTCATGCAAGGCATGAAACAAACGTGGAGTTTTCTGAATTTCAGACTAAATATAGCCTTCGTCTTTAGTGGCTGCAAAGACGAAGTTTACAATTCGTAGTGTAAGACTAAACGTTCTGTTGTTGCGACCTTTATAGTTTTTCAAGCAAATGAATCCAATGAAGAATTTCTAACTCAATTGCTTCTTACGCCTGGGATGAGCTCACATGGCTATTAAGTGCGAGAGTGTATTTGTTTATTGTACTAGCTGATGGATAAACACACTTAGATTTTTTGAAAAGTGTTGGGTGGCAAGTCGTTAGAATTTTACTTGAAAACCACTCAATCTCATTTTTCGTTATTTCGAAAAAGTCTTTTCAAGTTTGGATCACTCTTTTAACGTTTTACCTGACGAGTTGCTATCTTTCAATAAGAGAGTGAAGATCACGAATCAGTCTCATACAGTTATTTCACAAATTACTGATGAAAAAATAATTAAATCTTTTAAGTTCCTTCAAAGTATGGAAGTGGTTTAATTTTGTTCCAGCTAAACACTGTGTTACAGATATAATACATTTTAGGTGTTTCTATGCAACATTCAAGAAACAATACGGAACATAGAAGTAGAAATATTGAAAAAAATAAAAGCTTTTCCCAAACGAGAAATTTCTTTAGCCTGCGCTTTCTCATAGCTATTTCGTTGTTTCAGGATGCTAATTACATTTTACTTTGCCCTTTTCAGGAGATCACGTATTATTAGATCGGATGTAGAAACAACAATAGTTTTGATGTTATGATTCAAAAACCGCAAGCATGCCAATCAAATTGTACAGCAATTATGACCGTCGTCCAGTCAACGACAACTATTCTTACACGCTCCGCGATGCTTCGTCACGTGACTTCAGTCGACATCGAAGGTGTGTTGCAAAGTATATACCTGAGCATTTCTTGGTATTTGCATATCATAAAGTGCATGATAAAATCAGAAGTCTTTTGAGCAAAACGATAAGAAGTAGGTTTGGGTTTGCCGAGAACAAGCAAAGATTTCATCAACTGCAAGCACAGAATCATCTTGCGTAAAATTTGCTAAAAATGGTGGAAGAATTTCTGTGACAAGTTTTTGTGGTTCTTGCGAAGCAATTTGCGTGAACGTCCTTCTCTTTGGGATCATTGCTAAGCAGCTTCAAACAAACAACTAGTTGTCCTAAAACAAGTTGGTTAAAACTCATGAGAGGTTAAAATCCATTTATATGTAAAGCAAAGGGAAAATGTGCGAAAAATGCTTGCATTCAGTAACTGCTTGCAACATCTGACGCTCATGAAACAGTAGTTTCACGTAATTTCGGGTGATTTCGCAAAGCCTCCGACGCCCATAGGCGTGATATCGAGTATAGTTTCGCGTGATTTCGAGTAATTTCGCGAAACCTTCCACGTTCATGAGACGCACAAGCCTGCGTTCCAACAGAAGTTCTGCACTGCGAGTAAGTGTTAAGCACTCTAACACGGCTGGTTTCTGTGACCCAATCAGGCCGGCTGCAAGAAATGTTTCAGTTTGACATCTGCGTTTCAACTTCTGCCTAAACGTTGCAATTAGAAATATATTTTCACTTTCTCTTTTTATTTACGCAACTGAATTTTTTCACACTTTATGTGGTGAACTATCCAGATTATATGCTTCTTGCCATTAATGTAATCTAAAACCATATGTTCAGGTGATGGCCGTTATTTATAGAATGTTGAAGAGTAGGATATTCTTTTCAAACTTCCAAATCCCAATACATTGTTCGCCTTTGTCTATCACCGGCAATTTTTGCACTGGCAATGCCACAATAGCCGGAAAGAAACTTTTGCTGTTGGATTGAAGCAGTTGCAAATATTCTATTCAATCACATCCTGCTACCAATCCGAAAGCGTGTTCGCGTCTGTAGTAAACAACCTGTCGCATTCTCCGTAATATTTCTAACTGAATTGAATCGCACTTTTAAAATTTTCTAAGTATTTATGGTGCAGGTATAAGTGCTGCAGCACGTGAAAACAATCGTAAAATCAGTTTGTTTTTTTATACTAGCTTGGATTACCGACGAAAACACATTTGAAGATTCTCCCAAAGTGCTGCGACGAGCGCTTACTGTAGTCTTTCTTTAACTTACGCTCGCATAAGCGAAGTATGATGTAGCCAAATGTTTCCCAGGCACTAAGAATCTCAGAGTCTGTCGCTCTAAATGCCATCTTCAGCAGCTATGGAGCCGATTCAATTAACTGCTGATATGTTTAATTCGGTTTGTAGGACACGGATTAATAAGCGGTAACGCTGCTTACCACACGTAATGCAACTGTTGAGCATTTTTGCGCGTAGCGACCCACTGACCTACTAGTACCAGCAACGTGCGTCCTTCCGGGAAGGTCTATTGTTGCAAACACTTTAAGCAGGTAAAGGTTGATTTACGGTACAATTATCTGACCCAGTTTTTGTAAACGCTGTTTCCTTTTGCTGGTATTTAGCAGTCTTAAGTTATACAAGCGATTTACTTCGAATTTTGGAACTTTTTAATGGAAAGGAAAACGTTCTGCATTTGCATAATAACCTACCCATATCTTTGATTGATAATGCGTAACCGTGTCACAGTAAAAAAACAGAATGTCACAAACCACCACCGCTCCCCCTCCAGTTTCAGACTCTTTGAAGCCATATCTCTCTAGTTTACAAACACTCCACCAGGATGCAACGCGCCGAGCAAATATGGGTCCAACTTAACCGCTTGCGCACAGGACACGGTTGGTTTAACGCGAACCTCTACAGAATGGGATTGACTGGTGACAAAAACTGTGTGCGGAGACATCCAATCCGAACAACTAAACATGTAACAATTGCCCGGTTGCCCCCCTCTGGTTGGGGGCCTGCCACTAGTCCTATCCTCAATCGCTGCACCCTCCTGGTACCACCATGTAGCATCAACAACACCAACAGTGAAGATCTGATTGAATACCGCTGCAATTAATTCTAGTTCTAACTGCACACCACCTGTCAGACCACTGTATACAAAAAAAGAAGTATAAAATCAAGGGAAAACAAGACGAAACAGCAAAATACAGAATTTCTCATTATTTTATCGAAACTTAAAAATGTGGGTAAATAAGATTGTGACAAACAGTTGCGTAATTGTTGTTGCTCAGACCATAAAAGAACACAATAACTTGTAAGGCAGACGAGCCGCATGGGAAGTTTTATATTTTTTTCATTTTTTCTCAATATAACTAAACTGCCTTTTCCATTCTGCGTCTTCAGCTTGAAGAGCATGACTTTACCACCAAGACGAAAACGTTCGTTATAATGATAATTATCAACGCACGGTTTTGTTGTCTGCAGATTCGGTGGCGATGGTTACGGAGGAAAAGTAATGTCGCAGGTCAGCTCTCCGTTGCGGGTTGACCAACTGGATCAGCGACCACCCAGCCGGCGACTGTCCCCATACGGGGTAAAACTTTTCATTTTCGCAATTGTCGGAAAGCACCGTTTCGTTCTTTCTGTTTTTTTGTTTTTTTTCAGTGAAGAAAAATGCAGGACCATATCAAAATATTTTGCAGTGGTGGGTCAGTCATGAGCAACATGACCTATAGTGGTTCGCAGGATGTAGTGGGTTCTATATTATGGGCAATTACGAACTGTAGAGCTTAAAAGTAAAGCTTTGCGTGGTGATAAACAGCAAAGATAAGAATGTATCAAAGATTTTTTGTATCGTGAGCAAACGTTAATTTTTCCTTCTCGGGTTCTTCAGCAGATTGAAGCTGCATTCTCAAGTTTTACTTTCATTGCTCACTTTTCGTGCATATCATGCTTTTTTGTTTGAGGGGCACAGAAATGTTGGTTTGGGGTTTCCGCTATTACAAAACGATTTAAAACAGCAGCGTACCGAAGACTCCACTATTTGATCGCAAATTTGTTTTTAATAAAGGACCCAAAGCATTACCGAAAATACAGATCCACAATTCACCCAACAAAGCTATTCAAAAAATCTGACAAGCTATTTTATTGTTTATTTCAAGGACTCTCCTGTACATGAAGACCTATATGCAGAAGAACGAATGACGCCTTACAGGTACGTGAAGTGTTTCTTGGAATTTGCCCAGTAAATCTAAAATACTTATCGAGAAAAAACACATGTGGCTTTTTGTTTACCGAGAACGCAACTGCTGAAAGCCTTCCATCATCTTCGTTTGTGACGCTCTCAAGCGTTTTTCAAGTACTGTATTGAAGCAGATTTGCTTATTGCAGAGCTGTCTACTACTTGTCATAAATATCTTTGTTGTTTGCGGTCCCTGTTCCAAAATAGTATGTGAACTTGTTCCCAGTTGCGTGACTTGTTCCCAGTTGCGTGACATGCGTGACTGATGAACTTGTTCCCAGTTGCGAGGGGTGCGAACAGCCCCCTGGCAAGCTTCATGTAAAAACTGAACCCCACTGAGCTTATATTTCGGTATTTTCTATTCTTTTGGTTTTCAGTAGTTGTTGTTTTTTTGCGTTTTTCCGAGTATTTTCCGGTGATCTCTGGTTTTAGTACGGACATCCACAATCGGATTCACCATCATTTCTCAACTTATTTCTGAGTGCTGGCTAGTGGGCCCCCTGCAGTGGCCAGTGGGTCCCCTTGAGCTACGTTTTACCACACTGGCCCTAACCTCTAGGTACGCCACCGCTTGTGACTCAAACAATTAATCGTTCGGTGATTTCAAAGTCATTTTTAATTTCAAAGACGAACTATCGCAGATTTAATGCTGGAAATTGCTTGCTTTTCTGAGCATCCGCAGCATCGTTACGTATGCAGTTTCTGCTTCGTCAAGATTTTAAGAACGTCTGCTTCACTGTTAGTTATCTTATCTCGCTTTCCTGCTGGCTAAGCTCGCTGAAATCAAATCATGTTGCGATGTTTTGAATTGCAGAAGACATGCATCACACAATTCTGGACCCAGCGCTCAAATGTACGAAGACGACATAGACGACGACGAATATCTGGAGTACCTACAGCCACGTAGGCCACACAGATTTCGACAGGACCAAGAGAAGCCAGAAGAGAGACGCCGAGAGGGCCTGAGCACCAATGTCCGCCACGCCCTTGCTTACATGGATGACCTGGACGAGGAACAGTACGGGTACAATATGCCGCCTCGGCAGCGGCCAAGGTTCAAGCAGAGATACGATAAACCTGTTGACAGACGATACGATGACCTCAGCACCCCTGTAAGACACGCTCTCACGTATATGGAAGAACTGGAAGACGACGAGCCTGGATATCCCTTGCCTCCACAACAGCAACGTTTTAGTCGACAGAAAGAGCACGCCCAGTCCTCGCGTCAGGCAAGAAATGTGCGATTCCTTCCCGATGAGTGGGAAGAAGAAGAACTTCCACCTCCCCCCTCTCAAAGACGCGTTGCAATGTCACATCGCGCAAACAGAAGCGAATCACCTGCTGAGTTTGGCGAAGTTGACCAAGAAATCCGAATAAAAGCAATGAAACAACAGCATCAAAGAGATCTTATCGCACCATTCTCAAGCTAGTTAGTACTATACAATTCGCTGAAGTCACAGGCTGCTTATTGCATAATATTGCACATACGTGATTACTGTTTCAACTTCGGAGGATAGTTTTAATATGCAGTACAAATGTTTTGGTTTTTAAATAGCCCTGCGATGCGTCCGACTCGGACGCTTGCCAGCAAAAACAAAGTGGTGCTGGGTGGTTCAAAATCAGGTTTCATGTTTTGGTCAAACAGTTCGAGCACTCTGCCAGGCGCGCTTTTGCACTACTCCACTGCGCCCATGAAACTGCTTGCCGATGCTAAGGCTTCAGTTACGTAGCAGCTGAAACAAAAGCAATTGCCCGAAAAGGATTTCTCAAGAATGATTTACAGATAAAGGTACTTTTAAAGACAACTTCATTAAACTGCTAAAGAACCAAAAGATTGCTTCGAAGCTCAGAAGACCAAAAATGTTTGCAAATGTTTTTTAACTTTTTCAATCAAAGAAGCGAAGGAAATTTCCGATAAAACATTTGTATATTGCTTTAGCGCTCTTTTCACTATATTTCGGCATTTTTCGTCAGAGCTGCTAGCAAGCATGAGAAAGCTTGAGATTGCGCGTATAATCAAGTTCCTGAAGAGATCCTAAGATCCTTTTTTGTTAAATAGTTCACCAGATCCCGCTATGGCCAAACAAGAAGAGGCGATTCGAGAGGTCTCATCATACGTCACCAAACGGAAGCAATATCCGGTCGAAGTTCCGGAAGACGCAGTTGATCTTTTTTCGACAGAAAAACACCCAAGATACCAGTAAGTTTAGCGCATGAAAAGAAACGAACTTCTCTCTTGAAAAGCAAACGCCTATTCTTAAAAGCGGGCACTGTATAGTTTAATTAAAGGTTCCGATCAGTTTTTAAACTGAATAGTGTCCTCCATATACGTTGTGTTTACCATTATTAGCAGCTGTGGCATCGTGATTACGCCCAGGCCCGTAGCCACCCCCCTCCCCTAAGCAGCAACTGTAGAGTGTACCCGGTTGAACGGGGAAAACAGCATCAGCGATTCCTCAGATTTAAGCCATTCTCTTTCCTGTATTGTATTTGAAATGAGTTCAGGTTGATGTTGGAGTACGTATAAAAGTGCCCCAACACGGCTCAGCCACGGGGGGAAATCGAGGTCAGTGCCTCCCCAAATTTTTGTACCCCCAAGTGTTGTGCTTAATAAAAAATTGCTTCAAATATATGATATAAACAAAAATCTTTCACCCTAAAATGTATTTTCCCCGCCAAAACCTCAAAACCTGGCTATGAGCTTGGCTTCAACTGCCACTGGTTCTGATTTCTTTGTCTTTAAAAATGTTATCTGCCAACCATTGGCCACCAGCACGTTGCTGCATTTCAGATATCGAACTCGCGGGCCTGCACCACTGGACGATCTTCCGAACCCTGTTCGATCTGGCAGATCACGTGATGATTTGCACAGGGCCCCAATGTTCATCATGAAGCCGCGAAGTCATGTTGTTTGGGAGAAGGTAATCAAAACAACTTGTAGACCACGCCAAGTCTGAACTGCGATGATTTATCCACTTCAGCACTGAGTGCTTATGAGAAAGGTGGTTGCATTTTAACTAAGAACTGTTTCAGATGTCAACAAAGTTTCGGTGTTAAGAATGGTTGTACGTGCTCAATTCACGTATGATCTTTGTTAGGAGTTCTGACTTCAGTGTGTTTCTAGTTTTTACAGAATTAATTTAGGATTCTGAAACGTCGTCATGAGATTTTGCAAACAATTTTAATTTAAAGCAACTGCATTAATTATTTGTAGGACTTGTGATTTTAGAGTGTGCATCAATTGAAAGTATTTATTAGGCTTGTAGAAACCATGAAGGTTACGTGCAATTAGAAACGCAGATGCGTGTTTCTATTCACAAAGCGCAGATAAACTTATGAGCATGAAACTGTTTTAATACCTGCAGACAATTCAACACTGTATGCAACAAGATAAAGTAAAATGTTTGCACATATCAGCCTGTCTAAATGCAGTTTTAGCTTAGGTTCTTCTACAGTTTTTCATGTCAATTGATCTACACTTGTGTGTTATCACACCACGTTTTCTGCAAACCACTGCGTTGAGTCAACTGTCCAAGAGCCGTTAATGATCGAAGTGCTACTGTTGTGCAGATGTATGTGAAATTTACGTGCACCATTCAAGGATCTCCTCCTCCGAATGTCACGTGGTATCACAACATGGTGCCAATAGAGCCTTCCCTCATGGAACCGGGCAAGGTGAAGATATCAAATCAATATGGTGTTTACACTTTGCAGATTTTCAAGTAAGTGTAAGTGCTTACGTTGTATACTGTCTTCTTCAAGAACGTTAAACTATTTAAATCTGTTTAGCACATTGAAGTGAAAGAGCTTTAAAGTGTAATTTCACTTCAATGTGCTAAAAATGCTTGTTGGCAAAAGGTCTGATTCGCAAGTTAACGATTTGTAGACCAGAATTATCAACAAAAAAATAGCCGGAGACAATTTTTATGCTTGTCAGTTGCGCATGACACAGCTTCAACATTTTAGCAAAAAGAGTTACATTGAAAAAATCATCGACGCATGTTAGTATCCAACACATTTTTCTTTTCTCACGATGTTTTCACAATGTTATTTCAATCAGGAATCGGGCATGGGAAAATGAACATTTTTAGTTAAAAAGTTAGACTAAAACGAGCTCATTTATTTCGACATACAAGAAGAAAAAAAGAAACTGTAAAAAATCGATTACCCAACAAGCAGATTGGGGCGAGCATCTGCACAAATTGAAACCACCTAAAATTTTTAAATAATTTGAGATTTTAAACGCACCTTCATTGTATCAAAATTTTGTTAAAATAGCCTTGATCAGCTCTGTTCAAAACTTTCTTGTAGTTATTTATTTAGTTCCTGGCAGTTACCTATAAATTCCTCTTCAAGCTGTTGTCCAACACTCATGTGAACGTTTACAGTTGTTGTGAATAGACTCCCGCTTTTTATGTTGCAGAGCTACCACAGAAGATTCTGGAACATATCGTATTTCTGCTCAAAACTTCAAAGGGGAGATATCGAGTTACGCAACCTTAGTTGTCCGGCGATACGATGACGGAAAAAACGGTTATTACGACATCAAATCGGGCTATAACTTGAAGAAACCGTCCGATTACCCGGATGTAGAACATCTCAGTGTACCAGGTATTTACTGAGTGTTAGTTGGTGCAACGTTCACTTGTTTTTTTTTAACAAATTGCTTTTTTAGTCTTACTTGTGATTACTCTTCGCATTTTTCTGCTACATCAGTTCGTTCATCATTTTTTCACAGACTGGCATTGAACATCTGCCAATATGGGATCACTTGTGGTTCTAATGCATGCGTGCAGCATTGCAACAGTGTTATTTTCACGCTTTTTTGCATTTCTGTAGTTTGCCATTTGGTTTCTAGAATTATGGTAAGAGAAATAGAAATTTGCACCTGGCAGATGAGGATCAGTTTGCTGTGAATAACTTTCATCACGCCAATCTACTTTGCGATAGACGTAAACAAGTAGATAGGTTAAAACATAAAACGCTCGTGTTAGAGTTTTGAAAATACGTCTGGTGTTTGAAAACAGCTTAATAACAGAGTTGCGATATACAGCCAAAAGGGAGATAGATCGATGTATATAACGAGAGAGAAACGAGAAAGATGATTTTTCACGATTCTTCAAACAATGGATTTAGAAGTTGTGCAGGCAGGTATAGGCTGCTAAGAAAGGTTGCTTTGCACAGATGTCGATAAATATTTTTTATTTGTTCTGTTTCTAACGTAGACGTATATGAACATGTTCAAATTAAAATCTTCGATTGCTCTATAAACTTTGCAAAAGTGTAAGCCCGTGCAAAAACAAGTTAAGGTAACGGGTAAGTTAAAAGATGTATCTTGTCATCATTGCTTTTAGCATCGCCAAAGTAGGCGAAGTGATTCAACCAATTTTTTGGAAATACGTTTCAGAAACACAAAATGCCGAAATGCCATGCCCAAGATTCCATTGCGTTCACTGCGCAAATCGATGTGTTGAAGTTTCGCTTTTTCATAAAATAGTTTCATTACCATGAATAGTATTTTTTTGCGCAGTGGCTAAAGCTGATATTACCCTGTGGAAGCGCCTCTTGTGTCAAAAGAGGTTTTCAGCGGCGCAAACAATTCGGAATCTTGATTTTTGACTCACACCAACGCTTATATCAGAGCACCTTACATGAATAAGCTATCATGAGAGTGTTATTCATGTGAGCTATCGTGAGTGCGATACTCATATGAGGTATCATGAGAATGCTGCTTGATCAGCGATTGCTGCGTTTCGTTCCAACGATACATTTGCGTTAATCGACTCGAGTCGCACCCGAGCAGCTGCAACCTGACAACAGCTGTCTCAAGCAATTAGAAAATGCATTTGATTTCATCTTCACCGGTCATACAGCCATTGCAATACTTATCCGCATCTATTCTGCTGCTGAAACGGAATTTCGTGTGGCAAAGCATGACTTACTGGGGCATCAAGCAGAAATTTTGTCAAGCATGTAAGTGCTCTGTTTTTTAGTGGTTCTGGTGAAAGTTTTTGTGCTTTGCTTCTGCAGTTTTGCTTTGATAAAACTCAGCAACACCTGAGTGTCTAAACAAAGTTTTCACTTGATATTTCTATTATCCCTGCTTGCCATCGATTGTGTTCAAACGTTTTCGTTGCCTTCACTGACCTTTGTTAAAGTCTGCCAGGGTGTTACTGGCCGAAAGTTTGCGTCAAACAAACTACACCACGAAATGCATGTTTCGTAGATATCGCTTTGCGGGTCTGCAGAGGTGGGTTAACCAGTTTGTGAGCAATCAGTTTTCTCTTATGGTTCCCAAATCATTCTTTTTCTCTCAGAGGATGAGCCAGACGGATCGGCAGACGAAAGAGCGGCTAAAATGGAGGTCGTCAAAGCAGAGGCGTGCGAAGTGTCGTCTGCGCCGGTCACGTACAAAGGCTCTGCTTGCGAAGTAGCTCAAGGGAAGTACGAGAGCATTTTGGAATTTCGCATTCCTGCAAAGCAGCAGTTGCACGCAGTTACGACAGAGGAAGTGATCATCTCGCCAGTCCATTTGAGTAAGAATCAGCCTGACGGCGGCAAATCAGCTCAACCGAAGAAACAGAAGGCGAGCGGAAAAGAAAAAGATGACACCTGCAATGACATGAGCCTGTGTCTGCTGGAAACGTTGGACCGCGACGTAACTAAGACGCGAGATCCAGAAACGTCGGCTGCAACAGTGAATGAAGAAGTGGTTGAAAAAGCAAACTTTAAAAAACAACTAGATGTCGATGTCGACACTGTTTTGTTGTAAAAGAATGATGGCAAAATGCTATGATGTAGATTTTTGTCTAACCTGACCTGAAACCTACTATAATGTGTTGCGCGTTTTTTTGCGTCTACGTGAGAGCGGGCGATTCGTAAGAGCCGACTGAGTGAACTGGAACCTGGTGTTCCGCTATATTCTGCATATCCGTGACTTTCGACAAGAAATGGTCACTAGAATTCATACTCAACATATCGAAGCACAGATGACATCAGATCTTCGAACCAAGGAAGCTGCCCATGGAGATCAATACCTAGAACGATTGACTTAATAAAACCACAATCTCAGCAAAGCTATATCAGCACCACAACGTCTGAGGTCAAACGTACAGTAAAGCCATGTAGAATAAACTAAACTTTACGCCATACCATCAGTATCTGCTTCATAGAGCACACAGGCGATTCTTCAGTGTCCATATATTGCTGCGAGTCGTTAGCGTTGTCGCTAAATCATTGCGAGATCCTGGAAAAAAAGTCATCGTTACGTTTGTTCCAGAAAAGACCGACATCCTTTCTTTGCCAGTGCTCTTCTTCAGGATTAAAACCACAACGGGGAGTTAAAGACACGCAAAGTATGCGCCGCTGTGCCAAGAGCAATTGTGAGCCATTGATCTGAGAGCTTATATTGCTCGGCCAAACATGATGAGAACTGAGATGTTTACTGTGGATTGCTTCGTTTGAGTTGCTGTCGCTGGTTTGAGTGCGAAAATGTTTCAGATCGTAGTAATTGCGTCGGGGTTGTTTGCGATATTTTTAAATAAAACTTGTATCATAATAAAAGATAGTGACCGAGAGTGTGCGTTCTTCGTTGAAAAGCTTTGCTATAACTGCTGTTTTTCTTGTGAAACGCGTATGTTTAAAAGATATTTATTGAAATTCTTGTTGTTAACTCCAACACGTTGCTTCTAAACGTTCTTTGCATTTTTTGTTAACAGTCTGCTAAAGATTGCCTGAAATCAACCACTTTCTGTACGTTTGAAACAAATACTTTGGTGAAGTGAATCACACATATATAAGCCAGAGATATCTAGATATATAGGTATGGTTGGAATGCTGCTGAGGTATCGAGCCTTTTCCTTTTCAACCTAGTACGTGCCACACAGATGGGTTCATGCCAATAAGAATATAGGCCTGATATGGTAAAAAGGAGTGGATCTTGATAAATCACTATAGAGAATTCAAAGATCTTTGGAAGCTTTTGTGTAACTTTTGACGAAACCTGACAGAGCGTTATTGCCTGAAAAAATATTGCCAAATAAGCGCCTAAATCATGAGGTGAGGTCTTCGACAGAAACGGATCAGTCGGCTGGGACAAAATTTGTCCCGATCAGCTGCATTTGTTGAGTTTATCGTTGTGCTTCCAAATGATGCTGAAGTAAACAAGAGGACAACTAACAAGTAGCAGAAACGTTTTTACAGCTGGACGATTTTTCTGTTCAAATTGATTCCCGGATAAAAATTCATTTTAAAAGAAAATTGTTGTCTAATCTTATCAGTTGAAGTAGTGACAAGTCACATTGGTAACCAATTTTATTCGGTTGTATTTTCATAATCTTTCCATAACAGCTGTATGTTCTTCGGTTCCGGCCGTAGCTGTCGTCTTTTCAAAACCACATCTGCAGTCTTTCTCAGTATCAGACTCAATCGGTCAATTTCAGAAGATACCCTTCCTGGTGTTTTGTTGAAACATTTGTGAAAAACCTAGCAGCTTAAAACAAATGACAGTAGCGTAGTGTAACCAACAAAAGAGCATAGTCGTAATAAGCAAGATAGGTAACATTTTCATCAAAAATGCATGGTGCGTAGTCAATTAAATCTCTGAATTATCCTTTTTTTCTTATTTTCTGTGAGCCTTCTGCTGGCATTTCCTCAATGAAGTTCTAGAAACCTTATTGAAAGAGACGTTGCAATTTATCAAAAGTCCCTTTTGTTATTATACACATGTCAAGGCATCAAACATTTTTCAAAACCGATGATAAAAACCTGAATTTTTGAGAGAAGTAAAGTATAGAGCACTCTAAATTTGATGCAGGTGCAAATTGGACTCAGAAATGTGTTGGATATGACGACACTTGTCAGGATTAGCAACTGCCGGTCTGTATTACTTCACTTTACTCCAAGTCAGTCAGAGTGTTACCATGGATTTTGAAAATCAAAGCCTAAAACGCAAAGTGATGAACTGGTGACCCCAATTGTTTTGCCCACGAGAAGAGGCTGGCAGTTGTGGACTGGCGTTCTAATGTTCATATTTTGGTTTTCATCCAACAAAAATCATCATCTGCAGAATTTCGGATTTCTTGATTCCCCCAAATCAAAGATTCGCTAATTTCGAGCCAAAAAAAACAGGTTAAGTCACCTCAGCCAAAAAATCATTTCTACGCAGGTTATCCTCATTTTGTGTCTCGGCTGTTCAACAAAAAGGTACAGGAAGGTGGCGCTGTTGTTCTTACATGTGAAGTGGCCGGTTCCCCATCTCCTGACGTTTTCTGGACTCTCAACGGTAGGTTTAAAATTGTGTTCGGTTTTAATTATTTGTAATGACCCAACACTTCGTTTTGTAGGTTGTTTGGATAAATTACTTCCTCAAATGATGGAGACTAACTAATGCGCGCGGCTCTGTTGTGCACTCTGAGCAAAGAATACTTTTCACAACTGTCCCAACTTTGCTCTAAACGGTCTAAAGCAGTGGTTCTCAACTTTTCTGCACGTTGACCCCCAATTAAAGTATACAATTTTCTGTAGACCCCGTGGCCTACCCCAACAGTTACTAATACAAGGAAAGTATGTTCCAAAATAAATTTGAGTACTTTATACTTGAAATGTATGATAAAATTAACAAAAATTTTGCCCGATTAACAATAATTTGGAATTGCAGGCTGCATACTCTAGTAGACCCCAGCAGTTATTCCTTGACTCCCTGGCCATTCAGTGACCCCCGTTTGACCCCATGACTATTTATCAACCTCTTAGATGGTCCAATTAACCCCTGGGGGTCGATATCGACCACTTTGAGAACCACTGGTCTAAAGCAAAAAATGCTGTGCTGACTGAGGGTGATTCATTAAAGCGCAATATACAAAAGCAACAATATTGTCACATCACAATTTGGTTCATTTTTTTTATGTAATATGGCTTATTTTTTAAGCTAAGTCAATGGAGAAGTCACGTAGTGCAAGAGATTCCAACGTACTTTTTTTATTAACTTTTTAAACATGATTTTATAGAGTACAAACAAATCTTGGGTGAAATATTTGGTCATTGACTAAAGCTAAAGTGTACAGTTTAGGCTCAAGAGATTTATTTCATGACTTCATTTTTTCTTCAAATGCAGTCGGATCACATTCATAAGCAAATGTCTTCTGGACATGTTTCCAGTTTAAGTTCATGGCCTTCGAAAATATTCCAAAACCAAAAAAGAAGTCTAATGGCATGATCGTGAACAATTCAACAGCTGATCTTCAGATTGCCCATCAACAGTTTTACATTTCTATGATTACAGTCAGTCACCCTTGAGCTATTTCGAAAGTCTCATGTGAAATGATTGAACGTGGCAGGAAGTTGCTCGTGGTTAAGTTTGACAAAATAACCAGTTAAGTTTTTAAGATCTTCAAAAAAGTGTTAAAAAGATCATGTTTCTAATAACTTTGATTGTGTATTACCTTCGCAATGACACTGAAATACTCATAATCAAGGTAATTAATAAATTAATCAACGTTTTTTATTAGCAGGTGCGACGAAGAGTTTTACGAAACTCGATAATGGTTTCAAAACATTTGTATTACACAAAGCAACGCAACTTCATCTGAATTGATCCAATTCTGACAGGTCGGCATGTAGACACGAAGATCAATCATGTCCAAACCGATTTCGATGGAAAAGTTGCTTCGCTCACTATTCTCAAGGCATACACTGATGATGAAGGTGTGTTCTTGTTTATAAACAATCCACACAGCTTACAATTCCTGCTGCAGTGGTTTGTCCAATCTTGCTGAGTTCATCGATTAAGATTTCGCTAAAGCATACAGCAATGACAAACATTTCCTAATTCATTTCCGACTCCAATCATCACCGTTGAGTCGACTGAAACGAAGAATTCTTCAGCTAAAACTTTTCTACCACGATCTGTTTAATGTTAAATAATTTCTTGTCGCTATTCAGTGGCGTTTGGAGCAGGGCAAAGTAGATGTTTTGCTTTGACATTTTGAACTTTGGGGAAGTACAAGTTATTTCCTTCTTTTAAAACGTTCAAAACAAATGTTAACCAAACATTTGTTTCAAAATGCTGAGAAAGATTACCGTTTTCTCATTAAAAAGTTATATGGCCTTCGCTACAGAGTTGCGAATTTGCCAGAAGATGATCACAAAAAAAAACGAATTTTTGAAGAAAATTGCGCATATCCATCTGCTTCATGTTTGCCTACTACGCACGTTGTCTGCTGTTGGCCAAAGCAGTTTAAGGAATGGTTACAATTGAATTTTATCTGAGTCAAGAAAACCCTTTTTGACTTTGGCTAAAGTTTGTGCACAAGCAACAGTTTTTTACAAATTTTTGTCAAAGTATTTCTGTAAAACCGCAATTGCACTTCGGTTAGGTTGCAAATTAGTTGATTGATTTTTGTTAAATGACAAAATCGCTTTTTGTAGGAGAATACATTTGCCGTGCGTTCAATTCTTGCGGCGCGTCTACGTCAAAGTGTTTCCTATCCGTTTCGGGGATGAACGCTCCCCCTTCAGCTCCAACCAATCTGGAATGCACAGGCGTCACATCCAACCACGTCACACTAAGCTGGAAGCCTGCTTGTTACCAGGGTCACTTCGGTGGGGCTCCCATTGACGGTTACCTGATTGAAAAGTTCGTAAAACGAGTGGATATCAAGTGTTCACAACTTGTTTTTCTCCACATGTACACGTCTCAGAGTTGTAAACGGGCCTCATTTTGCAGCCCGTACCCGGCCCGAGCCCGAAATCACAAGCCCAAACCCGGCCCAATTCCGACATTTATTTTTGAAGCCCGATTTCAGTCCGCAAGCCAAATTTACCCAGTGAGACAGGATATGCGCAACTGCAGAGTATTCGTGGCGTAGCAAAGTAAACATCGATTCACAATTAATTATTTTTTATCGAAGATTTTATCAACTCGATTGTTTCAATACTAACTGGCGACAAAAGTGTCCGCCATTGCGAAAAAATTGTATGAAGGCCCGAAATCGGTCCGAAACATTTTGAAAAACGCAAACCGAAACCGGGCCGAAACTCTGCCCGACCCTAAAAGCCCGACTTACAACTCTGACACGTCTTGCTTCTTGCCATTTTTGTGGCGTAATGCCCTGATGCTGTAGTTACCGTATTAAGAATGTACGCATGGTGCAGAGAGAGATATATATCACTATAACAGCCTCCTAAGCGAAATTGTAAGATTTTGAAAAAGTCTTATGTTACTAAAAGATTCGTAGTCAGGCGTGACTTAAGATCGCTCCGGATTTTGCCAGTGGTAATAGAATTTGGAGATGGATCCTTATTATGGTATCTTGTAATATAAAATTGCTTTGAAATCGACCCTGCGCAACAGTTTTACGACCTATCTATGCTTCGAGAACGATGCCTATAACGTATCTTGTTGTGATGTCCCTTGATATGCATCAGCTGCCGTGAACCTATTGACAAATTCTTCTTTTTAGTGTTTTCTACATTTTGACCGTAGCTAAATCCAAAAAGCTTAAACAAAAGTTAACCATGCGTTAATTGGCAAACATGGAACTCTGGTGACCCAGCTATATCAACACGACGCAGTAAAGCCTTATGAAACGAAACGACTGAACGTAGGTTTTCGATTTTTATGCCAAGTTCTGCCTGACCTGTGATCGCAGAGCTGAAGCAGGGTCAAGTGTGTGGCGGATGGCGAGCAAGAAACCGGTTAAATTGACAACGTCGCCAATGACGGGCTTGAAGGATGGCAGCGCGTACTTCTTCAGAGTGAGGTCGTTCAATCGTTGGGGCCGGAGTCCTGCCAGTCTGCCAGTGGGTCCAATTGCAATGAGAGACCCTGGAACTCCACGTCTTGAGCTTGGTGTGTGGTAGTATCAAAATGTACTATGTGCTTCAACGTCCGCAAGCGCATCTACCATTTTTTTATGAATTTCGTATGTTGCCCAATTGCCTGTACCTTATGTGGATACGGATAAATATGTAGGCTGGTTTCGTGGGTGTCGGAAAAGGGGGCAATGGTCCCCCTGGATTTAGAAATTTAACATTTCGTGTTAAATTTTAGCGAAAAATATTGTTTTCTTAGTTACGAGGTAAAAAGAAATTTCACCATTTTCTCCCCTGGAAAATCTTTTATCGTTTTTGCTGCCCCTGGAAAATCCACTATTTCCCCCCTCCTGGATAAAATCCTTCCGACGCCAATGGTTGGCTTGTTAAAAATGAAAAGGTTTTCAACTTTTAATTTGCAGAGTCCTTGATGCTACAGACCTTTACAAAAATCTAATTTGTAGTTTTGAGTACAGTCTCATGTGCACTCCTCCCACAAAGGAAAGAGTCCAGTTTGAACTAACATACCGCACCGTCAGTTTGGTTTTCAAGAAAAACGACATTCAAGTGGTTTTAACGAAATATTCGCCAGAAACTCTGCTGATGAATTTTGATTCCTCCAACACGCCAACTTTCCATGGACCATCCCTGTGCCATTCGCTGATGTCAACGCTCTGTTTTCATACGATTAAACGCAAAATTCTGTTCTTGTAGTCAGTTAGCTATTGTAGTCAGTTACAGTATTTATTCACAAAAGTTGATTCTTCCAGACGAAACTTTGCAGAATTCATGGATTTGGTGTCTCCTGAAACGGATGATGTTCTTGTGGAAGAAGAAGAACCAGATGATGTTCCAGGTACGAAGTTTAGCAAATTAACAACTGCATAAGCATAAAATACTAACTTCAACTTGTGAATAGAAAAGCTTTGGTTGCCTACATCAAAGCAAAAATCCTCCAGGTCATAGTGCCCCAAAGGTTACTCTCAGGAGTTTATGCTATGAAATGATTTGGGTCATACTCTTCAGTACAATCGGTAACCGACAGCAAAAAAGAAGTTGACTTTGCCATGGAAAGCTGATGATCTGTTTTTTTGCTACGAAAGATAAAACTGTTAACTGTAACAGTAAAATAAGGAATCGGCAAGCACCACGGACAGATAAAGTTTCTGCTTCTATTTACTGTTGCAGCAACTTGTGAAAAAACACAGATGCCACTAAAGTTTCACTACCAAGGACCAACTATACTTGCAACTGAACTCGTTTCCAAAGGCTTTGATTATAAATGAACGCTCTTTCAGCAGTAAGGCAATTCCGTCACATAGACATTATCTTTGATAACGGAAAATTGCACCCAATATAAACTTAACCTAGAAGTAATCTTAATTATACAGTGCTATACGTCACAGGTTGGAGCTAAATTAAGAAAAACATATTTTACTTTATTCTCATGGTAAATGGTAATACATACAAGTAGCTATATATTCCTTGAAATCAAATGTGTCCATTAATATTTCAGTTGCAACTAATTTTATTTCAAATATCCTCATCAAATTTCATGGTTATCGCTTTTTTGGAAGGGATACTACTGAAATAATAAGCGTTGAGCTGAATGATATGCTGACTGTTATTTCATACAACAATTGTTGATTTCGTTGTTTCTTTGAACATCTATTTTTTATTTTTGAATCTCACTTAAAAATATTGGAGTCAACCAATGTTACAAGGATATCAAAACGACGAGTTTCAAAATTGCAAAACTAAGACTTGGCACTAGCTGTGTATGAACTGTACACTTTGCAAAGTACTGTACGATAGTCGACCACACTATACACCTGCAAATTATTGTATGTGATAAATGTGGGTGAAGTAAGCAACCAGTGCAGCCAGCTGTCTGCAATGTTTATAAAGGTATCCCCACAAACGTACAAGCAGATCTAGCGGAAGCCGAGGATTGCGTTATTATTCGCTGGGTGGCACCAGAGAATGAAGAAGTTGATGGATTTTACATTGAATACTGCGAAGCTGACACTGACTTCAACTGGAGAAGAGTGACAGTGGAGCCGATACAGTCTACTGATCCATACCCAGTGATGGGTCTTCCCCATGGAAAATATCTGAAGTGAGATTATTTTTGAAATGTCTTGAAAACATGGCGCTATATATTCAGACCACGTGTATTTGTCTTGTCAAAGCGCAGTGTACTTGCATTTTCTACTTCAGATAATTAGCCGAAATAATAGCAGCGAATCTGCCGTTATAAATCTTAGTGGTGCCTTTTTCCTTAAAATGATGAAATACGTGTGATAACATTGAAATTAGCTATAAATTTCATTTTGATAAGAGTCAAAACGGTATTCTGAAAAAATGAGAAAGATTTAATTTTGTTGTTATGGGAAATGCTTTTGCTTGCTAGATTTGTACGAAGCAATCTTTGCAGATACAGCCTGCTTTGGTGAAAAAATGACTTACGTGTCTATGGAAGTAACAACATAATTTGACGAAGTCGAAGTTTTTTGAAAATGCACATTTCGCTGAAAAAACAATTGAAAACTGTGTCAAAAACCGCTTAATTTTTCTTTTGAGACGCCAGATTTGATTGCATGGCAAAGCTAACAGAAACAAAATTAGCAGCGATATTCCACTTAGACCTGCGAAAAAATTGCTATACGCAATACACTCAACAATCTTCTCAGATGATTGATTGAAACGGTTGATCAGTGTTTTGATGGAACATAAACATGTGAAAAGCAGTTGAACGATTTTTATTGAACAGTTGGTGGGAAGATGGTTGCTACAGAAAATTGGAAGTTTTTTACTGGATTAAATTATTTTTAAACCCAAACAAGACCAGCACTCTCGCAAACACGTTTGTCCCTGTCCTGCAGATTCAGAGTGGTGGGGGTGAATGCGGTTGGTGCGGGGGAGCCGAGCGACGAAACGCTCGCCGTTCTTGTTGGAGGAACTCGAGGTGAGTGTATGTTCAGACATGCCTGAAAACCGAGCAAAGCTTAAAAAGTTTCCGTTAGTGTTTGCGCGCTCTATAATTTGTTTCCTATTTTGTCACTTTGGTTTCATAGGAAGTAACACTTGTTTGAAAGCCTTTGACTTATTTTTACGTGATCTTGTGCAAGTCAAAACAAAGTGGAAAATTTTCATAAGTTCAAAAATTTCAAGGTTTTTTTTGCAGAGACACAATTTCGCGTCATTTAAGATTATCTTTACCTTTCAATATACTTGATCTCAGTCCATCTTTGTTCACTAAAGTTTTGCTCCAACGATTTTGACGATTCCAGATCATTACTTTACGCCGATTTTTAGCCAGTAAAGATCTTGATAAATGAAAACAAAGAAACAGAGAGACACGACCTTTTTCGTGTGTTGATGGAGCAGCATTCGTTGCAAAAACAAGCTGGTAGTGTACGCAGGCGTTATTCTAACAGGTGGTTCTTTGCCTTTTTTACGCCATGCCGACAATCCGCAATTATGGGGAAAATGCTGTCATTTGCAATTTCGCCATTTAATTATGTCTCACGCGCGATGTGACACCTGTTTTCCATTCAGAAACATTGTTTTGCTTATTAAAACGATTATTATTTTGAAAACGTGGTTGGAAGATGGTTACGTTTTCGTATCTTTATGAGTTAACAGTCTGCTTTTAGGAAAAAATCTGAAGATGCATTGCATAGTTTAAGCGGAATAAATGCATGCTGCTGATTTTAAACAAACAAAATAAAGGCCTTTCCTGTCACTGCTGAGTTGTCAAGGGGTTTAGCAATGAAAGCATTTGAACTTTAAATACATTTTTCAATTTTACATCTTTGCCATGAGTTTTGTTCTACTAAACGAATTTATAGCATGAAGGAAATTGCACGCGCAGCGTCACCACATGCAACCAAGAAACAAAACTGTCTGTAGGTTTTTGTTTGACAAACCATTTTCTCAATTTTTCTTTCCAGACTTTAGAGCTTGCATGAGAAATTATTTGCAAAAATATTTAGGGGAATACGCGTGAAATTCTAAAAGAGAATCCAAAAGCTTATTTTTTCAGCTAGCCTTCCGAAGTTAAGGCCTTCAGAAGGCAAGTTTTATTCTATGAGATGTAGTTTTTCTGAAAGCATCCGAATCAAACTTTTATCATTTCTTAGACGAGGGCTTCGAGGAGCAGCAGACCGCTCAAACAACAGATAGATTCGAAGATATTAGTCGCGACGACCCGCAACAAACGACATGCGGTGGAAATGCTAACGTCGAATCCGAGGCAAGGTACCGCGGTCCGCCAACCCAACCAAGAGAAGTGCAGTTTTTGAAGGTGAGTTAATCTTTCACCGGGAAAAACCTCAAACAACAAAAATGTTTGGTGCTTGTGGAGACGAAACGAGGTAGTTGATTAAGGCGTGCCGTGAAAGTCTTCGGAGGTGCACCAACTCATTAAAAAAAGTAATAATAATAAGCGTTTTGACAATTCCGTTACTTTATGGTTATCAAGCTTATAAAACATTAACAGTTTCTTGTTGATTTAAGCCTAAATGTTTGAAAAAATTTCTTACGTTTATTGATATAGCTTCATCTTTCACAGTGCTAACGCTCAAAATTTATCATTTCAGAGACACAAATCTGTCTGCCCTATAATCCTCAGTAACTTTACTGTACGTTCTTAATTTTCTTTGAGTGGGAACAGTAAAAGAGAAATAAGCCAGGAAAAAAGTCAAATGCTATATTAAAATTATAACTGATAACACCCTCCATTGCGAATGCAAATAAGGAAAGCTAAATTCCTCAAAGCGCAAAATATTTTAATCATGTTTGATTGTTGATTGCTCATCATTTTTAAGCGTATCTGCTGATTAACTGTATAATATTCAGGCCACGCGTGAATACATTGAAATCGGATGGATACCTCCTTCACATTCAGGCGGAGAGCAAGTTCGTTACTATATTGAATACAGAAATTTGGTTGATGAAGACTGGATTGCAGCAAACCACATTCCAATAAGGTGTGTTGTTGACAGATACCAGTTATTTTCTACGTTGGTTACAAGAGCAGACAGCGATTCAGTTGGCAAACTACGATAAATGAAATAAATAAAAAAACTGCGTTAAAAGAATAAATAGAGCCAATTAAGCTTTTGATTGTTGAAGTTTGACAGCTGGTTTTCAACAAATCAAAAATGGGGCAAATTTTGGAGATTTGGTTATCTTTTTAGTGTACTGTTTGTCCATTACGATAAAATCTAATTCGGATATAGGGTTATACTGTTGCTTGGCAGGCATCGAGGCATTGGCGAGTTGATATGACACAACAAAGCTGCTTGTCAGCTGTTGCTGTAACTGGTATCGAAATAAGTAATGCAGAGACAAGAAAATCTCTCATTGTCTGAAATCGTTTCACTTATTGTTGGCTAGCATCAAGGGAGCCAACAGCTTCTTTCCACAAGCAATGTTCGATTGTAGAAGGAAAACAAAAGCGCAGAAAAAAACTTTAAAAGACAGCGCCGTTTAGAAGCTGCAAAATATGAACTCCCTAAGAAGCAAAGTTACTCAAATGCGATTCAAAAAGATTTTCTCACTCCTTTTGCTTTTCGTTTATTTCAGAAATTATTTCGTAAAACCAATTGGTCCAATTAGCACCAAAACCGATCTTACGTTTCACGTTTGAGAGTACATTGCGACGTAGTTTATTGATAAAAAATACACCTAAACCAAGCTTTCAAACCTGCTCTTAGATACACACAGTATCCTGTGGAATGCTTGGAGCCTGGAGAGCGTTACTTGTTCAGAGTCAGAGCGGTGAACAGTTCCGGAACGAGCGCTTTCTCTGAACCGAGCGAGGCTGTGCTGGCAAGTGATGGAATAAGTGAGTTGGGAAATGTAGCACCTCGTAAAAACAATTAAAATATATTCATTTTTCTTTTTTGTTCCTGTGTTTTATTTGCGATATTACCCAAAATCGTGGTTGCAGCAGACTGATTACCACATTTCAACTGTCTGATTTTCGTTACTGGTAGTAAGTACGCTCTTAATACAGTAAAGGTATGGCCTTCATTTCAAAAGCAAAGAAACTTTGATCACATTGTGCGTTGTAAGCTGAATACAGTGGCTGGGGCACGAGCCACTAAAGCTGGTAGAATGGGATCGGTTCCCGGTCGGGCCATGCCGAAGACTTGAAAAAACGTAGTTGCGGCCTGTCCAGCCTCATATTCAGCGTCTAATGGATTCACTACGAAAGTACCTGCGTGATCCCCGGCGATTCCGTCATTTGTATATACATTGCAATATACTGTACATATCTCGAATGCGCATTTGTAAACTCACAATGTGAACTTGAAGGATCATTATTTTTCCTGGCAATGCCATTAAACTATAGTAGTACCCTGTAAATGTTTGGTGAATACCAGGAATCTCAACCATGGTCGTTTTCTGGTCGTGGATATTACATCTGTTTTACATGGTTGTTTTCTGGTTGTGGATGTCACATGTGCCACCATTGCCTGGCAACAAATGTCTTTACATTCTGTGAGTTTTATCGCACGTTTGTTTCGTTACAAAATTTGAATATAATTTCTGTTGTTTTTCTTCCAGAGCCGCCGAACTGGTGGGGTGGAGTCCAAGGCTTGTTCCGTGTTGCCGACGACAACGGGAGGCCATGCGTGACGGAAACATCAGCGAAACTGTGCTGGGACCCTCCGCGGAGCGACGGCGGCGCACACGTCACTGGTTACTTTCTCGAATAGTAAGAGGCGTTGCCGTCGCATGGACTGGACTGGACCGCTTTTTCAAGTTTTTTTTTCTTATTCTCTGTTTCGAAGCTACATGGGATTAACTTGCAACGAACCACAAATAACGATTTGCGGCGGCAATGCGAAGAGTGATTTGAGGAAATCATGTACAGTGACTGGTGCCGTTGTAATTCGTTGGCAACGCGGAGTCTGAGAATTTCGGTCGCAGAGGCGATTGCAGTATTACAAAAAATAGTTTTTTTATGTTTCTCTTGTGATCAATCCTCCTCTTTTGCTTTTGTCTTCGTCTAGCCGCCAGAAAGGAGGAAAATTTAAGCCCGCCAATAACAAAGCACTGACGCAACGTCACTTCACGGTCAACGACTTGACTCCTGGCGTGTTTTACGAATTCCGCTTGAGGGCGTGCAATGTCGCTGGTTGCGGCGAGTGGAAGAAGTTGCCCGGAAAACTGCAAGCCAAGGAACCAGGTCTTTGAGTTTCTTAACATATTTTACATTTCTTTCAATTTTCTTATCCTGCAAAAGGTTATTGTACGGCATGATATACGGCTTGAGTTGTTTAGCTTTCGTGATAGAGTTTATTGTCCTTCTGTTTCACTTTTTTGTTAAAATCGAAAATTGCTAGCTTTTCTGCTTTCGTTGTTTTGTCACGAAACAAAATTTCTTTGTCACGAAACAAAATTTCTTTGTCACGAAACAAAATTTCTTTGTCCGGAAACAAAATTCCTGATCGCGAAATCAAACCCTGTTTTTTTTCAGATCGTCCGAGCGATCCAACTGACGTCACAATCACAGATGTCGCTGAGGAATCTGTGGACCTCACCTGGAAAAAACCAATCAAGATGGGAGATGGCGACTTTGTTGGTTACATAGTGGAACGGTAAGGCTTTCATATTTTAAATTCCTCTAAACCATGCTTTTTGAACCAGCGTTGGGGGACCTATTCACTGTCACGGGCCGCATGAATTGTAGAATATTGCTGGTGGGTCGCCAAAGTTAACTAAACTTTTCTTAAATCTCTAAATTTGTCTTCCTAAGGAACTAAGGAATGAAAATTATGACAAGTGAGAGTGACTTAAGAATCTGCTTATCATGGAGCGTCGTTGCGACGCGATTATGTACTCAAACGTGTGTAACGAAACATAATTAATGATCACGCAGGCCTCATTTAGCCTGCGTGCTGCAGGTTCCCCACCCCCGACTCTGTGGGGCAGGGGTTGGTGACCTTTTGAACTCCGTACATTGGCAACGAATTATGTCAAATTGATAATGACTTCGCATTTCAAACATGTTTGAAGAATATCTTGTGTTTCGTTTCACATTGTCTTTGTGCTTGATGTTCAGAAAAAAATATTCCCACCATTGAGCACACATATAGCTCGGTCGTATCGAGAAACAAATTCGACATCTGCGGTCCACGATTCTTGGAATGGTCTAGCGTCGAATTTAAATTTCTTGGGGAATGTCATTAAATCTGTCACAGCATTTATAAGCCAATTTAAATTAACATTTGCAGCAACTACTATAAAAAAATGAAGCGCCACTTAACTAATCACAATTATCAATGTTACCACTGATGTGCGTAACTGCATTTACGCAGTGAAATCTCATTCTCGCGCACTTCCAGCATTGCAAATTTGATATCGTGTATATATATCGCCTAGCCCTTTCAACTCTTGAAGCGCTTCACTGGTTGTGTGCAGGCCCGTAGCCAGGTTTGAGGTTTGGAAGGGCAAAATACATTTTTTGGGGGGCACAGTTTTTGTTTTTATTACATTTTTAAAACACATTTTTCTGGGAACAAGGAAATTTGGGAGCGGCACAAAATAAATTTGGGGGGCACTGCCCCCGAATGCCCCCCCGTAGCTAGGGGCCTGGTTGTGCGTCTACGCTTCACTGGTTGTGTGTCTACATGGTTGCGCAATTGCATGCGCACTAAGAAGCATTAGCTCGGGGTAAAATTTTCTTAAAGGGAATACTGAATATTATTCTAGCGCTAGAATGAAATCGTGAAAACTTTATACGCCAGGTCATGAAAGGCAGAGGAAACTCAGGTTTCTTTTGCTACCGTAGGTCTGCCAATGTTGAAAGTCATTTTTTGCTAAATATGGGGTTAGGTTTAAAGTCAGAACAGTGTCGTCAGAAATGAAGTCCTGGCCAACTAAGCACTAACTCTGATATTCCAAGGAAAAATGCTGGACACTCTAGTTCAGGTATGCAGCACTTTTAGGGACCTCCCAAACAAGATGAAATCCTCTGACGTTACGGTAGCTTCAGCGCAGTTCTATGCTTGTAAAAACCATCTGGATTTTCGGCCTTGATTTCTACAGCACCATTAATACGACCATTCTGTAGCTTCTGAGCATGTTAAGACTCTTAACTAGCTAGCCTCAAATTTTACGCAAACATTAGTTATTACTGTGAACATAATGGAGTCCATCCACTGCTGAAGGAAGGCATTATTTTTGTTTGTTCAGTTGTAACTTAAATGACTGCGCAATCGACAAGGCGAATTGAACATATCGAAGAAGATATATTGCATACAACTATAAGAATCTATCCGATACGATTTCATTTGAATACAATCACCTCCCGTGCCACTTGCGGCACGCATTCAAGCGTTTCCGAGCCTTTGGTAGTAGAGTTAGTTAAAAAAAGCTTGTTTTAGCCTACATAAGGAAATAAAATAATTATTTCCAGCCGAAAAGAAGATTCGGACATATGGATTCCTTGTAACAAACTTCCCGAGCAAGTTCAAGACGAAAAGTATCGCATCGATGGTCTTGTAACAGGTGAAGCGCAGTATGTTTTTGATCAACTGGCACTTGCTTTGGTGACCACAGACGTGTGCTTTTCGGTTTCAGTGCTGCGGCGCATTCACAGATTAAATGGCTCCTCTCTTGCTGCTTTTGTAGCTTCGCATCGCCACATGTGGCGGTCTGTTGTCTCTGATCGTGACTCTTAGCTCAGTGAATTAGATCTTTTGCGCTGAGATCTCAGTTGATGTTATACGTTTATTATGAGACAGGCAATACATATTAAAAATATATCTTGCCTCAGTATAATCTCCTGGTACAAGAAAAAATGTTGAGCAATTTATCTGTTTTGCGCAGTTGCAAGAGAAGGTTTTCAAAAATAATATAAACTGAAAGCAAGTAAGTAAAATTGCTATTTTGAGATTGCATCACATCAACAATGAATGAAGTTGACTTGGTTCCACCAAACCGGATTCTATTGAAGTTGCAAAAATGTGCTTTTGAAATGCTGGATTTCAAAATAGCTTTTATTAATTTCCTAATGATTCCTGTGGGGTCAATCAAGTCAGATTTGTCAACAACAAACTGTCTTGAAAGTCGAGTTGTCAACTTTTTCTGCAGGTCAAACCTACTTTTTCCGGGTGACAGCTGTTAGCAGAATAGGTGATGGAACTCCATCTCTACAATCGTGCTATGTTACGCCTGGAGAACCACTTGGTGAGTGTTGCCTCAGGACTGACCCAACAGTTGCAGTTATTGAATGCTCATAAATACGGTAAAAGCATGTTCCAAAATTTCCAGAATCAATCCTGACTACAGTCGTTACTAATGGAAATATGAAAAATTTAATGGTTGCACTGGGCTTCCTACATAACTTTGTTACTTCCATATGCATCTTTTCAATCAAAAGTTTCTTCTTTCAGTTCCTGATCAATATAAGGATGTTACTCATCAAATATCTTTGTTACTGGAATGGTGGTTTAGGGTAACTTTTCACCAAAATTTAAAAAAAGTAGCACTTCCACAGCTTGAAACATTGATAAATGCATTTAAAATTTTTCCACCTGTCACAATGACGTCTCACGGACGTCTTTTTGACACCACACTGCCAGGCAAAATTTCAAATATAGAGGTACCTGTTTTTTATCAGAAAAAATTCAAAAACCACATCTTAATTATGATGTCTTCAATGACTCTCTAGCGCAGAGGTTCTTAAGCTTCTCAGTCTCGCCCTCTTCCGCGTTTGTTACCGATACTCACGCCTTGTACCTAACGTCAAAATCAAACAAAAAAAAACAGAACAAAAATTTATTTGCCATTATGCTGTTTTTCAACATTATGTCACTGTCATACTCGCTGCCCTCTTGCGAACCTTTCTTTCATGCCACCCCCCAGTTTAAGAATCCAGGCTATAACGCAAGTGGTGGGCGATTTATAGCCAAAATTGCCTCAAATCCTAAAAAGTGGTTTTTGCGGTCTTAAAGCGTGAGCACAATGCGCTTTGTTAAAGCAGGATTTACGGCAAAAAGTTGCATTCATAAAGCGGCGAAAACAAACCTTGGGAAAATATTATAAATACTATGCTATTTGCTGTAATACTATTGTCTGAGTCTTAACAAAAAATGACCTTGTTTTCTGTGCTTCCCGCGATTTTAACATTCAGGTGACGTCATGGATCGGCAAGAAGCAATTCGGGAACTGGCTCGCAAGAAGCAGGAAGCAGAATTAGAACGTCTGCGGCTGCTTGAAGAAGCTGAGCGTAGAGAAGGTTCATTTACAAAAAAATCTGAATTAAGTGAATGTTTAGAGCAGCGTCTTAAATTAGGACTTGGTTTCTTTAACTTGGTACCGCAAAATGCGTGATTGCATCCCTCACAATGCAACATAGTTCTCATTCGAACTCATTCATTTTTAGCATTTGTGACGACAATTCAAGATTGTTACGCACAAAGTCATGGTCAGGCCTACTTTGAATGCAAAGTGAAGGACCGCAAGACAGAAGTTGCTTGGTACATCGGCAACTGGAAAGAGGTTTGCTCTGCTGAAAACGTCCTTGAAAACTGTATATCGCTTTGTGCTTGATGACGGTAATGGGCAATAATAGAAACATTTACATCTAGTTTGTTATTATCTAGGTAAGACGAAAACTTTAAACTTTCCTGGGAATGTCTTGAACAACTTTTTTTTAATTTCTAAAAAGTATCTATCCAAAAATTGTGAAGTGAAAACGAATTTTCTGAAAAAAGGGGCGAGGTTTAACTACTTCTGTAACATTCGTTTGCAACCGGTGTTAACATATTTCCGTACGCTGAATATTAGTTCAATGTTTGCCAAAGCAAACAACGCAAGGTACAACTGTCTCTGTCCCAGCAATAAGGGGCAGCAAATTCTTTGATCCGGCGCGAGAAATACGCTTGTAGACGTTTTAATGCCTCAAAGAAAGCTCACAGTGGTGGGAACAACAAAAGCAAACCAGTTTATGAAAGTCAAAAGCTCGAGCTTAACCCGCGCGTGTTATTTTTGAAGATTCACGTCAGTCCGGCTGGGAAGAATGACATTGTCAGCGTAGGAACACTTCGTTCTTTGATCATCAACAACTGCCAAGCTGAAGACGTTCAAGCTGTCCACTGTGTGGCGCTATACAACGGTTGCTCGTGCGAAGCGGATCTCATCGTGGATCAAAGTATGGTTGTCTAAGTTTTTGCTTTAGTTTTTTTTCGCCAGTTTTATAAAATTTTGCCATGTTTAGCTCTCTTCAAAACTTAGTTTTGTAAAGGTGCACTTAAAACCACTGTTTCACCCACTACAAAACTCTGCATTTCGTTTGTTAGAAAATAAAATGTAAAATTGGTTTTATTTTGGGACTTACCAGTGATTATTACGCTTTTTCTTTATTGTTATTTTATTCTTGATATAATTTCATCTGAACTAGCTATTCTTTGTGTTGGCTATTGTAGCAGAAGTTAATGAAATATTACTTTAACAAAAATAGTCTTTTTACAAGCAAACTTTGAAATTTTTTGTAGAGACGCTAATGACTGGTATTCCTAAAATATTCAAAGGAAGAATAAAGTACAATATTCGTAAATCTTTTGCTGAAATCATCAGCAAGCCAATGTCCGGTTTGAATATGCAGCAAATGTTTCAATGAATAAAACATTTCGATTAACTCTTATGATTATTGTAAACACAAAATTTGTACAAAATATGCAAAATAAAAGCGTTATTTTACAAATGGAGTTGTACTACCACAAATTTTACTTCTTATTACCACTTTTTCTTTGCTTGCAATATCTCCTGTACTTTAACCAAGTTTCCAGTAATGTGGAATGTACTATTTTGTAAACGCAGTGGAACCACTACATTTCGTGCGCTCTGCTGATGATGTTTTCGCAAAGAAAGGGGATACTGCCATCTTTAGCTGCATTTTCACCAAACCTCATGTTAAGGTACAAGATAAACAAATGACTCTGGAAACTGTGCTTCATTAATTTGAGCTATAATGTGAAGAAAGAATTTGTGAAAAGTCCAATTTTCTGGCAGGTTACGTGGTTCAAAAATGATGTGCCGATTGAAATTGATGACGACGCCAGATATGAACTAGTTGAGCAGGGCAATGCCAGATCACTTATCATAAAGGACGTTACCCACGATGACATTGCCATGTATCGGATAAGTGGATTGGGGGGATCGTATACGGCAAACTTAGTTGTAGATGGAGGTAAGTCTTTTAAGTCGCTATTCGAAATGCGCTTGATGTATTTTTCGTAATTTGAAATTTTTGTCGTAAATTCGCAAAGGGTTTCCTCAGTTAAAACAGTTTTGTATATACTGCACTGGCAGTGGTGGAGTCACAAGTGTCTATCGCACCAAAAGACAAATTAATTTTTTACCCCGTCAGACTAAAGTTAACGGATGCTTTTTCATTTCCTTTACTATAAAAATGGTGCTTTGCCTTAACTCGCCGATGGTGGGCGGATAATTTCCTCTAGCCCTGTCCTCGTGAAGCCATGGAATATAAGCAGAGAGGCGTTTTTTTGCTACTATATTTAAATAATTACCTTCGTATTTCTGGGGTGCAGACATTTTTTACAAAAGTCTCTTTTGTATTTTTAACAGAGAGTTGCCTCTTTACACAAGACCACAATTTTTGAACAACAAAGAAAAAATCACTGCTGTAGCTGCAAGTTTCTGTAAGAAATCATCGTTAGCAACAAACAACTTTTCTAAAGCGTATCCAAGTCCAATCAACAGAAACTATTCTAAATTTGCGAACACAGTGCTTCCAGTGAAGTTCAACGAAAAACTCAGCGACTGCAGCCTTTCTTATGACGCAACAGTAGCCGAGTTTGAGTGTTTCGCTGAGCCTTCAGCGCTATTCGATGGAGAGATACCCCCATGTCAGTGGTACCATGGAAACGAACTGATCGACACGGGCGATGAGAAGTATCAGATTATTTCGGACGGAAATAGACACGTTCTGAAGGTTTGTACCGACAGTCGTTTTTTCCGTTCATCAGCAAATATTTACAGCGGAGCCAGGGCCCGATTGAGACAAAATTGGGCCTGATGCTGTAGTGCATGAAAGGCCTCTATTTCTGTAGGGCATAAAAGCCAATATTTTTCTACAAAATTCAGTTAATACAAAATCGTCTGTTTTCATCTGTGCCTGTTTCAGAAATGGGCCAATGCTGCAGCATCAGAAGCACTTACCTTAACCCGGCCCTGAGTGGAGCTAACCAGCAGTAGCGACCGAACAGTTTTCAGAATTTTAGGGACATAAAATTTTAAAGGAGAAAAACGAACAGGAACAGCTGCCTTTTGCGTTTGCAGAAAAATGTATACATCACCATGAAGCGATTGAGTGAAACAATTCAACGCAGCAGGTTTATATTTTCATTTAAAGGAGTTTGATCGAATTAGCCTCGCACTGCTCCGCTTTTCGACCAAACAGAAGCGCTGCTGATTTAAACACTACTTTGCGCTTGTCACCCTCAGTCATCACCACGCAAAATTGCTTGTATATATACCGTATTTACTCGATTGTAAGCCGCGGCTTATAAAGTTTTTTTTTCATCATGTTTGCGGCTTAAATTCAAGGGCGGCTTACATTCAAGGGCGGCTTACATTTTTCTTTTTTACAATTTTTTCATTTTTTCAGCTTCGTCTGGTTTTTGTGATAAGCTAAGGATACTGTGT
>Ga0210059_1001193_pt1 | contig 38216 bp, 21 predicted proteins | sample Ectturendosymbi2_FD_188042 | JGI IMG/M metagenome (GOLD analysis project Ga0210059, IMG submission 188042) | Ecteinascidia turbinata endosymbiont from Florida, USA - Sample 2 (SPAdes) (version 2) | ecosystem: Host-associated > Tunicates > Ascidians > Unclassified | place: Key West, Florida... | reverse complement strand
ATTTTTATAGGTCTTTATTTATTGTTTTTCGTGTGAACGACGGTGAGTGCATGCATCCAAATGCACTGAGCTGAGAACAATAGTTTATGCATCAAGTGCTTGTTTTGCGTCAACTTACCAGTACGTATTCGAAATTCAAATTATCCTCCGGGTCAATCAAACTTCCTCGACCATCTGCTTTGCCACGATTTACAATCCAGCGAAATAACGGGGTGATATCATCTTCCTGCACGGGATCATCGAATTGCCAGGCAACAGGCAGCCACGGCACAGCGTCCACGCATTTGAGAACCAACTTGTCGCCGCTATAAACGCGGCGAAAGTGACGGTGAGGTTGTTGCGGCATAGGCGGTAGCTTGCCTAACAAAAAATAGCTAAAACGAGTTTACGCCAGTTTGCAAAACACTGAAAACTACACGTACAAAGTAGGCCTAATTGCTTATTTCACAAATTCAGTCACGTGTAACGTTTAGCAAGCATCGATAGTGAAACGACAGTGCGTGGGTGCTTTCCAGCCATTCAATGCTGGACGCATTGAATGCCAGATTTGAGAGAAATTCCACTCTATATTGGCAATTGCAGTGGTATATGGAATCTAGGCCTACGCGCTTGTGATTGCTCATCATTGTTTGCTGTTCTATTTTCAACCGCTTAAAAAGTCGGTAAGTAATAACACGCAAGAAGCTTCATCTTTTGCGTGTTAAACTTTAAAATGGTCGCCAACTGATAAAAATTAAGTACTTCGTGACTATGCATCGTGCGTGTGTCCCTAAGCAACAACGTTCAAACGTGTACTTAATATTCAATCATTATGGAATCAATAAATTTCATAGCTGCGTTGCTCTGCCCTAAAATATAGAAAATTCACATCAGAGACCCCCCAAAACACTTTGCAGAAATTTTAGCACATACTAAGCCCAGAACACGTCAAACGGTAGATTCGCTTCGCGTCGATGTATTACTCAAGGCCCTTAATCTCAGCAGCTAACCACGAACGGTTTGCTAGATAAGAGTTTCCGGACTTCATTGTCAGCTTACACTTACATCCATTTAAAATACCACAAACGTGTAGATGGTCTCAAAATATAAAAAACTGCATCTTTCCGATAACTTCACATACATGACAATGGAGCGTTGCAAAAAAATTATTCAGTTTTAAAGCAAAATCAGTCTTCCAACAAACAAATCTTTGCAGATTGCACATTTTCCCAAAACAGCTCTTAGTTTGCTTGAAGTAAACTTGCCCAACAAGTTCACTTCAAGAAAACACTTTCCAATCAGATGTTGGCAATACCAACAATTACCGGATCTCCTCAGTTGATACCCAAGCATACATTAGTTGCATTGCATTGATTTCCTTTAGCAAGGAGAGATCAAACAAAACTTCAACATGAAAGAAGCGAATGTGCATCAGATAGCATGTACTGTACTTCAATCGAGTTTTAATGTTTATGGACCAAAGCGACAGAACATGAGGAGACTCCTGAAAATGTTTTTTGTCTGTGAGATCGCAACACAGAGGCAGTGTAGAGCATAAAGTTATAGTCAGCATCAATCAGCGCACGATGATAGGGCGCACAGGACTAAAATAAAGATATTACAAAATGAAAGATTTTGAACTACGTTGAGCACGTTCTGACAAACAAGACAGGTGGAAATAACAGTTGAACACAACACGCGAAAATATGATAATAAAAAAGTAATGCAAAAGCAAACGCATAATAGCTTCACAAGGATAATTGAGCACCAGGGCTGGATTTAGCTGATGCGAGGCCCTATATGCTAATCTATTAGTGTGGCCCTCTTTCCTATTCTTACGAGTTGGGGAAGTGGAAAAGATCAATTTCCGCAGAACTGAAAATAACGATATGGACGCTTTCCAAGCACGCTCAATAAAAAATTTCTTAAAGACTGTCCCGCGATCACCGCGTATATTGCTGCCCGCGACGCAAAGCGTTCTAGGCTGGCGGGATCAGGATTAAATCTCCACAGGGGAACCAACGGAAAAACGTTACGGTAAAATATATGAACAAACACATGGCCTCCGTCTTTCACAAGTTTCACATTCATATTTTCTTACCTGTGCTCAACAGCAGCATCTAACATACACAACTTGCTTAAGCAAAACACTCTCTACATATGTGTAGCGGCATAAAAGCGTTAAACACAAGGGAGTGCGGCCACGTTGCGACCCGCTTACCATGGTTGTGAAATAACTCGCACATACCATCAATTATGACCAACAATTGCTGCTCTTCCCAAAATAGGCCAAGTAAAGCGCACCCGGTTGGTTGCAACTGCTAGATTCACGATTCGTGCGTTTCTTACTTTTTCAGACTGCAAATAACCGAACGCAACGAAATCGTTCAAAGGATATGAAGTTAAAACTTCGTTTATGAATGATCAACATACGTATACATATGGATGTCTATAGGAGGGCGGTTTGTACGATGGATAATACTTTATACACAACGTATACTCGAAGAAAGCAACGTCTTGGTTGCCCGGACATTGACAGCGGTTGCGATAATTGATATTAAGATGGCTGTGGTCGACACGAAACATGATGTGGATGGGGCATCACCTGTCCTTGCCCTGCAATACCACAGGTTTTTATAGCAAAAGTTTTCTTAACAGCAAGAAGCGCGGAATGGGTTGGATATTGCTAGGTAAGGCCAGATACTACGGCAGTTTAAAACGATGACGAATGCAAAGTTTTCGTTCGGGTAGGTGTTACTAATAAATCCAGTATATTCCTAAAGTTGTGAGGTGTGGAAAATTTGAGAAAACGTGGAGTAAATCCTTGCAAGTATACCCGGAAAGGCCAGGGTATGCTACGAACGACGCTACTGGACATAGTGTTGAAGCATCTTAGAATAAGCCTGGCTGCAATTAGTTGGACTCTCATTTTGATCATATAGTCTGGGAGGCAGTGCAACCCCAATTTTTTTGTGCCCCTAAATTTTGTTGTGCCCAGAAAAATGTGTGTTAAGCATATAGCAAAAACAAAAATCTTGCTCCGCTAAAACGTGTTTTGCCCCTACAAACCTTAAGTGCTGGCTACGGTCCTGGAGGGATCAGGTCTATTGCTTTATATTGTTACAACCTTACATTTTCTGGGGGTTGAATGCTATGGACCACTTGGAAGCCCAGTTTTCAAGTGTTTCACGGTTGTTGCCGATGGCTTTCTGCAATTGCTGTGGACAGCTGTGGCGCTACGTCAGTGCAGTATCGTCGGCAAACCAAACGAAAACCAGAAGTGATGTTATCACTTTTGTAGGTCATGAACACAAGAAACAAAAGAGGTCCGAGACATGAACCTTGAGGGTTTCTAATATCAACATAAGCAACACGCGATGGGTTCACAGTTCCACTTATACCTGCACCAACAGCCCTTGCTTGTGGTGTGCTCTTTACAAGATTGTTAAATATGAACTAAGAAGCCGAGGAAATCGCACGTCGAATTAGTGTGTATTTCAGATAACATGAATCAGAGGCGCAGAAAGCTTTATCATAAAGCGGAGCAATTGCGAGAACATATACACGTATGGACACACACACACACACCTGGTTCAGCTTCCACAAGTGTGTGTTCTTTCTTGACGGCATCGCCTCGAACGTTGCAGCGCACTACTTGTACGTAGTCCGTAAATTTTTTGAGTCGTTGGCGTTTGTCGGAATGAAGCAATGGAGACCGGCAAGGAAGAAGGTCAGGTAACAGTTGACTTTTCAAATCCTTTCCAAGCGAGTGGCGTGTGTAGCATAGTCCTGTTGATCGCAAGCGAAAACTGCACTAGAGCCATTGCCAATGTTGCCCTTGCCGTGATAGCTACACACACAAGCTTCGGAGTTATACGACTCTTTCTGTGATTCATAACATTACGCTTAATTTCAAAGACCATTTGCATACATATCTGTGAAGGTTTGTGGTAGCAACTCGCTACAATCCTTGGCCAGGGAGCCATTGACACCGATAAGCATTAATACCCTAGCTGTTTTGCATCAGAAACTGACTTTCCACAATCGTACAATGCATCTAAGTCAAAAAATTCATCACGGGGCGCATGCGTTCGAATCACATTACTTCGTATGAAATAAGTAACTTTCTCTATTTTCCAGACAATTCTTGGAATTTATCAACGCGGAACACAACCACGACCTATCAGGGCAGAATACCAAAATGTAGACAACATTTTAAGCAAAACGCATTCAAAATCTTTGCATCCTTCCACTATACTAGTAGACTTGGATTTGATATTTCGGTTTAAACACGAATTTATCGCTGCAGCGTAAAGTGCTTCCTGACCGTTGTTTGCTTGTTGTCGCCACTTTGCCAGAGCGTGACTGACTTCAAAAAACTTCCATACAAACTTTGCGACAAAAGCGCTATCAACATCACCTCTGTTAAGTATTAACCAGCATTAATTGTTGTAATCATTCGTTGTGGTATCTTTTTGTACTGAGCTCAACGAAAAAGATAGCGGTTGTTTATCCTCCTTATCGCACAAGATTAGAAAATGTAGACTTTTGTTAAAAAATGATTGATTTAAACAGCATTTTGTTTAAGAAGCCTTTCTTATAAAAAAATTAAACGTTACAGTTGAACCACGGCAACAAAAAACGAACTGATTTTTTTACACTGTTCTCAAAAGTGAATAGATTAGTTCATATTCAATTGTTTTCGTCTTGATTGTCTTCCGTGAGTTGGTTGTAAATCCGTAAAATTTTCTTAACAAGTGTTTCACATGAATAACATTTTTCTATGAAAAGTATTTTATTGTATAAGTTTGCCCGTAAAATTTGTTTAGAAAACTTTCCTCAACGATATTTGTTTACAGCATTTAATTTTAAAAATACATCCGAATCAGCGAGCCAATTTTGTACAGGCGAAAAGCACAAGCTACCTTCCTACAGTGGCTTTCAACGACCATCGTGTTTTGCAAAAATAGTGATGCTACACTGAAAAAAAAACAAAGCTCGTAAGTTCACCCTCGTTTTCATAACGCTCGAAAAACAGGAATCAAAATTGGTTGGCTGTAAAGGTGAGCTTTTAAGTTCGTTATGACTAGTCTAGAGTCTCACTCGTTTTCGCACCAAGTCGTTGCCTTGGAATTTTACATTAAAATATTATTTTTAAAATAGCCAAGCAATTTCCCGCAAAAAATAACATCGGAAGAAACGACAAACCCTAAAAAAGAGTTTTTAAATTAGCATGTAGTCATGCGAACTGACAAAGAAGCAATATCGAAAACGTAGACATGACGATTTTTTGCAACTGACCATATTTCCTTTTTTCGCCTCCAAGCATTCCCGTCCGGTCGCAAATCTGCCACTCCGACCAGTTCCATTCTATCCAATCGTCGCCGTACTGTCCGTTTCTTTGGGGGGTCTTTGGGGTAAGAAGCATTTCCGCTTGTGATACGTCTACCACGTTCAGGTGAAAAACAGCCAAACGTTTGCTTTGAACTTGGTTATAAGGCACGACCCTGAAACCCACAGAGTTCTATTAAAAGACTGATTGAAGAATACAAGTAAGTAACTGTCTTTTCGTTTGACAACTGAGACAATTTCGGTGACGCTCAGGTTACGCCCTGTCAATCAGAGCTGAATCAGTTGCAATCGTACGCAATGTAATACATATTTTCATGTAATTTAGACTTTTTGTTCTTGTGTCAACGTAATTTGCAAAAAAATTGAGAAAATTAAAATCACATTCTGCTTCCGGCAACTTCACAGAGTTCGAAAAAATACATAAACAAAACCATTGTTACTTACACTTGCCATGTGACCTGCTGCAGTTTTGTTCGCAAGGTTGCTCTCATGATTATAGGACGAATATACACGATAGCTAGATTGACCGATAAACAGCGAAAACTGCCTTCGACGCTCTTCCATGACGTATTGGTTCGACAGTTAATGCATCACTTATTTTCCAGTGAGAATGATTTGCGATAATGGGAAAACCACATAACTCTTCGGTGCACGAAGAGCGGAAGTACTAAATAGCCTTATAGTGAAAATCACGGGCAATGAAAACGATATCAACGGAGTTCTCGAAACGTTTGCAATATGTCGCTGCTATCGTTTCCATTGGCCGTGATTTTCATTATAACGCATAACTCTTGTTTTGAGCCAGATAGTGTACGCTCATTAAATTGTGAAACCTGAAACTTATGATGTTTTTATATTCTCATCAACATGAAATTAATTTGTGATCTTTGATGTTATTGTTTTTCCCCTTGCTGCATTCGTGTTAGTTCGTGATTTGAGTCACAAAAATGCATGATTAAACCACAACCACACAGGCTTCCACGGACACTAACAAAACGCTAACACTCTAGGTTAAAAAGACATAACATGTGGCAGCTAGTCCAAGTTTTGCAAAGGTTTTCAACTGTTTAGGTTTGAAGCAGTGCTTGCTTTTCTTACGGGAGTGTTTAGATAAATTTTAAGTGAGATAATTAGATAGGTCAATGTTGGGCACGGCAAATTAGATTTTTTGTGTGTTTATCTATTCAAGTATTATTCATTCCGACAAAAGCACTAATCTTAGGAAAATTTATGTTATCTTTATTTACGTGTTTGTCCCAGACATAAGGTCCACATCATATCAGTTAAAGTGTTAAACGAACACAAGGGTGCAGAAATGCTTATACACGCTTCACAGGGTAGGAGTTGTTTGGTACAGTACAATTATTGCAGAAATTATTGCATTTTGAAAATGAATAACTAATAACTTTCCTTAAACCAACGTTGAATCACTTCCAACACTACTGTCCAAAATTTTTTAAAACCTTAACCAGTATTGAAGCTTACTGCAATGACTGTTAAAAGAGATCCAAATTTTCAAGTAAAGTAACATTTAACTTGATCAAACGTTTGGCATACAGTATCTGTATGTATTGTTTTCGTTTTCTTATTCTATTTGAAAAAATTTATAAATGCGATTCATAACTAACTACAATTTTAAGAGTAATCGCAACTTGACTTTTTCAGAAGAGAGTAATTTTAATTTAATTGAACATTTTGAAGGAGCAATTGTAATTGAACTGAAATAATGTAATTGATCCAACTTTTACTGTCAATCTTACGCTCACTTGCTGATTTGGAATATGTTGCAGGTATACAAACCAGTATCTTCAGTCGTGCTGTTTGCAATCACAAGGTTCCAGGCATCTTTAGGAAGTTTCCTATTCTGAGGTTGCCTTTGAACAACCGCTCTTTCCTGCAACACGTAATAGTGTATGTGTTCAAGATAAGGTTTATTTTTTCAGAAGTAACAACCAATCAAGATGGTTCATGATGAATATGGAACTGTTCATTAAATTTTACATTTTCCGAATGTAGTTTGAAAATTGCAAAGAATTAGCTAATTTTACTTTACAAATCTCCCGTTAACTCTGCACACGTTATACACTGTCTCGCAGTGTTGCACGGTGCGTATTCCGCAAAGGAAACAAGAAGCACGCGCACATCATCGGGAAGAACAAACAAAATCAGAAGTGAAGCATAACATTGCACACTAACCCGCAGACTGAGCAGTCTTTTGGTGGAGCCAAGTGCAAACTCGAAACCGCAAGCACACATTGCGACATCGATGCTTCGTCCTTTGCAATTTATGGCCCTTCCCTCAGGATAAAATTCTACCTGTACGGGAGAAATGCAAACTTTGAAATAGGCACCACTTGCAACTTGACAAATAGCTGTTGTCAACGTTTGTGTAACTGTAAACAGTCTACATCAGTAAGAAAGATACCATAGAAACTTGTAGCAAAAATTCACTGTTATTTTTTCAAACGTTTTTTCGTATGCTGACATCGCTTTGTACTCATCCGATGCATACCAAGCAGCCATTGGCACATTTTGGATGAAATTCCGAAAGGCCAAACCTATTCTTCTGAGCAAGAAAGATAAAAAGGTCGAAAATGGAACAGATGAAATAAAAAATGGTATCCGAGTTACTGTAACGTATATTGGTTCTCCCTCAAAAAATCTACCGTCTACCTGGCCATAATTTGCTTTACAAGCAGTTGGACTCAAACGCGCGACAGCTTGCAAAAAGTTGCTGACACCTACCAGGTTCCTTTGGCCATGCCGCAAAGGTAGATATTAATATGCACTGCAGCTGCTCATTTTCTTGGAAAACCACTTTTGCAGTAGCCCGTTTCACATATTAAAAACGTTTGCTTGTCCACTAAGTTCACAACTCACAGATGGTAGTAAGGCTTTGAAAAGATTGTCTGGTAGTAGCAATAGAAATGCTTTTAAAAAATCCCCCTTATGAATTTATTTGCCTTTGCTTGGCAACTGGCAATGTCACCGGCGCCAGCGTGTGACCTACCAAGTAGAGGCCTACCATCTGGTTGTTTTGTGTGGAACTAACATCATGGCTTTCATAGTTTTTACAAAACGATAGGAAGAAATGCTTTCACCGAAATTCTAAATTTATGAGATCTGAAGATAAGCCGAACAGAATCAGACAAGGTATTGGCAAGTTTGCACCAACAGAAATTTTTAAAAGATTCTCTCATTGTGCCAAAATAAATATGTCGGGATTTCTCACTCACGGTTGACGAACAACTTACGCCTTGATGTCGCGATTACCTTCATGACATACCCCCCACACGTACGGCATGAAGTTTTGGGTTATTTTTGAGGTAGCTTCAAAATTCATCTCTAATATTGTACCTTACGTCGGTGCACAAGAAAAAGATGAGCGCGATGGTGTGCCTCTTGCGGAGTTGGGTGTCATGAAACTATCACAACATATCATTGGAAAGGGGTACAATAGCACATGCAAAATTTTCTGCTTTCCTTACGTGCTTGTCTTTAGCAGAAAAGCTTGTAAAAGAAAAGATTTCGGTTGTGGGATCGACGAAAATTGTCGAAAGAAATGAAAGGTGCGGAAAGAAGAGGTTAACTTCCAGTCATTTCTTTTGGGACAAAAACTGTGGAGGACTTCTTGTAAATATCAAATCCAAGTAAAAAAAATCAATGTGGGTATCAATACGCATAGATCTGTGATTAAATGTGGAGTACACTAATAAAAATATAGCCGCAGGCAGTACCATTATACAATAGCCAGGTTGAAATCGATAGTTTCGACATTATGACGTGTTTGTACACCATGAGATCTGCAACCAGAAGATGGTCTTCGGGTGTTTGGTTAAATGCGCTGGACATTGCTACAATAAATGCTTGAATGCTGACTAGCATAGTTTACGTGACGCTATGTATGATTTGCAAACGTCAATCCTTCGGGGGCTGCTCGGATGACAATAAAAGAGTTGTGCATGGAAAATGCAACCAACATATTAAATCAAATTAATGAGTTGCACTTGTGTCACTTCATTACAATCATACTGCTGTAAATAACCTTACAATGCAGTAAATATACGTGTCTAGGTATTATTCACACTTTCCATGAGCGTTAGTATAAGCAGATAACAAGATTAAAGTATATTGCAAAGGGCAAACGCAATGCTGTATCGAAATAGACACAATCATAAGCGAAGAGATGAAAAATTCGCTGTAAAGCAGTGTAAACACCAGCTTCAAATACACTTTAATACGTTGCACTGCACACTGTGCACTGCAAACGGCTAATGTGTTTAAAAACGTCCAAACGCACTGATGTGTTGAACATTTACGCACTACATAAAATAAACAATGATAAAATAGAAAAAATAGCTCCAGCTCTGCGGCTCGAGACATCCAAATATTTTTGGTTCTAGCAGCATCTAAACTTTTTTGTCTCCGACTCCAGTTCCAATCATCCAAAATTGCTTGGGCTCCGGTAACACAGCCCAGGTCTCAGCAGTTGAACCCTAAAACTCCCACTTGTTTGTGGAACCGGCACAACGTATGTGCTTTTCGTAACTATCCTATATACGGACAGTACGATAGCAAGGACCGACAATCACATGACTTTCAGTAGCAAATGTGTTTGAAATTTTTTCCAGAAAGTTTTCAATTCATGTTCATCTTTAAATGTATGTTCATCATGAGACAAAATGTTTGTTACGAAGTGAGAGGGAAAAACCGGTAAACGACGTTTATCAGGAGACACTGATTCCGATTGATATATATTTTTTCGAGCAAAAGCTCCAAACTGACGAAACTGTCAGACGGAAAAAAACAAGTTTAGAAGGCAGCGCCACCAACAAACTTGCATTCTACGCTATCTCATGAATTTTTTCGAAATGGTTACCTTGCAGGAATTTCAGCAAAAATGTGCTTATTTTTTTAGCTATATGTAAACCGCATCCCAGTATCGAAAAGACTCCTAAAAATTACTTAGTAGTAGCACCGCATATTCCGGATTAGTTAGTACAACTTTTGAAGTAAAGCAGTGCTTTAAAAAGTTAAGATTTTCAACAAAATTTTAGTAGATGTCTGGGTAGTGCGCAGGTTACGCGTATGACACATTCGGCGTTTACGCACACCGCAACCAATGCATCAGCAAGAACAGTATAAAAATCACAGTACAGCAATCAGCAAGCTTCTTAATAGTCGCTGCACACGGCAATGAGTTATCAAAATCTTAATTTAGGAACTATTTATTCAGCAAAGGCACCGTATGTTCAGCGGAAAAACGTTTGCATGGATGAACACGCAATTTTGTTTATCGGGATTACAGGCGCAAGCCGCTTTTTGCAATAGTTGACCTATTTTTACTTCCACTTAGTGTACCACATTCGCTATTTACTGCCCTGCATTAGAAAATGCCCCATACAAACAATCGTATTAGTTTGAAAAACAGTAGTGTACATTTGGCATTAAAACAGCTCTAATCTTAACTCCTTGTATGCATTAAACAGAGCACAAAGTTTATGATATCAGAAGTAATTGTCAGGCATAGTTGTTGCCGCATAAGTTTTACCGCTCCCATATTGACGCTATCTCATCTCATTCTACTTTCAACGGGCATTTTCCAGCAGTTCATAAGTCGTATTTTGACCGTAACCTATCAGTGTTATTACTAAGAACTTTTCAACCCCTGGATATCTCCGCACTCCGACACCTTTGCCTTCTATGCCTATGGATTTGAATATAGGCCCAATAAAAACACCTTTGCGTGAGTCATTACTGATTCAGATTTGATATGGAATATGAAAAATCACACCACAGGAAATGCTGGTATTTACACCTACATCAAGTTGTAACCACTACCTTTTAAATATACTGCATATCAAGCATTTTGACGTTCAAATAGCCAACGGTTTGAAAAAATTCACCTCCGACAAAGACATTTCATTGCTCCCCTCACACTCACAACGAGTATAGGGTAAGAATTAGCAACTGCTACGCAGGAAATTTTCTTTCTGAATATTAACGTGTTTTCAAAAGACAAAGTACTGCGTTATTAAGTCGAATTGTTACTAACAGCACATATTGGAGTTTCTGACACACCTACCTTCGGCGGGAGACGACATTGTCTCGACCTGAAACGCAGCTCTCCGCACTGACACGAAGACCACTTTTCCCAAGGACCCCAAACACCTTTGAATGCAAGTCCTGCACAAGGACAATAACCCCATTTACCATCTTTATCGACGTCGTACGTTGTACCACACCAACATATTCCGTCAATTTGGTGGTCAGTTGTGCACTCCCAGTATGTAATACCTGCCAATGAAAACTTGGAAAGAATTCGTCTTGAACACTAAAAAATTTCTTTAAAAATTAGATTCTACGCATAGATCATGATTAATATTTTACTGACAACAAGCTCATAAAAAAAAGGAGACTCTGCGTACGGCGTTAAAGTTCACTTCGTCTCCACAAAAACGTTTTAGCCTTCGTGACCTTATCCGTGATAGTCAGAATGTAGGATGCAGTATAGTCACCAGTATTTGGCAGTGGGAAAGTGATCATTGATTTACAAATTCATATGTATAAATAGTGAGTTGAAATAGATTTTTATTCAGCTTCGACAAAAATACTTCACAAAAACTCTTTGTTTCCCAGGGTACAAACTAGATTTCTTTATTACGTCAAAAGTAAATGGCACTGTCTCCGTAAGAGGTTGCCTACATTCATATTCTGCAGCAAGCTGATGAAAACTGCTGACGCTGCAATCAACATTATATCATCATAGACTAAGCAACTTCTGGCATTTTCAAGACTTTCAACAACATTAAAACACAAAGCAAATGATATGAAAGTAGTCCCTAAAATTCAACCAAAGCTGTGTTACTGGCAGCTGAATCTGTTTTCGCACAAACTGCTTTACGCACTACCGACACAGCGTGCAATGAAAGCCATAGAACACTAGGCACTAGGTATAGCACATCTGTTAATTCATTCGTGTGACTAACACAGCATGCATTTTTCTAACAGTCAACGCGACACGGCTCTGTTTGTGTGGGGTCGATTTCCTCGTTTTTACCATATATATACATCAGAAGTACTTCTAAGCCTTTATGACTAAAGCCAGGAACAATAGATGACAAGGTAGCTGTGCGTACAAACTATAAAACCTGCCCTTTGATGTGCTACGACTGAATATTTCTGTATTCTTGTGTTTTTTTTACTAAGCTCTGTGATATGAACCATGTGTCGGAACTAAACACGTACATGAAATTTAAAAAATCTACCAAAAATTAAACGAAGGCAAGCAGCCACCTGAGCAGATCAGGCAAGTTCACTTGGCAAACCATGAGTTTATCTGCACATTGGTTATGTTCTTTAAAAACAGACGCGTATGCTCAAGAGTTTGCACAGGAAGGGGCGAACGGCAAAGAATTCCTTTGGAAGGTAAAAAGTTCTCTGCGCGTAACATGTGTAGGCGAATTTTTCAATAACAGAATATGAACGTACATGCGATAAGAAAAACTTGAAAGTGATGATGTAAATTTCATATTGTGTCGATTAATTATTTTGCTGCAAGATCTGCAGCATCAGCGCTTCCTGAACAACAGAAAGGTAATCAGCGTTAGGACAAAGTAAGAAAAAGACGTGAATGCGTACCTTTGTATTTGAATGGAAATTGACAAAATTTAGCAGGCGAAGTTCCGAATTCAGCCAAGAATCTTGTGCCTGGAGTTGGAAAGGCGCAGGGGCAGAATCCCCATTTTTGCAGTTTAGTTGAAAATTCTGGTTGTGTGGAACACCTGTAAATATAAATAATCTTCAAAACATGGAAATACGTACATTTCAAGCTTTACAACACGGTCTATTATGTAGGAGAGCATTGATTTGATCGTTTTACCAAAGTTCATAGTGATCCTTAGACAATTGCCATACGAAGATGGTACTTTTCTTTTACTAAGTTCTTGGCCTGATTGTTGTAGCGATGACTGTTTGTAGCAAGCCACTGCGACTTATAGGGTTGACTTTATTCGTTCACTTGAATAAATTGAAACAGTAACCGTATTTATTCGATTGTTAGCCGCACGAAATGGTGTTAAAAATAAATGTATGCAGCCCTTGATTGTAAGTCGCACTTAAACATAGGTTACCTAAGCCACTGAGATAATTTGGCGCACTAGCAAGTTTCGCGTTTAATAAGCAACCTTGATAATGATGCTTCACCACTACAACTGACTTCTGCTCAACATAAATCTTCCTGTGACGGGGTATGCACGTGATACTGAATAGAAAGAAAATGCGAAAAGAGAGTGTGGTCGACAAAAACATAGAAAAGGGAAGACTGATCGTCACCTGGACCTTCCGATAAGGTAAAGAAGTAAAAAATATAAACCACCCTTGATTATAAGCCGCACGAAATGACGAGAAAAAACTTTACAAGACGCGGCTTACAATCGAATAAATACGGTAGGTTCCACACGCAGAGCGATGGGTGAACCAAGTGGATCATTATAATACTGTCCATACGCTCATGTTCTCACGGACAAATGAAAATTTTTTGTGATAGACACGTAGAAATTTCACTGTGGAAAATCGTTTCTTAGAACGCAACCGCGGGGTTTCTACATTTATTCTTTTTTGTGTGTTTTCTGGATAAAATGTGTTTCGACCACGACAATCTAAAGCTGCGCGTTCATTGATCCAGACTTGGCAGTTTAGTAAACTTCACCGGCAAATAAGTTTGAGTTTGAGATAATACTGTACATAAAAAATGCTCACGTGAAAGCCCACCAAATCTTTAAGCAAAGACTGCAGAACGCAGTTGCAAAAAGTGTCTGTAACCCTGTGATTCCGCCGGCTCCAATGCCTTGTAAAACGTTCTGTTTTGTCTGTTTTTATCGACCTGCATTCTGCATAGTGTGTGTGCTTATACTATGGACTTCGTGTCTGGTCATAAACAAATAAATTAAATTATGACTTCACCGGCTGAAAATGCTTCTGAAGTTAATTTTATGTTACTTGTTACGTCAATATGTCACACCACCAGTGGCGCAACTGACTGGGGGCAGTGGGACGAATCGCCTCTGACAAGCTATATCTAAAAACCGGATCTCCACTTAGCTTATGTTTCGGTTTTAGTATTCTTTTAGTTTTGAGAAAGTTGTGTTTCTGCGTTTTCCGGAATATTTTCCGGTGAGTTGGTGTTTTACTATAGCCATCCACACAGGGACCGAGTTTGCTAGAAAACTTTGGGGGGACAACTTTGTGTGATATGCATGTTATTGTACATATCACACAAATATAATATTATTGTTTGCGTTTCGATGACGTCACCATGTTCACTCAACCGAGGCACGACCTTGGCCCGTGTGCCCCCTGGCTACGTCCATGGTGTTATGGCAGCTGCATAGTACTGTGCTAGTTCTTGACAATGATTACTAGGTATTTGCTTCTTTACTAAGTACACAAAATTTTAGTATTAGCACTTTAAGAGTTCTTTAAAACAAACACAACATTTCAATTCTTCTTTTAAAAATTAACAATACATTTAAAGTAGAATTTATGAACGTGTATCTTTGAGGTTCAAATAATTACCGGTTACATAATCCAATTCCAACTAATACACATGTATGTCTAAGAATTCCATTAACTGGTAAATTAACCTACACAATTATCAACAATCATGACAATTCAGTTTTACAGTTTACACAGTAAATCTCTACATTGTGTGTATAGGTAATCCAACGATAATGTCCATTTTTCTTATTGATTGCTCGGCTTTATGCTGGGGATTTTCAACAGTAATGTAACCAAGCATGAAATATGTACAACTACATTATTTTTTTATCACAAAATATTGGGGGGACAAAATCTATTGTGTTACCCCTTGTCCAAAAGTAAGGGGGTATGTACCCCCGTCCCTCTCAAACTCGGTCCCTGCAGCCACATCCAGATCCACCATCATTTCTCAAGTTTTTTCTCAGTGTTGGCTAGTGAGCCCCTTTCAGCTAAATTTCTCCCTCTTGGCTCAATCCTCTAGTTGCGCCACTGCCCACCGCTCTATACGCCGACCAGCCTCGTTATTTTACCTTCTTCATCACATACACGGGCATTACGAAAAATTCACACCCAGGGCGCCGATTTTATGGGGGTAATGAGCAGTCACTTCCAGTGTAAAGGAAACACATTGTTTACGGTTAGGGACACCAAAGTAGATTCCCGCCGGAGGAGCAGGCACTCGTCATGCCACTAGCAGTAAATTCTAGCATATACACACACTGGAACAAGTCTTTTTCTGGTAATAGTTTTTTCCACGTTTAAGCGATCTCATTTATTTGCTCTGCAGTTTTCATTTTCACTCAGCTTATCGAAGTGCGGTGCGTTTGTTGAACTTATTACAATTCCGTTATTGCCAATTTTCATTTGCGCTAACAATACGGTTGAATGAGGATTGGTTTGTTGACCTATAACTATATAACAGGCGTTTAACGCGCTCCTTGTTTCCAATACGCAAAGGTACATCAGCCTCCTTTAGTCTTTAACTTTTGGTTCATCCCAATGGATTTTTCCAGGTTCGGTTGGTCTATCTTCTAACTGTGGCGCTTGGGGATGGCAAACAACCTGGCAGACAAAACACCAAATTGTACTCTCAGCAGTCACTTTGGTGTGGCAAAGGGAGTTGGGTCATTTTTTAACTTTCCTCTGGTCCTTTTTTCAATGTTCTCTTTTTTGAATTCAGAATAACATGTGGTCTACAGGGGCGAATCCACCAGTAAGCTTAGGGGGGCGACTTCAGTAATATTTGGTGGTAAAGTCTCATTATGGGTTCACTACTGTAAGAGAAATGAAGTACACATCACAACACTGTGACAAAACAATGGACGGCACAATGGCCTTATGCTGTTTTCCGACTTGTGCAAAATCATGGTGAATAAAGTCATACTTTCGTAGGTTTTGGAGTGGGCGATCGCCCCAATCTCCTCCCTGGATCCGCCCCTGTTGGTCTAATCATATCTTGCGCAAGAAATTCGTATAAACCAGTAGACGTTTGAGTCCGAGCGACTTATCCAATGGCATTGGATATTTCAGTCGATTCTGCAAATATCAAATGCAAGTTCAAACGTGCTTACCCGTACAAGACTAAACACTGACTGCATCAAGTTCAAACGTGCTTACCCGTACAAGACTAAACACTGACTGCCCTTTTCTCAAAACCGATTCTGTAGTCTCTAATGAGCTTGCCGAAAAGGTTTCTGGACAGTGGCAGTTTCGCTGACATGCCAAAGAAGAAAAAATGCAACAACAAATGTCGAAAAGGTGGCAATGCGGGCGAAATGGTGGAAGACAATTTGCGCGCTGAATTACTATGCGTAGAACTTTTAAGTTGGCGATACATATTTTAAAGTCGGTTTAGCATTCACACTACATCTGCAGATGCTGAATCGAAATCAGTCAGTCTGAAAGCAAGTGCCGCTGCCACTCAAAAAATTAATGAGAAACACTGCAGAACATCAGAACAACGTGTTAAAAGAAAAATTTTAAGTGCTGAAAGAAGAAAGAACAGCGCGAGCTGTGACATCATGATCAACAAACGCTGGCAGTATAAACATAACTCTTCAAGGTTTAGCAAAAGGTCCGTAAGAAATATTTCGAAGTTTTCTCGATTGTCAACAAGTGTTTGTGGCGAAGCGATCTGCCAACCGCTTCCGACAACCATGCAGAAGCTTACCAGCAGCGTGCGTCCCCGCGACCAGACCGAGCACAGTGAAAATGATACTGGGGCTCGTCATCTTTTTCTATGACTTTGAATGGGAAAGCGCAAGCATCTCCACCAGAATTGCCACCTTCAGCGATAATAGAATATTCATCCTCCTCTGTGCTCTCCTCGATCTGAAGCATTTAAGTAAATCATAAACCAAGGACTGTGTTTATTAGCAAAATTCAAGATGAATGTAAAGGGTTATTTGAAGCAACATGGATAAGTTAAACGCCTTGCAAGTGGAAAGAACGGTATGCCTATCATTTGTCGATAACCAGACCTGCCGGCTGCGTAATTCCTGCTCTGCTGCGTTTGTCAGCAACAGCATTTCGAATTTTAATTATCAAACAATTTTTTCACTGCCTCTCATGAATTATTACTGATTTTGCAGATGGGACGATTGCAATAATATTGTCAGACAACACGGTAAAAAACTGCAGTCTGCTTACGTCTCAGAATCAGTCAACAGGATACAATAAAAATTATAACTTTTAGCTCAATTGTCGCATTTAAAAAACGACGCTGATGTTTCAGCCTACTTCACAGCGAACCTTCATCTGGGCAATGATAGGTGGTAGCAATGTCACTGGATATTGCGCAGTGAAGAAGATGAAAAGCACAATTAGTGTGATGAGAACTAAAAACAAGAACATGACATTGCCACAAGGAATAAAGCCAATAAACGGAGTAAGAAACGCTACGAGCCCGGTACGAACCTGGCTCTTTACAACTGAATATGAAGTTGCTTGTATTCTTAAAAACAAATAAAATACTTGCTTGTTTAGACAGTTTATACACACAAACGTGAAGGAATTTTATCACGTGGGCGTGAACAAACCGACCATCTACCTTAAAAAATCCCCGGAACTCATCAATAAAATACCTCAAAAAATATTTGGAAAAATCTGCAAGTTATAACGCCACTAAAAACCTTAAAAATTGTTTAAGGTGACCGTTACGCGGTATATCAAGAGCGTCAGATTTGTGTATGCTACAAAGCAATACCTTTCCATTTTCTGCACCCAGTTTAATTCAGCAGAAGAAAAAATGTTTTTTGGTTTAAATGTGAAACAACGCCGAAGCTCACGATTGTCTAGTATCTTTGTGAGCCATTCTTTTCTAGCTCACCAGAAATGCTGCTAAAAACATAATATTCAATTTTGACACCTTCTCCAGTTTTACCGTGAAACGCAATTTAACATTACACAACCCAAGACAGCCCAGGGTGAAGTCGGCGTACACATACGCAAAGAATTCACGAAAAATCAGTATCAAAATTTCCCCATATTTTTAAAGAAACAGCGCATGTCTTCCAGAAATTTTGGCTAGGACAATAGCTTACAGAAAAGGTATCACGATGATGCACGATAGTAAAAAAAAGTATTAACAGTTTCCTTGACCAAGGCCTTTTAATAACAGTTCCACTGAACCCACCTCTGAACATACACGTGCTTTGTTTTCACTATACGTCCTTCACAACGGTATACAGTTAAGCAAATTTGTCTGAACCCATTCAAAATCAAATCGGTTCGCCGAAAAATAGGCAATAAGTGTGGCCACGCTTGGACCACACTCAACCAGGGTTGCCAGATAGAAATACAAAACTGTCGCCAAACTCACGTCAAAAAGTAGCCAAAATCAGCAAAAATTCGCCAAACCTCTGGAAATGGTTGCATTTTTACCAAAAGATTATTTTTTCACTGGAAATCAGTCGTTTAAAGCTCTATTGTCTTTCGCCCTGCACAGGGTGACACAAAAAAAACGGTCATCACCAAAAATCGAATAACTTCCAAAATTTTATTTAGATTGACACAAAACTTCAGCTACCCCAGACGATGTTGTTCTTAGAGTTCACTTGACCTGACAACAGAAAATGTGCCTCGTGGACAGGAAATTCACGACATCCGAACCGTTCTTTGAATTGCAGTTGAGCTGCGTGGATAGACTTCTGCCGAAAATATGCCTCAACTATAAATATCTTTTGCTCTGTAGTTCATTGCATCTCGAAGGTCAAATTTGGTAGACTCTTAGAACATTAATTCTACTTGGTAAATCTGAAAAATAAAAAGAATTTATTAATTATTTCAAAAGTTATTCAAGTTTAGGTGATGACCATTTTTTTGCGTCACCCTGTATTTTACCAGAAAGCGTATAGGTTTTCAATATTTTCATCAATATTCCAATAAAACACACGTCCAACGGCGTATAACGCTTTTGTCAAGCACATAACCTAAATCCAGTACAACCACCAGGCTTCGGTTAAATGGGGGCTCCAGCAAAAATTGAGGGAAGGCACTATCAACTAAAAAATGAAAAAAAAACGTAATCGATTTCGAGCACGGGGCACCAATTCAAAACCGAAAGCTGGTCCCACGAGCCCATCAATGGCGACTTCTCTGTCTATATCCTAAAAGAAACTATGGTTTGAATTGTGGATTTGGCCCCCGAATCTCCAAAATTTCACTAAAAGGCAAAGCGCCTAAGCCTGAAAGTGAAATATGGTTCAAGGTCCCCTGAGACTTGTAGTTTTGTAAGATTTTTTGCAAAAAAAAGAAGAAAACGGAATTGTTTGTTTCGTTAAAAATAGCTGTCTGGGAAAGGCAAATACTGTAATTAAGAATATGAAGCAGTGGCGGATCCAAGGGGGGCAGTTTGGGGCAACCACCCCCTCAAATGGCTGTGGCGTCCCCTTAAAATGGCACCCCTCTGATAAAAATGCGCCCCTTTTTGTTGCCTATCGAAGTAGAAACAAAGACAAAATTACTCAGTCAAAACTAAACAATGCTTTACACTTCGTTGAACTTCAGGATTCACGTGGACTTTGACCCAGCCTCTTAGACAGGGACGGATTTAGGAAGCGCGGGGCCCTAGGCCATCTTAGTTTTTGGGGCCCCACGCAGGTGTGACCTATTTGGCCGTTTGTCCAAAAAGCGTGAAAGTATGCCCGCTTGTGTGTAGTGCCCCTTCAAAAATATATTTTTTGACTTTGGTTCTACGATGGCCTGAGATCTTCAACAGACATTAATAAACCCTTTCCTACATTCTTATCAAGAACAAATGGCAGTGCGATCTTTTCTTGGAATTTACAATTCTTTCGTGTAGTTCAGAAGTTGTTTTTGTTAAATTTCCGTGATATCTAGCATTTATTGTAGGTTCATTTTTCGGATATATGCATTTTCATGCGGGACCGTGTTGCCGCTGTCGAAAAAATCGTCCAGTTATAGATCTGATTGTACAGTAGTTGTACGTAAACTCCTTTGTTATAGTAACCACATATTTTATGGACCAAACAAGCACAATCCATTCGGTAGACACCAGGCTTATTTATGCCGTTTTGCTGTCATTTTCCAAGCAATACAAAAATATTGTTTTAATCGTCTATGTTGTAGGCTGATGGTAAACAGCATGAAGGCGAGTTTTGCACAACAAAGTATTGTCGCAACACCCTCAGCTAACCATATGAAGTGGGACCTATGTAGGCACGTTTTTCCATGTAAAACCCACGAGAAACTGTTCTAATTGATTTAACTAACATATAGAGACTCAACAAGCAATCTCTGTTAGCGGGAAATCTAGTTGGCAACAACCAAATGTAGCATCCAATACTGACAATATTGCTTTTTGTCGGAGTTCTGCAGTGTCTGGCGGTCTTGCGTTGTTGCGAGCTTTTTGTCAGAGGAAGATTGTACAAGTAAGTAGGCTACTGTTCCTTCTTTTTTGTTCTTTTATTGTAACCACAGGGGTAGCCAGGGGGGCAAGGGGGCCTTGGCGCCCTCCAAATTTCTCGCATATCTTATCATTTGTGCTTTGACAGGGAGTGTTCCGAACAAAATACTTTTGATCGCTAAAAGTCATAGTATTTGGCTCCCCAAAATGTTTGTCTGGCTACGCTATTGCTTACAACCACTGTCATACGGACAACCTGTATCACTCTCGCGCCCAGCCTTGTTCCTCAGTATCAAGCCTTTCACACGGTACTTTCTTGATTGGTGTTCAATCTTCCAGTGACCAAAAGATCTCAACAACGCAAGACTGCCAGACACTGCAGAACTCCGATGAAAAGCAGTATTGTCATTCTTATATTGCGTAGCAAACAATATTATCGTGTTGTTACTGTAGCGAGAAGAGTCTAGACGTTTGCATTTTCTCTCGTTTCAAAGCAAGTTGTGAATGTATACCGCCGTGCAGTTCCGCAAATTTTAAGTAAATAACGGGTCGTCATATGAAGGAGTTGCGCGGGACCCTAGGCCATGGCCTAGATGCGTACATCCGTCACTGCTCTTAGCGATTAGAATCAACACTGTTACTGTTTCGTAATAGTACTCCTGTTTCCTTATTTTTTCCGCGTGGGAACTGTCCAGCAATCACAAACACGATCTCTTTCGCTGGCGCAGTTCTGGACTTGCCGCTAGGCTGTGCAAAATTGGTCTGTTTTTGTTAAAAGTTCATTTTATAATGCTTGGTAGCAGCTTTGAAAGGAAAAACAGCAATGAAGATGGGAAGGCAATAAATATGGAAAACTTAGAACTGACGCAAGATTTTAGAAGCCTGCAAAGCGAAAAAACAGTTTCAGGTCTGCTATCAGTGCAATCCGTGAGTCCGCTCCGCAGTAGCCTACGTCTGCATCTTAGTTTTGCAACACTAAGGTAAGTGAATGAGTTTCTTGTCGGAACTAATGACCCTGATTGAACCATATTGCAACGTGTGAAAAGCTATAGCAACATTCGTACGTTAGCAGGGGCGTAACGAGATTAGATGGACTCAGGGCAAGAAGCAAGTTTGGCGCCCCAATGTTCGAACCTGAGGTTCTTACTTGTGACCTTGTCGGGACTTTTCGGCGCCCTCCGCAGTGATTCGGCGCCCGGGGAATTGTGTCCCCTCGTTACGCCCTGTACGTTAGTAAACAACTTGCCGGTTTCCTTACAAAAATGCATTTAATGTGCCCATGGGCGCAATTAGGTGGGGGAAGCGTCCCCCCACTTTTGCAGACAGTGGGAATATAATATGCCATGCCCCCCACATTTTTCTCTTTAGGCTTCGTAATATATCGGTTTTGCACCAAGCTGTCCCCCAACATTTTACAACAAAATTGCGGCCATGAGTGTGTCTACTGTTTTTTTCGGTCGTAGACCGAATTTTCTTTAAATGACCGAAAAATATTAAGTCAATTCGGTCATAATGTCCGAAAAAGTAGGCTAGTGAATACTGTTACGACGAGTTCTAATACTATTACAGGACAAATGACCGAGATGTCTTAGCGAAAAAAAAACGGAGCGTGCTCCAGGAGCTCAAGGAATTATGACCTAACAATACAATTCTGAAACACCTAACTCCGTTAACGGGGACAGCGCAGCGTAGCATTGATTCACTATACGTGGTAGCACGACGCGCCTCAACAAACCATGGTACTTACTACTCAGCAGTCAGCTCTAACGCAGAAGCTTCGGCAAAGTACCAGCTATCTACAGTTTGGTGGAATGATTAATTGACTGTACGCGGTCATGACAATTTTTGCTCAACGGTTCAAAATTTGCATTTCATAATTTGAGAGGAGTACGGCGCCTGTCGCCCCCACTGTTACGTACCTAGAAACAGCGACTGATGGCCATATGGGGTTTTGTTTTGATCCTTCTGTTGTAAGTGCAAACCCGCAGACAGCTCACACCGGCCACGAAAAGACAAATTTAGCACGATTAGCGATATCTGCAACCAACACCACAATGCGTAGCTTATTGGCTAGATCAGGGTCTCCCAACTACGGCCCGCGAAGAAATTTTGTCATTGATGACAAAATATTATATTTACGAAAATTTCTTGATTTGGTAGAATATAACATGCGGCGAAACAATCATATTACGTAAGACGTCCGGCCCTCGACATGTTCTGTATTACCTTATTTGATTCTCGGGCAAAAAGTTTGGAGACGCCTGGGCTAGATCATTCCGCGTAAATCACATAACTTTCAATAGAAGCGCAGAAAAACAATACAAATTTTAACTTTTTCAATGGTATTTGTGGGGTTGGCTGAAATTCATGCTTTTAAATATGGGTTATAGGCTGTTTCTCATTTGTGTTTGCTGACCAGGATAGAAGCAAATCTATCGTCAGATCAACAGCATTGGGGGTGGCTTAGGGCTTGTTTATGGGGTTCGTCAGAATATTCACGCCAAAATATTCTCTCTCCCTGTCTAGAAACCACTTGAACAGTTGACTTCATTTCGGCAGACTGCATGAAAACCTCTGATGGGCCGTAGTTAGCTCACCCTTGCTCTACTGTAATGTTTAGCAAAGTTCCTTTGAACGTACTCTGTCAGTCTTTTCTCCAAACCTACCGCATTTTTTTCGGTTCATTTTGTCTGCAGTGAGTGTGAACTTATTCGATGTAGCCTAGCTCTAAGAATGGCGAATATACTCAGACCTGCAGAATGCACGCAATTTGCTACAAAATGAATACGTTATGTATTCTACTAGCCCCATCGCCAGGCCTGCGCAAATGCCTTCGTTTTTGTAAACATTTCTAAAATGAACTTTCACAAGTATTTGAAGTTTAAGCAAACGACATTTTGTGACGTCACCACATGCTTTGACCCCTTTCCCCAGGTTACAAAACCTCACAAGAACTGAAAAACCCTCTCCTTGAAAGTACGACGTAATTTACGAACGTCTCCACCAACAAAGGTACTGCATCACAGTACCTTTCCCTGCTGCACTGTTCATTTGATGTTTTCGTCGTGGCACTGGCAATCTACAGCAGTGCTTCTCCACCATTTTCAACTCGCGTCCAAGGATATCAGGGTTGCCAGGTCCAAGTTTAAAAAAATGCCAAACCGCTTGCAAAAAAATGCCAAATCGCTTCAAAAAATGCCAAACAAGCTGAAACAGGCTGAATGCTGTTGGTTTTGATATTACCAGATGAGTAATTTGCCAAAAACACAGTGGTGCTTTGAACCAGGCGCTAATTATAGCATATAAAGCAACAAACAACTATTGTGCTTTAGAAAAACAAATAGACTAGAAGCACTTTTACTTGTTTTTCCCCCATTGATATACAAGGTTCTGCCCCTGAAGCCAGAGCTAGAACAAACTATGTTACCAGTTACTTTTGCTTGAAAATGCTGAATAGAAAATAGGTTACCTAGGAAATGTCAAAAACAATACATCACAGTTCATGAAATTACACATGCACCATCATGCCATAGTTTCCAGTCACTTGATTCTTGAAAACGAGCATTAGACATTTCATTATTCCACAAAATACCTACTACAAAAAGAAAATCCACCAAATTTGGCTGTTCTGGCACACATTGATATATATCAAAATCTGCCACATTCACATTGACTTAACTGCTTTTAACCGGGGAGATCTACTAAATTATTTTTATCCTGGTTTAAACTTATATGAAAATCTGGCAGCACGGTTATGTGCTTATAGGCTATTAAAATATTGCTAATGACTGCATTGATGTGCACTTTTACATACACACAAGCATGAAGAAAACCAATAATCTGCATATAACAACACACGCTGTACAGTAGATCGTTTCTTAAAAGAAACTTAAATACTCTTCAGCGCAACAGCCTACCTGATTTGCATAGACTTTTATGTTTATTTTCCGAAAACCGCCCAGTCTACATTGCTTAAAACTGCCGCAGTTTTCGAAGTCTTGCCCAAAAAAGTATTGTCTTTTGCCCTGTGACGTCACTTAGACGGCAAAGCCGCTTGTATCTTCGAGAATGGGCCGTGGCAGAAAAGAGAGGACCTTTGTCCTGGGAAAAAGTTCTATAATTCCAAGCCGACAGAAGTAACTGAGCTAGAAGTTTTAAAAAATGCCAAACAATGTTTTTTCATGCCAACACCATCAAAAAAGGCCAAACTATGACGTACATGCCATACACCATTTTTTCATGCCAAACAACTTCAAAAAAGGCCAAATTTCTGGAATTTGGCCCTAAAAACTGCCAACCTGGCAACCCTGAAGGATGTAGTGGGGCGGGAACGCGTGGGAACTGCGTTCCCACACCTTTTTCACCTTTTGCTTTAAAATGAGTTTGAAGCTGTTTCAAAATGGGATTTTTTTGAATGCGTTCCCACACCTTTTTGTTGGCACTACATCCCTAATTGCGGCCCACTTTTACTGACAATTTTTTTGGAGGTCCACTAAAAAGTAATGCTTGTTTCTAAATCGTATGGATAAAGTCATAGCCTACTGTGCTTCAAAAGGTTCTCATCAATACTCAACACGCGTTGACAAAAAGTATTAGCTTTTTGTCATCCTGCTTCGCTGCCCAGCGCCCAAACAATTAGAACAGCTGATCTACAGCAGTAAAAGTTTAAGTGTGTATCTCAGACTCAGGCCACAATGATCATTAAGCAACTTTAAAACTCAGTTAAACTCACAGGAACCTCAAAAAATATGAGCAGTGTTACAAGAGTGAAATTTGCTGGCAACTTCGTACATTTTGTGAGACTGCAGGCTGTAGCAGTTGTACTTCTTTTCCAGTCACCGAAAGCCTACACATACGGTGATACCGCTCAACCTAAAACTACTTCCCCTCAAAAAAAGATAACGAACTTCTTAACTTACTTCTTCAACACCATGAGCGAAGACCCACTGCGGCACATCTTGAGATACATCTAGAATGGACCACGTTATTATCAGCGTGGCATCGTTTTCCACTTGCTCTGCAGAAGACGAGCTGGAGCTGGAAGCGGCCAGGTTGCACGCACACTGCAGCTGAACGTCTTTCTTCGAAAAACTATCACTGATCTCAGCCTTCGACGTCGATGGACAACTTACATTAGTCGCTACTCTCCGAATTCTGAGAGCTGACACCAGGAAGAAAGAAACTAGCAGTAAAGGCATTTGAGACATTGCCGACCCTCGAAAAGAACTATGCGATTAAGCACAAAGCAAAATTGTGACGTCAGAGAATAATCTCCGCAAGGTGGCGCTTCTGCTGCGTAGAACATCTTCAAGTGAAGAATTCCAATGCTAAAATTCTGCGGTGCTGTGTATATTAATGGTTATTGTGTGGGAGGTGTTAGCATTGCCTCCTGAAATTGACTAGTTCTGTTGAAACGCGGAAAGTGTGAAATTATGAACGTCGTCATAAATTATCGGTTGGCGATGGTTATTAGCGTAAATATGTGATTTAGGTACAAATATACAACAAAACAAGCTCTAGCCTCGTGGCAAGCTGACAAGAGACTGAAGAGTAGTAGTACTAGTATAAATACTAAAATAGTGTAGAGTAGTGTTTACCCTCACCGATCCGATGAAATTTTTTGCGACTGTTATGAAGTATTGTAATTGTATTGATTCCATTTTTTAAGTTAGAAAAACATTGTTCAGTGTTGTTAGGTCTTCTTACTATTGTACAATTTTATTAGGTCAGCTTGTCTGTGATCATCATGCAAAAGTAGCGTTGCATAGATGGTAGTGTATCAAAACAATGGCGAGCCACTCACCAAGACTGTGTGTGTCGCATGAATGATTATAGTCTGTACCACAGTAGTGGTATCCACCACAGTAGTGGATAATAACAGTTCAGCATACTTCCTTGGGTAGTGGTGCATACAAGACAAAAAAATCATAGAATATAGTAGGCTAGTACTAGTAGTACTTCGTTGCTTCAGACAGAAGCCTACTCTTAGCACTATAAAACTGTTATTGTAACAACAAGTGTTTAATTTCCACGGACAATTGGTTACTTCAGGGGTCTGCAAAATTTGCGTAAATGTGTGCCCATTTAAGGTTCCAAATCATTCAATCCATGTGGCTGTGCCAACTACATCTGTTTTTTTGTACAAGTGACGGCCAGTAATACTTGTGAATCATAACAATTTTTTCTCATATTTAGCATACACAAACTAGTGACAAAACAAAGGGAATGACACAAAAACAAACCATCAAACCAAAGAATGAGAAAGAATCAGACACAAAGTTCACACAAAAACAGAGCATGCAGTAGAAACACAGTGATGAAAGTATTTACAGAAACAACATAGCCTAAAGAGCAGAGAACAATACACATAAAAAAGTTCATAAAACAATTGTGAATTGTTGTATAGCACATATACAATATACATCAACGTAACACAGATGATGGTGGGCAAGCAATGGGTGAAGAGTAGAGGCATGGGCAGTTGAAGCAACCACATAGGTGAAGGAAGTGAACAACAATAAGGGTCACACGGCAGAGAGCAATGCAATTAGAAACGTAACATTTCATTTTGAAAAAAGTAGCTAAGGTAGAAAACAATGTTTATACACAAATTATGAAAAAATTACATAACAAAATTGATATATGTAGAACTTGGAGCTTCTGTGTGCCATTGGAAATTGCTTGGCATGCCATGTGTAGCACGTGTGTCGCAGGTTGTTGACCCCTGGGTTACTTTGTTGCATGATGGCTCTTTGTGTTGTTTCCGTTTCTTGACAGTAAATCATTCAATCAAATAATTCTTGTGATTTGCTTCAATATTATAAAGTCAGTTGCGTTGTTGGTATGTGTTGTAAATGCCAATTGTAGCCAAGCTTTTTTCTTCTGACTGAAGAAGTGATTGTTTGATAGTGACATTGTCTTTATGGCTAAGTAGATAAAAGACTCAATAATCCATTTAAAGTTTTATTCAAATAAGATTTTAAAACTGAGGATGCATAGTGTTACAAGAAATAGCTTTAATATTATAAAAAATTTGTGAGATTCAACTTAGTTGCTTTGGTGGAAACTTGTTACTTAAAAAGGTTCAAGCATTTTTTTAATGAGCATGTTTTTCATAAGAACCTACTGCACAGCTTAGCAGCTAACCTTTTTTATAACATTTGTAGTTCACTGCTTGAATCATAAGCTGAGTTGGTTTGCATAATTATACTAATACTTGTACTAATGCTTTCCATCTGTTTGATTTCATCTTTCTTCTGAAGTGAACATCTTTCAGGTTTCAGTAATCAATAAAAAATAAAAATGTTATTGAAAAAAACACATCATGCACATTAAAATGTGAGGAAGTCCAATGATTGTTGTTGTAAGTTAATCCCATATCCTAACCATGTGCATATATTGCTTTTTAGTTTTTGCATGCAAAATTTAAATACAGCAGGAACTGCCAAATCCAAAAGTTTTTTTTTTCCATTTGACAAAGATGCATCATTGTACATAACTTGTACTAATGTGTAAACTGTAAGAATATAATTTTGTGTTATTGTGAACATGGGTTATGACTCAATGACTATTGAGAACAGTTTGGTAGAAAATGCTGATAAGTGGTTTTCATGTAGCACTATGTTTTTATAGCTGTTTGACTGTAACTTAGTTTTATTTCAGAGTTAAACTTATACACACAGGAGTAGACATTAGGGAGGCAAATGAGGCAGTCACCTTGGCCCCCTTTTTTCAGAGATGCCGTGACCTCCTCTTTGAGAGTTACGCACTTGGTTTTTGCATTGTTTTGAATTAAGTTCCTAAATTAGAATGTGAAACAAATTTAATTCTTTCATCCACCTATTCCAACATCTAGTTTTTGCAGTAGCAATGTGTTAGGGTCCTTTTCTGAAAGTTTGCCTCCAGTTCCTCAATTCTAATATCTACCCCTGTACATATATATAATGGTGCAACTGGAGGTGTGAGCCAGGGAGGGAAGTTTAGCTGATAGAGCTGACTTGCCGCTGTAGGGGCCCGCTAGCCAACACTTAGAAAAAAATTTGGGAAATATATCCAGACTCTAGGTGTGGATAGCTTTAATAAAACCCTAAATCACTGAAAAATACTTTGAAAGATGCAAAAAAGTACAAAAATTGAAATATAAGCAATGTGGAGGCTCAGCTTTTATATTTAGCAGGGGGAAATCACTCCTCTGCCCTTTGTAAGTTACACCAAGGTTGCAGAGTCAAAGGACTGTGAGTCGAGTCAGATTTTTTTGTCTGACACCGACTCCAGACGTCCAATTAAATCATTTTTTAAATCACACTCTTAAATTGGGAATTCCTGTTGAAATGGTACAGTGTCTTTTGAAACTTTTGTTGAAACAGATTTCTTGCTGTGCACCACGATTTCCATTGATTTTAACAGCCAAGTTTCATTTCCTTGATGTTAAGAAGGTGGCATCAGAAATTTTGGAAAGGTCTGAGTTGGAAATTTTACCTCCTGACTCCACAACCCTGAGTTACACCACTGCATATGTGCTTGATTTTCTGTGGATTGTTGATAATTGTATCCATGCAGTACTCAGTTGACAAGTTTCACGTTGCTGCTTATATTGCATCATTCTTTTTTTAACAGAGGTTTTATGTATATGTGAGTCAACATCAAAGTTTTATACAGATTTGAATGTTTGCTAAAATTTTTATGATTTTAAGCTGAAAGAAGGAATTTAGGGATCCTTAAATGAATATATATACCCTGCATGAGAGCACTATTATTGCATGGTTATTGTTGTTGTGGATGCTGCTTAAATGAAAATTATGAAGTAATACCATTCAAACTATAATATTTGGAAAATCTTGACATCTTTTCAAGTGTAACAAAAGTTGGATAATTTTAGAAAATCAATGCGGTAGAAGACACCATATATTTTAAAATGCTTTGCAGATTTTCCTAATTACTTCGCAGCATTTGTTTGGGTTTCGATTTTTTAATTTAAAGCCATTGTTTCAAACAGTTTATCTTAAAAGTTGATCTGATGACTCTTGGCCTTGACAAAGGCCTATTGTTTCAGAGATTTAACATTTGTTTTAGAGTAGTGCATGCTCAAGCACAGCAAAGCAAGACACACAGGTGGCTCATATAGCATTGTTTTGCAAACTACTACAGATCACATGCAATTTGCTTGGAAGCTGAAAGATAATGGAAATCCAGGCAGTTTTGTTTTTGCTGGTAACCCAGTGGATTTAAGCTTAGTCAACCACTCCCAGGTCTTTGCACACTGAAGCACACCTATGACAAAATGCTTATGACATAGCATTAACTTTGTGAATTATCCAACAAAAAGTTGAAACCTTCTTGTTCATACATTTCACCATCCTAATTCTTACCAAAGATGGTTATATATATATAGTCTTTAACTTCAATGGATGACTAGAAAATAGAAATTAGGTGTTTTTTGATGTCTCACCTCACCTTACAATGAATGTCCATTGTAACAATCTAAAATTTATACTTGCATACCTAAACATTAAAACAGCTCAAACACTGATACTTTTTTATAACCTCTTCCTAAGCTTTGCTGCTTGCAGTTGCATTTATCCTAAATCTTCAAGATGCTTGCATTCAGTAGCATTACAGCAGTGGTTCCCAACCAGGGATGCTGAAGGGTGCTGCAAGCTAATACGTTTTTTAATACATCATTAAAAATGCACTTTAAAACTGTCAATTGTCATCAAGCAAATTGCTATGCGTTCGCCACTGGGTGCCACGAATTATTACAATGCTCCTCTGTAGAGTGCCGCAAGCCTAAAAAGGTTGGAAACCAGTGCATTACAGTGTCACATAAAAATTGCAGCATTATGATGAAATAAGCAGTTTCTTTATAGGTTTAATGTAGTTGGTGAAAAATATTAGTTTATTTAAAATGTTGAAGCATAGTCAAAATAGTCATTAAGTGGTAGTGAAAAGTAGTTTAAAGCAGTCCTTTAGTGGTAAAATTGTACTTTGTCTTTTTTGCTAAACAAAAGAAGAAATTGCTGCAAATATGTATATTCAATTGTAGTAGTGTGTTTGAATCGAAATATTAAACATTGATTTAAATATGAAATTTTGTCACTGTATTTTAGGTATTTTTGTGTACATGCCTAGATGCTAGACTTCCACAAAAAAACAATACAGACACTGACTACATAGCTGCTGTTGTGATGGTTGCATGTTCACATTTGATGCTTAAGAAATAGATTAAGATTTTGGAAGTCAAAAGTTAGAAGTATGTGTATAGTGCTGAGCAAAGTTTGAATAATTCATCATACTTACAAAATCTTCTCAAAGCTGTCCATCCATAGACTTGTGTGCTTGCTTTTACAAAGGTGTGTGTCAAAATTTATAGCATTAAGTTGTGTTATTGAAGTGTAAACTAGCCTAAACAACTTTTTATGATATTTTGTAGATGCTGTGCTGCAATGAGTACCCTTTATGAAATATGATCCAAGGCACCTTATCATAGAATTATGCAGGGTTGAATTTTGTGAGGTATATATATACTGCTTGCAAGCGCCTAACACTGTCGACGCTGGGTGGTTTTACCTGAAAAAGTAGGTTGATTACTGGGCAGTTTTGGAGAGTTTACCATGGTTATGCCAGTTTTATAAAACACCTTTCAATTAAAGCCCAAACATGGGCTTACATTGTTAAATCTGCTGTTTTTCTTCATATTTTTCATATGTAAATGTATGAAATTTAAAGAGGAAAAGATTATAGCTGGTATACAATACATTCTAAATTAATATTGGTATGTAGCTTGGTATCTGACCCATAATTACTAAGTACATAAAGATAGATAGGTTGGGCATAAAACTTGTGTTCAGTTATGTAAGACAGGTTTTGTCCTAAATTTTTGAAAAGACCTATGTTTTCTTTTCACTTTCATTTATGAAGCATTTATACCACAACAGCATGTATAATTTGTTCCTGACACAAACATGTGCAATACAATGTTGCATTGTTATCCGTTTGAGTTAATCACCAATTTGCTAAATTTCAGTGCTTTGCTAGTAATGTAAATTTAGGATTTTACTGATTCAGTGTGAATAATTAAAATAACGGAGTTTACTTTAGTGTACATTTGTTGCAAAATCACTTTTACTTGGATTTATCAATCAGTTTCTCACTTTTGTGGTTTATGAATGGATTTATATGAAACAAATTATGGGAGAAACCTGCCGAGAACTCCCTTTACCTCCTGGTTGGGAAGAAGCATATGATTTTGACGGACGTGTCTTTTACATTGATCATAACACTCGACGTACGTCATGGATTGATCCCAGAGATAGATTAACAAAACCTCATACTTTTGCTGACTGTATCAGCACAGGTGAGACATAAATCAATCATGGATATTTTTCTCTTGTGCAACCCTTTTTTCATCTGGAGTTGATGATTTAAAGTTTATTTGCTTAGGTTTTATGGAGTTCTGGCTCTGTTCTATGTTATGTGACCTTCTTCCCACGATAAGCTGGTTGCAGTATAAAATATGCCTGAACTGGCACTCAGATTAAGCATAAAATACAAAAGGGTGTCGTTGACATTTTACCAGTGCACTGTCACAAGTTTATAAAAATAATGTTTGTTTTGAAAATACATTAACTTTAAAACAGACAGACAAAACATTCATATCAGGGATAAAACGCTAGAGCTTTTCTTGAAAAGTATCAACCATAAGCTTGATATTTGTGCTGGATATCTTAAAGCTTGCTTAGAGTATCCAGAATAAAAGTCGATCCAGTTACAAAGAGCCCACTGATTGAACTGAAGTGTCCAGTTTTTTTTTGTTTTTTTTCTGAAACAAAACTTTAGTGTAAAGTGCATAGCATATATGTTAAAATAAAAATGCCATGTAATGTTCAATAAAATTTAATGGAAATCAATTGCCAAATTTTGTCCTATTCTGGACAATAGCTAGTATGACCTCTTGTACACAGGAAAGGCAACTAAAATCAAAGGTTTGAAAGCATAATGAAATAAAAACTTTTGTTAAACAAACATTGTGTTTCTTGCAGAGATACTGGCTAGTAAACTGCCAGAATTAGTTTTAATGAGATGTAGAGCTGGTCCTAGGACATAAAGCACTTGAAAGACCATCTTTTCATTCTGAAGTTTTTATTATGTTGCATGACTGTATCCAAATCTTATAGGTACAGACAAAAAGCAATGAAGAAAAAGAAATGAAACAGTAAAATCAAGCAAAACAGAACACCAACACATAAACTTATCTTCTAAATTGTCACTTGCAGTTAGCTTCTAAATTGTCATTTTCAGTTAAGTTTCAATTGAAATGGTAACTGGCAAATTGTCATGAGAAAAGCATGAGTCAGTGATGACATATTCAACATTAATTTTCAACCAGAGTTTGTGATCCCACAGGGGTTGTGAACCTTTTTTGAAAAGGTTGCAAGTAGGGATGGGTGAGCTCTTGACATAAACCTGATGAAAATCAGTCTTATCATGCTCACTGTGATTGGATGATGAAAGTCATGGGGGTCGTTAGGTTATAATGGACCGCAGTGCAAAAAAGGTTTAGAAACTATTGATCCAGATGAAGTGACATTGAAGGGTGGCAGTTGGAGTTTAACTAGTAAGCTTTCCAAGGCATTCTGCTGCATGCAAATGTGCAACAAAAGTTAAAATGTAGACCCTAAGTCATAACATAATGAGTGAAACAACAAGCAGAAGGATCTTGAAGTTTGATCAACATGCAAAAACAAAGAAGAGCTAATGTAAGTTGACTGTTCGCAATAGATTGACATTTAATTCTGCAACAAAAAACATACAGGACCTGATGAAGTAAAAGCAGCAAGCAATCACACACCACCCACATTCGAAAGAAGAGTCAAGTTTGTGCAAACAGAAGATCAAAATATAACATACAACAAGTCAGAATCCACATAGCAAGACAAAAGGAACCTTTGAAGCTAATGCAAAATGTAGTAAAAACAGTTCTATAATACAAAAAAGCTGAAAATATGATAAACGCGTGCTCAATCATAACCCCATCAGATACAGCTGCTGAAGTTTCCTGACTTCTAGCAAGATTGTTATGTTGTAGTTAAATGAAGTTATGATTAATACAGTTTGCTCAGTTTATTGGTGATAATTACAGAAGCTATGAACAATCTTAGGAAATGTCAAACAATTCAAGTAGTGTCCAGGTGTTGCAAAATGATCTATCCAATAAAAAGCACAAAAATTTAAAGATAGTGCTAATGATTACTTCTGAGAAACAACATCACCATACATCAACCAATGCAAATAAATGGCAAATGTGAGAGGTGGAGTGGTGAAAAGTGTGTATGAAGAGGCCAATACCCAGAGAAAATGTGTATGAAGAGACAAATACCCATACCCACATGTGCAACCAACATTATCTTTAGGTTGAACTTTAACCCCACTGAAAACCAAGAGTAAAAGATTCAAAGCAAAGCAGATTCCACAAAATATTCCCAAACAGTATTCAAAAAATAAGATCAAACAACAAATGTTAATACTAAAGAGCTTGCTCTTTGAGGAGATAAGTCCTCAACCTTGGGAAGCAGTTGCGCTTCTCCATTCTAGTTGTATTAAAAATTCAAACCTTTTTAATCAGGCACCCTAAAGGTGATTTCAGCAAATTAGTTCATCCATTTATGGAATTTTGTCATCTCAATAAGATATATTAGGATGAGTAGAATTATGTCAAAATGGCACAGGGATAATTTCATGAACAAAGTAAAGACCTAGTAACCTTTAAAACCAGTGAAAATTTATCTAGTGACAATGAGAAACTTGAATGATGTGCCTTGTGCTAAATTGGAAAACAAGTTCATTATCCTCAATAAACTGTAACAGTGTTACCACAAGTTAACAAGATGGATGTCTGTTCAAATTCACATCAAAATATGTTAGGTGCTAGTTCCTTTTTTCATGTAGTTTTATTTCTGTAAAAAATTGCTTTGATATTGCAAATGCCTGCTTTATTCTGGGAAACAAAAAAGTGCTACAAAAGTTCAGGCTGGATTCATTATTATTTTCAATTAAAAAATATAACTGAAGCTTTATGTTTCAGTGAAAATTTCTGTGTGCATCGTGCTGCTTGCAATGGCCTTCTAATTATTGTATTATTAGTAGAACTAAACTGTAGAGAAATGAGACAACACACTACTTAATTTAATGGCTGTATGTTACATCCTGAACAGAATTACCCATTGGATGGGAAGAATATGTAGATGAGGAATATGGAGTATACTACATTGACCATCTAAACCGTAAGTGGTCATATATGCTTGACACTGCGAGTGCTATGACTTCCCCCTGAATTGTTTTTACTTGATATGGTCAAATTTAAATAATCAACCTTTTGTTGCTAGTTTGGTGCTATATTCTTACTTAATGAGACCTAATTGCTTTAAGTTTCTCGTTGTAACTGACAATGTGTTAGTGCAGCTATGTCCAACCCGTGGGCCGCATCTATTCAAGGGTTTTGTGTGGCCTAATTTAGGTTAACACTGTAGTAAAAATATTCTACTTACTAACAATCTGTCCTTATTTTGATAATCTTGATTTTGACGTTTTGATGCAGGTGGTCTTCAGTGCCGCTTTATCACATCTTTTACCACTGCAGTTGCATTCGAACGCTTTCAGTGCTTTAAGTTAAGCTAAATTTAGTTTGCTAAGCTCAAAGTAAGTTATTCAAAGTGTGGCCCTCATTAATATGTCTTCAATGTGTGGCCCTAGTCAAGATAGCGACATACTTTTTGACTCAGTAAGCCATTTGGGTTGGACATAGCTGTGTTAGTGTTTACCACAACGAGTAATTTTTTATGAAGAAAAGTGTTTTTCTGTAGCAACACTAACTTTTGTGTGCTCTTGTTGACAATTGTGAAGATATGACTAAGTGCACTTTTCAAAATGTGGACATTAGTTGACTTCATGTATTTGCACTTGGACCCAGTAGGCAAGAGCATGTCAGGACATTGATCTAGAAGTGTGACTGCAGTATAAAATAACTTTAACCATTATAGGTGTTTTTATGACAGGACACTGTTAGCTTATTCACAATACCACTTTGGGTTTTGATAAAAGATAATGCAAATGAATGGGCCAGGATTCACATATTTGACCCTTGATGCCTCTAAGATCTTTGATACTTGACATGTGACCCAGCTTATTTGACAAGACTTCAGATTTGTGCTCACATTCTACATGTTATTGCCAACTTCTAAAATTTTGGTTCAGCAATCACTTATCAACATCATTCACTGCACTTGTGAAAATTGGCACTACACATGGTGATGGCCTCTCTTTCAATTGTCATCAGTAGCATTGCAAACAGGACTAGATCTATTTCATAAAGCTAAACATATATTGTTAGTATTTTTATCAAACTAACATAAGATTCTATGACTTAGTGCAATAATTTAGTTTTGATATAAAATCAAATAACTTCATGTGTGCAATGTGACTGGGTTTCAACAATTTTTGTTATTTCAGAGGTCAATCAAAGGGAAGACCCCAGGCATGAGTGGCAAGCTACTCAACAAAAAATGCTTGAAAACTATCTTGGCCTTGCCATGAGTGAAGTTCAGGTAAATGAAAACCTATGTTTTGGGGATTTGTTACACTCCACTTTAGTTAGTGTTATAAAGAATCAACTAGTGTTACTCATTTTTCATCCTCTTTTGTTCTAACAGACTTAGGTTATAGATTATTTATAAAACTGGTTACTTTATGCAAGCAGTTTTAGTTGTTTCAAGATTTTTATAAAAAAGAAACGAGTGAATTGCATTTAGCTTGGCCATTCATTTTCTATTTGAATTACATAGTCTGCAACAGCGCTGCTTTATCAGGGATGAGAGCTTATATCATGGGAGTGCAATTTTTCCTTCCGTAATCCTTTTTGGGAAAAATGGCTGGTGATTAGTAATTGCATTCACCAGAACTGTACCTCAGTAAGTTAGCTTGCATCAGCCACCTCAGTAAGTTAACTTGCAAAGCTAGTTGATATTTTGGATGTGGAAGACAGCTAACATGGCGTTGTGTTGCTGACGGACTAACCCACACGCAACTTGTGCTCCGTTTGTAATGATGTTTGAATATTTTATTCGTTATATGTTCTGCAGTTGGCGTGGTCAGAGCGACTGTATGTAAGTGCATCAAGCATTGATACTATGCACTTGCGGTTTAGATCGTAGAGGTGTAGGTTTTCAGTCGCCCGGGGCAGCAGACTGTAATAGCGCGTTTTTGATTTTCCTGAGTATGTCGCTCAGCCTTGTCAAGGCTCGTTGGATCCTAATGATGCTGTAATTGTGCTTTCGTTTTCCATGTTAGCTCACTACTTTGGTGTTTCGAGGCCCCCAAGAATTTTTGATTCCATTCTTGGCTAAATGGGATGTATCTTGGTTTTCGTGATTCTTGGTCAGAGTTCGCGTAAGTTATTCTTACACCGGGTTTGCAACACTGTTGCAGCATCGGCATTTTGTAGAAACATTGGATTTTTTCCAATGCGTCACTGTGGGCGCATGCTCATCGGGTTACAAGATTAAGCTTGAAACGTTAGTGAAGCTGCGGAATTATTAACTCATAAGTAGAAGACGTCTGGTGGCTTTCTATTCAGGGCAGAACCAGATCGTGTTCTTATCACCTTTCAGCTCATCTCGTTGACATCAAAGGAAAGTTTTCCGAGTCCTCACCTCAGATGACATCACACGAAATAGCTTTTCAAATATTTTCATACCAAGAGATACGATGTCCACATTGTTCGGTGTACCATTACTTTTATCGAGATGACATTTCGAACTCTGCGGAACATAATGAAAACTTACTTGAAAGTTTTACGACTTGTGGTGAAAACATGCGTTTGGTCTGAATATATTTATTGGAGTGTGTGTTGCTAATGACGAGATCACAGAACAAACCTCATGATTGTCTCGATGCAGAACGAGAGAACCAGTTGTACAACAATCAGCTTTCCGATTGCGTGTGTGATCCAAGAGCTGGAGCTTGATTGGCAGTGATATAATTTTAATTCGATCGAATTGGAGCAGTCGTTTGGTTGGGTGAGATCCAACTCAATGATGGAGGGTTTGTCAAACTTTTGTTTCCTTCATGTCACTTTACAATGCCTTCGGCTCCTTGAGACGGAAAACGCCGCGAAGATAGCGGTGATATCTTATTACTTATGAATCATTTAAACCTTCAGTAAAGCACAGAAGGCTATAGTCGGTTGTCTGCTCTGTCACCGCAGGCAAGCTAGCTTCAGGAAACCTTGGACAAGTTTCCATTTCGTCTTCCCTGTTCCTATGGTCGGGCTTAATGTGGGGTTCCATTCCACAAGATTTTGACGAGAACATGTTGCTCGTGGGAAAGTGTTTTTGTTCGGGCTCGTTGCTTTGTTGCCTACAAAAGGTAAACTGTTCTGAACTGTCTGACGGTTGCGCACCTCGAATTTTATTTCATTTTCACCACC
>Ga0210059_1001192_pt1 | contig 38234 bp, 20 predicted proteins | sample Ectturendosymbi2_FD_188042 | JGI IMG/M metagenome (GOLD analysis project Ga0210059, IMG submission 188042) | Ecteinascidia turbinata endosymbiont from Florida, USA - Sample 2 (SPAdes) (version 2) | ecosystem: Host-associated > Tunicates > Ascidians > Unclassified | place: Key West, Florida... | reverse complement strand
TTTTTTCCGATGATTCCGGAAAGTTATGAAAATGAATATAGCATTTGGTTGATTTTGACCGCTTTTGAAGTTTTTCTTGTTTGAGTGACGTTTCGCCGACTGACCTTGAAATGTTGTTATTCTGCTGAGAATGCAAGTTCCGGTTCCCTATTTTGATTTGATTTTCGGAATCTGCGAGACTTGTAGATGTGAAATAATGTGATCACTTATTTCAGGCTCAGCATTGGTATTTGCGTTTTTTTTCGAGAGAAACACTGCGTCTTGTTTTCGGTGCTGCGTATTCTGCCAGAATGACGATGTTCTTCAACCATCCTGACTAACCTCACTTTGTTTATTTTTCATGTACCTAACACTACTGTGTCGCTGTTTACTGTTAAACCTTTTTGTAATCTGTCTTTGCTTGTCTGCCCAACCCCATTTGGGGTGCTATATGTGCCTGGTGGAACACACACACAGTGACGGTACTCCATCATGGTCGGTATAATTTTCCTGTTTTTTTTCTTGGTTGATATTTGCATAAAAAAAAAAATTTTTCAAGGTACATTCTGGGGTTTTTCTTAAAAACAGAGTGGCAACACTGATGATACAGCTCCCCTCTTTGTTTATACTGGTCAGCTATATTGTGCCTATGTGTTTTCATTTGCTCTAAAAAGACTAATATTTGCTAATGGTTGGTTTGCTTCATGCGGTGACTTTTATGCTGGTGCTTCTGCTTGTTGGCTGAGTCATATGAAACAATAAACCATTACGTAAAACTTAAGTGATTTTACTTAACACGGGAGTAAGTCTTAGTGTGCATTGATTTTGGGTAAGTGGAGATCGAGACTAAAAGAGACCTAAGAAATGAAGTTCTGAAAAAACTGAGTGAATTTAGCTAAAGTGTGGGATTTAACTTCGCCAATGGCATCCAAAGGTTGGTAAACTGCCTGTGAGAGTGGCAGCAGATTTAAAAGTGGCTCATAAAATTGCATTGCTTGTGAAGCATGATTCTCATTCTGTTGGTGCTGTGTATCCTTTTCAGCTACTGTGTCTCAATGCAAGGAGGGTAGATTGCAACCATGCAACTTTTTTACAAAATTGGTTTGATATCACGAGTGTCGATGTTAAAAACTTACCTCGAAGTAGCAGCAACCCAAGACTGAATTTTTGAAGAGAGAATTTAATCAAATGTTGATCGACTGGAAACTGGGTGTGCAATCAATGTAAACTAATAATTTTGAAATGCAAATATTTATGTTACCAATCAATGCACAGAATGATGTCATCAAAAATCATAAAAAGAGAGTCTAAACTTAATGAAGCTGATCCTACACCAAAAAGTTTACTTCTTACAAGAAAAGTACGTCACATTGTGTTAAAAACTGCTGCGACTGTCATCTCTGTCCTATGTGACGGTCAGTTTGGATTCCTTCACTCAAAATTTTCTCAAAGCATTTTTTGGAAATCTGGTAAGCATTGCCATTCCACAGATTGTTAAATTTTTTTACGAAAAAAACAATTTTTTGTCCAAGTTCATGTTATTCCTACATGTAATATTTAGAGATAATGTGGAAAAATGTCTCATAATCCAGATGTGGCACAAGTGGTGCAAAAAAAGCACATGGACATCTGTTTGCAATGATTCTTTTCCTAAGAAGAAAAATAAATAACCTTGCTGAAAAACAAACCTATTGAAATTTGCAAAGATTTCAATGTAAATAAATGTGTCTTTTCATGAAATGTTGTACATAAGCAAATAATAAAGCTACAAAAAATCAAAGGTTTCCATAACTCCTTGCTGGTAATACCTGAGTGGTAAATTTGTATTCTGTTGGTCAGCCTAAACATCCATAAAGTAAAAGTCAGTGAGTTGCTGTTTGCCCACATCTATGACAAAAGTGAGCCCAATGAACATGACCCCAAAACCATTAACCCAGTTCTGGTGGCCTTTGTGGGAAGATTCACAGTTTAGACATAGCAATTGAATGGAGGTAAGTCTCATCCACCAAGGGTCCTGGTGAAACAACATGTAATAACTTTAACTGTAGTTACTCTATTGATGATAAAAAACTTTTTCATGCGCTGTGTAGATGTGTCCAAGGAGGCCGTAGATCAGCTTCAACCAAAACAACTTTGACTTTTTACTTTCTGTTGTTTACATAACAATATAACATTATACAACATGTGCATTGCTAGACCATGAACCTCAGAATTATTGGATCTGAACTAGAACATTAGGATATTGATCGACTTTCAGCTGCTTGAGTAAAGCAAGGTTGAAAAGATTCATCTGTTTCACATAGATATTTTTACATTAAAAATGGTAAGTTGATTAAAGTACTGTATCACGACATTATTAATATTGTAGTACTTAACAGTTTGTATGTTTTTGCAGGCAGTGCTGATTATGTAAAATTGAAAGATGGTTTGAGCATATAGTACCACAGATTTTACTTGCTTAATGTTTTCTTGTTGGAAAGTCAGAGTGGTTTTGACTCTCCAATTAATCCGACAATGTACTGTTATTTAGATGCACAGGAAAGGTGGTGACTGCTTAAAATTAAATCTTATCAAGACTTATGGTAGAAACATTTCAGCAGAGTTGATTTGTACATGTTGTTAAACTACAAACTGAAATCTATCTGTTATGGCTGGTGCATCTCAGCATCTGCAACTACCAGACAACTTTGATGATCATCTTTTAGCATTGGAAGGGATTACACTGATGCTCAACAATGGTTTTAAGCAATCAGAGGTTCTTTTCAACAATTTTAAGTAAGTGTGATATTCTTGAGTTCAGAAAATGTTAGTTGTGGTAAAAATGTTAATTTAGTGATCCAACCCAATTGTATCATTTCCTTATATAACTGGGAAATGAAGTCAATATATATATTTAACACTGAATTACTAAAGTCATGTGTTTGTGTAGTAGAGTGTGAGTTATAATCGGTAAGTATTCTTCACAACTGGGGAAGGCAAAGAATTATCTGCAAAATTTTTTAATAGGAAACCAATTTCACGTACAACTATACATTCTCAGTATTGGGAAATCTGCAGGCAAAGCTTACACGTGAAAAGTTGAAAGTTTAAAGAAAGACTAGATAAAGCAAACAAGCTCAAAACTAAAATGAATATATCATAACACAAGCTGTGACAAAAATGTAGTTAAAGCGAAGCACTTTTTGGTAAAAAGCCATGACAATGAAAAACTGGAAAATACGTCTTTCCCATATAATTGATTTCACTGGAACATCGAAACTAACTGATTGACACCAATGACCAAGCAACTCAATAGACTTTAAAGCTAGAAACAACATGCCTTTATGACTGCGTTCATTATGATGGCAACCAATCTTTAGAGTGCGCTTTTCAATGCTGTGATGGGAATAATCAACAATGCTAGCATGCTGGGCAGTGAAAAAGGTCAAACCACGCCAAAGAACACAAAAAATAACAATAATTATTTTGCTCAGAAAAGGATCATGTTCTGAATATTAATTTGTACATCAAGTTGGCCATTCCATTTATCTTCACAGACATCCAGAGAGAAATTGGTTGTTTGACAAAAGTAACAATGGGTGCTTTGTGCAAATTTGATTTATTTATTATGCCTTGGCTCTTCAGATAGTGCCACGATAAAGCCATCTGGTCATTATGAGTTTACAACCTGTTTGATCCAATGGTATGACGACTATTTCATGGAAAAATTATTGCTAGTTTGGCTAGCATACTCCTTGTATATCATACAAGTCGCTACATAAATTCCATAATTTGTGTATGTTAAGTTTTGGTTCAGTGGGAAAGTTTATTGTTTGTCAAAAATTGTGGAACATATGGTACCAGTGATTTTTTGTATTTTCTATGGAATCCACAAAGTGCACTGTACTTACAGGGCCTTGACATACCTTTGATTTGCTTTTGTGTCTTGTTTAAAGCAAGGTGCTTTTAGTTTGTTAGTTTTTGCCTAACTGTGGTAGGTCTCTTGTAGGTGAACATCACCTTCATATTTTTTCTTCGATGGAGTTAACAGGTGGGAAAGACATAGCCCAAACCTGTGGGTCATCTTTCTTGTCATATTTTAGAGGGCATAGTCATCCCAGTTTGATGCCATTGCTAGCATGTCATTTGTTATGTCTAAGGAAAAGTTTGAGTGGATCGCTTTTTCTTGAGTCGGTTTGAGCTGTTGAGGTGATCTTCTTCTGGTTGAGACACCTCAATCGTATTGCTTCTCCAAATAAGGTTGACTTCAATGTTATCTTTCTGTGGTGTGATTTCCCACTACTGAATTGCCTTCACTCTGCTGTGGGTTTTATGAAGTCTTTAGTGACAAAACCAAAAGCGCATGGTGAAATGTTAGTACTAAGCCACTGTTGGCAAAGGCTGAAGTTAGTGCTTTTGGAATGCATTCATTTGACATTTCTCATGCAGTAAAATCCAAATTATGTCATCAATACCTCTCCACAAAAGTTCTGCCTTACTTAGCACACAAGCAATTTGGCAGTAGGATGTAATACACAGCAATGTTGGCTATTGAGACAGAGTCACTCTAAAGTCAGTCATTATCTTTGGTAACTGAAACACTAAGCTGACTGATTCTAGGATTGGGCCTACTTGAAATAAAAAGGAACAAATAAATTGCGATAGATTTTAAGACAAGTCTCAAAAACATGACTCAATCTGGAGAGAAACTGATGTTGTTTGTATTATACTGACATGTTGTATATGGTACGAAGCATTGTTTCACATGCTAAAGCTGCATATATCTTGTGTTTGCAGGCACAGCAGTCCTTTAATGAGTGCTGGTGCAAGTTTTGCATGTTTTCTGGTGAGTTTTATAATTTAATTTTCTTATATTTTTGAAAGTTTTTTCAAGTTGTTACAAAAAGTAAAAATAAATGAATTTTAAAGATTCGTAGTACAAAAATATTGATTATACTTAAGCAGTTCAATTGCTTAACACTTTCGCATCCGGCTGGTTTCAGGAATTTTTGCGCCAGAACAAACTGATGACACGTGGCTTTGCATGCGCACAGCTCTGGCACCAAAAGCAGTAGAAAGCTGTTCAAAGGCTCAAAAGATGTGGCAAGTCTTCTAGCCTACGCTTAAAAATTTTTTTTGGTTGGGGATGCAGATTTTTTGTGAGTGTCATCATAAGTGGAGGACTTTTAGGCCACCTTGCCCCACTTCACTTGGCCCTGGGCCCAAACTGTTTAATGGAAGTATTTCACTGAAGTTTTTATTGGAAACTAGGCTACAATCCGAGTCTTTTGATGCTTTGGATGACCTGCTGGGTTTTGGGTTCAAAAGTTATGATTGAAAGTAATAAAAGTACTTGACTAATTAGCTAATTACATAATTAATTTGTTTATTTTAGATCATAACTTTTGAACCAGAAATGTTAGAAAGTTGATCAAAGGCTCAAAAAAAAGACTCGAGCCTAGTTTCCAATGAAAACATCAGCGAAATACTTTGGCCTAGCGGTTGGGCCTTAGGCCAGGTAACATGAGCCAAAATGGCCCAAAAACTACTTCACTTATGACGTCACTCACAAAAAATCTGCAACCCCCAACCAAAAAATTTTTTTCGAGTGCAGACTAGAAGACTTGCCAAATCTTTTAAGGGTTTGAACAGCACTCTAGTGCAATCGGTGGAGCTATGGTGTTGGTAAAGCAACCAAAAACTGCTGGTTTTAGGCCGAAATCCAGGTACGATATATTCGTAGACCAGCTCTCACAATATTTTTCTGAATTGCTGTGCTTGTCATAACCATATCATATTGTGACAAACCTTCCTGCAAGGAGTGTGACATCAAGTTTGTAGATCCAATCTTTTTGAAACTTGTTGCTGTGATCCAGAAAGGTTATGTTATATGCAATATACATATATAAAAATTATTTTACTAACTACTTTTATAGGAAGGTTTAATGTCATTTGAAGAAGAAAAATTGGAAAAAGCTGTTCTGGCATTAAAAGAGACGCAAAAACTATGCAACTCTGCTGAAGCTGAATTAATTGATGTTTTCAAGAAAAGATTCAGGAAGAAGGTCAGTTCCATGAATAGATAGTGGATTGTCCTGTGGTAGGTTGTTAAATTAAATATTTTGACTTCTTTCACTGTGCTGCATAAATTTTAAGGTTGTTAAACCATTGACAGTTCTGTTTTTCGGTATCCGGACAACTGCCACCTGTTGTCTGGGTGGCAGTTTTTCGAGCGAAGCAGTGAAGAAGAGGCATGGGATGATATTTAATGTGGAGAGCAATGTTCACACTTTGGCTGCTGCTCTACAAATGTATTGTACTTGGAAATCGGGGAAAAACCAGGGAAATTTCAGTTGACTTACCAACCACATGGCTCCTCAGCCGATTGCGCTAGAGAGCTGTTCAAACCCTCAAAAGACTGGGCAAGTCATCAACTCTGCAATGAAAAAATAATTTTGGTTTTGGGTTTTGAGTTTTCTGTGAGTGACGTCATAAGTAAGGTAGGTTTATGGCCATTTTTGGCTGATGGTACCTGACCTGGGCCAACCGCTAAACCAGTGGTCCTTAAACTTTTTCATGTCGCAGACACCTAAATCATTTTATTTATTTTTGTGGACCCGACTATTGTAAACAATGAATAAATAACAGACTGCTGGCTACACATGAATAAGATACACAAGTCTTTTAATCATGCTGTTGTCTCCAAAACAGACTCATCTATGGTTCAGGGAGATTTATGCTCCAGACAACATTTTCCTGCAGGCAGTGGTATTTCAGGTATGATTTTGGACAGAGAAAACTAGTCAAACATCCATTCTGTTTCGATATTTTGATTTTATTTTAACCAAACTTGAAAAACCAACCTGAATACAGAACTGTCCGCAGAAAGTCTTCAATAGGGGGCTTTATGTTTGCGCAGGGCAGATTAACATTCTAAAAGTTTATAAAAACTCCTGTGATTTATAGTGTTTCCTATTTCAAATTGGAGGTCTAGGCCAAACAAAGCCCCACCGTGGCGACAGCACTGCACTGATACGTAGTAGTGGAAGGAAGGATTTCTCATTCGATACTATCATAACCCACTGTACTGCAAGTTTGTAGCTGAGAAGCCCAGAAATAAGACAGCGAAATTAAAGAGAATTTTGTCTTGGCTCCACTATTGGCATGCAAATCTGAGAGTTTCTTTAAAATCTTCTTTGTCATTAACTTTCCTTAGGTCAGTTAAAAATGGATCTCTCATCCATCCAGCTGTCTTTGCTTTCACTAACTACCTTTTCTTGCTTAAGGTTATAGCCAGAGGTTCCATCGATTTGGACTCAAAAATAAGGGCAACCAGAATAAAACCACAATTGTTGGCATATTTTTTTATTCAAACATCACCATAAGCGTAAAAGTCATGTATGAGATTGTATTCATGCCTTTCATGAGCAATTATAAGTGATTTTAACAGGCTAACAGATTAATACAACAGCCTCATACAACCTGTCAACGTAAAATTTTGCTTTTTACATTGTGGTCCTAAACTTTTGGCCAGGAAAGTAGAAATAAATTTCCAAATCAGTTGTTGCTTCAAGCTGCTTTCTGACATTATTGCTGAAAATAAGATAAAATAAGGATGCAAGTCCAAAATAAGTATATTTCTTAGAAGTAAGTACAACGAAGTTTTCTAAGACAATCCCCTTCATACTAAGTACAAATCTTACAAATAAGTACGGTATGGTAGCCCTGGTTATAGCTAACATGTGCTTATACTAAGAGATGGCTAACTTGTCTTTCTATTGTTCTGTTGACTTTTGTAGTCGTGAAGTAGCAATGACAATTGACAACCAACTTCAGTTACGTAACAATGACCTTTCGTAGTACCGTGATGTTTATGCTCAAACCGTCCAAATTAGTTGGACTACGTACTCAGGAATACAAAACAGCAAATAGCCAAAGGAGAGGTTAAGTATTATTGCTTTACTGCGGACATATTTTCGAACCGTTAATCACTCTTAATTTCTTGAATTTTTTGTCACTTGAGGGACCCCAGACACCAAGTTTTTCACCCCTGGGGGTCTGTGGACCCTGCTTTGAGAACGTATGTGCTAAACCAGGGGTGAGGAACCTATGTGCTATTGCGGGCCACTTCGTCAGTTACCGTTGAATAAGCGGGCTGCACAACTTTTTGGTCATAATATGAAACCTGTTAAAAACAAAAAAAATTGTTCATCAACAGAAACAAACAACAAACGAAAGTAATAACTGCTGGTCTTGCCTGAATGGTTACAGAACCGCATGAAATTCTTTTGTGGGTCGCATGCGGCCCGCATGTTCGTCACCCCTGTGCTAGACGGAAGTATTTCGCTCAAGTTTTCAATGGAAACTAGGCTAGAATCCGGGTCTTTTGAATCCTTGATTGACTTTCTAGCATTTCTGGTTCAAAAGTTATGGCCTAACCTGAAATAAACAAAATAATTATCTAATTACGGGATTAATTACTAATTTGGTTGTTTTTAGGTCATAATTTTGAACCAGAAACCCCAGCAAGTCGTCAAAGTATCAAAAGACTTGTATTTTAGCCTAGTTTTCAATAAAAACTTGAGCAAAATACTACCATCTAGCAGTTTGGGCCTAGGGCCAGATGAAGTGGGCCTAAAACAACTCCAATTATGATGTCACTCACAAAAAAACGAAACCTAAAATCAAGAATTTTTTTTATTGCTAACGCGAAGACTTGCTGAATCTTTTCAGGGTTTGAACAGCTCTCTAGCGCAATGGTCGGCAGAGATATTCCCGAGCAAAAAAATCTGCAAACTGCTGGATTTTAGCCTTAGCCTATCGGAAGCCAAGGTGTTAATAATATAACATATGATGTAATCCTATGCAAAGAATCTGCTCAAGTTCAAGAGTCAACTCTTCATGAGAACAACTTACTTCACCAGACATCACTTATTTCTGGAGATTAAAACTTGAACAGGAAATATTTTACGTATGGCAAACATTATTTTATATACTACTGTTAAGATCTTGCAGGATTAGTATCAGCTTTAGGCACAGTCAACAGATCAGCAAAATGGAAATTAGTTTTGGCCTCACCTGTGAAAAGTTTCAAGGCTTTTTAGTGAGTAATGGCAACAAGATTGCTTCTGTTGTTGTCAAATGTTCAGTGAGTAAAGTTTTGGTGATATCAAGCTGCTTCTACAATCTCATTCGTACAGCCAACACAACTAGAAAATTATGTAGGCAATAAAAAGGGAGAAAGATTTCATCAAAGCCTTTGACTGATGGAAAAAAATAACAAGTATACTGTGCTGCTGGTGCTTGAAAAAGCATGTTCCAAAACCTGCAAATCTTTGAAATGATGCATTCCTCAACATTGGTCTTTTAAGTGGTAAATCGCAAGTTTCTGTGTAGGTTTATAACGTATGATTTTTTTGCTATGGTTTTACATTAGCTCACACCTTCGCTACCGGGTGGATTTACCTGCAAATCCCAAATTTTTATGCCACTTTGCAACTCCATATCTCACTATTTGAATGTGCTGGAGAGCTGTTTAAACCCTCAAAAGACTCAGTTTACGAGTCTTCTAGTTCGCAATGAAAAAATTTCAAGTTTTGGTTTTATTTTTTTGTGATTGATGTCGTAAGCAGACATGGGGCGATTGCATCACAGATGTAATCGATTACTTGCCACCTGCTTGATCATGATTACGAATAAAGAAAATAATAATGTAGTCGATTACATTGAAAGTAATCACAATTACATTTGTCTTGAAACATCTTCAGAACAAAAACAAAACCCATTTGCATGGTTTGACATAAGCATATTTTCAGACAACATATGATATGAATCAATGCAATAAATGAAATTACTAATCTGTAAGGATCAAGCACAAGAAAAAAGAAACACATTGATTGTTTACTGAGATCTTCATGCAGTCAACAAACCAGTGGTGCAACTAGAAGTTTGAGCTAGAGGGGAAACTTTGCTGAAAGAAGCCCACTGGCCTCTCAGAAAAAAAAAACTTTGAGAAATTATGGTGAATGCGGGGGTGAATGACTATACTAAAACCCAAATCAACAGAAAATACTCTGAAAAATGCAAAAAGACAACACACCAAAACGATTCTATTGAATAAGAGCTGATGATGTGTACTTCGTAGGCGAAATTTATACTCTATAAGATCTTTGTGTCTGATTCTGTGCTGAGAAAGGATTTCTTTTCATAGACAGTGTACCAAAAACCAATTAACACCTGCACAGCTGGTTAATTCAAGTGCTTTGCCTGAAAACAGGCTGTTCGTCCGTGGCTTTGCATAGGCATAACTCTGGCGCCGAAAGAGCTAGAGAGCTGTTCACACCCTCAAAAGACTTAACAAGTCTTGTAGTTTCTAATGAAAGACAATTTTTTTGGTTTGGGGTTTCAGATTTTTGTGAGTGACGAAAGTGGAGGACTTTTAAGCCTCATTGGCCCACTTCATATGTACCTGGACCCAAATCGCTAGATGGTAGCATTTCGCTCAAGTATTTATTGGAAACTAGGTTAAAATCCGAGTCTTTTGACACTTTGGATGACTTGCTGGGGTTTTGGGTTCAAAAGTTATCATCTAAAATAAACAAAATAATTGATTAATCACGTAATTAGATAGTTGATGTTTATTTTAAATCATAACTTCTGAACCAGAAATGCTAGAAAATTGCTCACAGGCTGAAAAGACTTGGATTCTCGCCTAGTTTCCAATGAAAACTCCTGTGAAATACTTGCATTTAGCGGTTGGGCCCCAGGCCAAGGGCCAGGTAACATGAACCAAAATGGCCTAACTTATGACATCACTCACAAAAAACACAAAACCCAAAACCAAAAAAATTTTTTTTCATTGCAAACTAGAAGATGTGTCGAATCTTTTAAGGGTTTGAACAGCTCTTTAGCCCAGTCGGCGGAGCAGTTGGTAAGGCAACCGAAAACTGCTTGTTTTACGCCCATTTCAAAGTACTGATATATCGTACGCCAGCAGCCAAGGTGTTAAAAGGATATTAAAACCAAAAAATATGGTAAGTGGGGGCCTGGTGTTTATATTTAGCTGGCAAGGGGAGTCAAATCGCCCCTCTTTCCTCCCATCAGTTACTCTACTGCACTAAACGCTTTAAATAATGATTAACACTTTTAGAGACGCCTGGTTTTGGCGATTTTCGCAAAAAAAACAGCAGTTTTTGGTTGCCTTACCAACGCCCTAGCTCCTCCGCCCATTGCGCTACAGAGCTGTTCAGCAGCTCAAACGGATCGGCCAGTCTAGTAGATTGCACTCGAAAAAAAATTTTTGTTTGGGGGGTGCGTTTTTTTTGTGAGTGACGTCATAAGTGGAAGACTTTTAGGCCACCTTGGCCCACTTTGCCTGGCCCTGGGCGCCAACCGTTAGGTGGTAGTATTTCGCTGAAGTTTTTACTGGAAACTTGGCTACAATCCGAGTCTTTTGATACTTTGGATGACCTGCTAGGGTTTCGGGTTCAAAAGTTGTGATGTAAGTTAGTAAACATATTTGACTAATTAGATAATTAATTAATTTGTTTATTTTAAATCATAAGTTTTGAACCAGAAACGCTAGAAAGTCGATCAAAGGCTCAAAAGACTCGACTCAAGCCTAGTTTCCAATGAAAATTTCAGCGAAACACTTTGGCCTAGCGGTTGGACCTTAGGCCAGGTAACATGAGCCAAAATGACCCTAAAACTACTTCACTTATGACGTCAGTCACAAAAAATCCGCACCCCCCAACCAAAAAATTTTTTTTCGAGTGCAATCTACTAGACTCGCCAATCTGTTTGAGCTCTTGAACAGCTCTCTAGCGCAATCGGCGGAGGAACTAGGGCGTTGGTAAAGCAACCGAAAACTGCTGTTTTTTAGGCTGAAATTGAAGTACGAATACACCGTAGGCCGGCTCTCAACATGTTAAACAAAAACAATCAATGTTTAACACCTTAGCTGCCAGGCTGCTTCAGCCTAAACTCCTGCAGTTTGGAAGTGTCTTCGGGCGGGAATAACTCTGGCATCAACAGCACCAGAGAGCTGTTCAAACCCTCAAAAGACTCAGCAAGTCTTTTGAAAAAAATTTTTGTAGTTCTGTGTTTTGGATTTTTTGTCAGTGACGTCACAAGTGAAGTAGTTTTAGGGCTTTTTGGCCCACTTCATCTCGCCCTAGGCCCAAACTGCTGGATGTAGCATTTCGCTCAAGTTTTTACTAGAACCTAGGCTAACAACTGAGTCTTTTGATGCTTTGGATGACTTGCTAAGGTTTCGGGTTCAAAAGTTATAACCTAAAAATAACAAAATTAATAATTAATCCACTAGTAGATAATTACTTTGTTTATTTTAGGTTAAGCAATTACTTTTCAACCAGTAACATTAGAAAGTCAATCAAGGGCTCAAAAGACTCAGGTTCTAGCTTAGTTTCCAATGAAAACTTGAGCGAAAGCGGTTGGACCCTAAGCCACGTGACATGAACCAAAATGGTCAAACACCTACCTCACTTATGACATCACTCACAAAAAACACAAAACCAAAAAAATTGTTTAATTGCAGACTCAAAGACTTGCGGAGTCTTTTGACGGTTTGAACAGCTCTCTAGCACAAGTGGCTGAGGAGCTATACAGTTGGTAAGACAACTGAAATATACTTGATTTTAGCTCAATTTCCAAGTACGATATATTCATACGGTGGCAGTGAACATGTTGAAATCATTGCTACAGTTGATAAAGATCAACACTTCAAATCTTTTATCAGTCAAATGGCATCTATCAGGCTTGAATATTCATCCAGGCATGCTGAAAATTCACTTGTTCATTTCTTCTAACTGCGTGTTATATCGTCTGCAAGCCAGCATAGCATTGTGCAGCTTTTAATTTGAAATGAAGTGAACAGTGATGCCAATATAACTACGCATCTGTCTATTGGACCAAAAGTCAATGGTCAACAAAACCTCACTGGTTTCATAGATTGTTTTTTCACCAGTATCTGGTGGATCATGGTTGACATGTTAGTTATCAGTGTTGTGGAAAGGTACTTTCGACTTGGATTAAAGTACCTTGCTCCTCTGAAAAAAAAAAGTTAATCTACTGTATATGAATGACTGTACTAATAATACACAATACACATAGCCTACTCCAGCATTTACATTCATAACTTCACTTTGAATATATATAAATAAAACAAACACCTCTTCATAATGTCTCGCTATTCTGTTCCCGAAGTGCCAACCCATTTTTAAGAAAAGCTTCTATTGTTGTTGCTAGGTCTCACTAGACTCACTACATTACTTCTGGCAGCCAACAGGAAGGATAGCTGGAACAAAGCGAGAATTAGCTACAGATGCTGTGCTTGCCCCTGGACTGTATGTTTTTAAACTACACAGATGGGCAAATAACCTCCCCTGAGACATAACTGTAACAAACAATGATAAAGCAGGAAACCTAGCCACCACAATTGCTGTTCATCGCACAGTGATATAAGGTGAAGATTTCCAAGTTAAATTGTCAAAGTGATTGTAGATTACGATTAAATTGACAATAACATTTCATTTTTGGTCAGTTCAATTGATCACAATTGCTCAAAAAATTGTAATCGATTACAATTGATAATTGTGATTACCGTATGTCTGGTCATAAGTGGAGTAGGTTTAGGCCTTTTTAGCTGAGGTTATCGGGGCCCTGGGCTGCAACCGCAAGAGGGAAGTGTTTCACTCAAATTTTTAGTGAAAACCAGCCTAAAATATGAGTCTTTTGAGCCTTTGATTGGCTTTTTGAGGTTTCTGGTTCAAAAGTTATGGCCAAAAAACTAAATTTGGGTAAAAATTGCCCAACAATATTATTTTGCCCAAACTTTGGTTATTTTGCCCTTACTTTTGAACCATTAATTTGTTGTTTTTTAGGCCATGACTTCTGAACCCCAAATGCTAGAAGGCCAATCAAAGGCTCTTAAGATGCAGATTTTTGCCTAGTTTGATTTCAGAAAAAGAAACAAAAAATTCCCTCTTGGGTTGGGGCCCAGGGCCATATGAAGTGGGCCAAAAAGGCCTAAATCTACTCCTATTTATGACGTCACCCACATAAACCTCAAATCCAAAACCTCCCAATTGTTTTAAATTGAAAGTATAAGTCCTTTCACATCTTTTGAAGGTTTGGAGAGATGTCTATCTTAATTGACTGACGAGTTATGGTGGTGCAAAATGACACAAAAAGCGTTGCTCATTCAGGATTTCGAAGTACAAGTGAATGGTAGACGTACACTGGCTCCCAATGTGTAAAGTGTAGCTTGAGTGATGTAAAAATAACAGCATCATTTATCTGCAATAAAAATACCAGCCCCAAAAAGATTGACCTGTCAACCTCCATATGCAGCACTTGACGTGTTTAGGTGCAAAAGAATCCCAATAGGTTATGGTGTAATTTGACTTTATGAAATGCCAAATGTTTCGTATATTTGTCAAGTTTATCAACTGGCATTTCTTATTATTTTTTTATAATTTTACATTCATCATTTACATATTTCTTCAGTTGTGATGTGATTTAAGCACCACTGATATAGCTATATCTGTGTACTTTTGGCAATTCACATGGTATGTACTGGCAGGTAAAAGATCACTCACCATTGTCAAAAGTGGAGCTGCTCCAGAGAAGAGTTATTGTTGCCGACTGTTATCTTTATATTGCACTCATACATTTTATAAAGCAAGACCTAACAGGTTGTTTGGCTGTTTTGGTTGCAATACATTGTTTTGCTACATTTTTGTCGCATCAATCTATGGGTGATCAATTGGTGGTGATATGAAAGCAGTTTTTTATTACTGCATAATGCATGAAAATATAGTAGAGTTTAATAAATGCTCTGTGTTGCAAATGTATTTGTTTCTTGATAGTATTGAAAACAGCAAGAAGGGTGTTGCTTGTGGATTCTTGTAGTGATTGATCATGTGTCACCCATACATTGCATTGTTTTGTTATTATGTCTGCTGTGTAATTGCAACCTAATTAGGGAGAAATTTCAGGTCTATGACATGTGGCTAGTTGATTGAAGGCATAGGAAAATTATTTCTTTAAAAGAGGTAGCTTCAGGTTTACTGAGACTTGGCCCATGCTACTGGAATAGGCATTTGATGAGTCAGTTTGATGTTTCTACCATCTTTTCATTTCTGTGTCTTTTGGTATTGCTCATTGTTCGAACATAATCCACTGTCTATATGTTATTCTGATGTAAAGTTCTGCATTCATTCTGAAGGCATATCTTTAGGTCAGCTGTGATACTGCTTCTCAGTGCAGACTTACTCAAAAATTTAATTACTGCGTATGTGCAAGAAAATTTATTTTATCAGAGACCATGCTTAATTCTTTACTATATGTACAAGCTGTGTGTGTCTTTAAATCATCCTGCACTTGTCAAATGTTAATATGCAGGGTTCCTACGGAGTCTTGAAAAGTATGGAAAAAAGTTTGGTCATTTTTCAATCTGGAAAACATTTTTTTTGTTTTGTTAGTATGGAAAACGGAGATAATTTTCCAGACTTGATCTTTTGGCATGCATTCTAATGATATTTTATTCTGATATTTTGATAAGATTGATGATTGTACTTTTATCATGTTAACTATTCCAGTGCCTGAATTAGAATTGGGTATGTCATTCAGAAAAGTTAAGTCTGGAAATAGTATGGAAACTATTCAAAAGTGCATAGGAACACTGAATATGCACTAGGTCTGTACTTCCTGACACAGATTTTTGTGAAGTTTTCTCTGATTTTTTTCATTTCAAACAATATTTAACACCTTTGCTGCTGGGTTGGTTTTACCTCAAAGACCTGCATGAGCCACTTTACTATCATCACTTTGCACCTACGTAACTCGCCAGCAAATTGTGCTAGAGAGCTGTTCAAACCCTGAAAAGATGTGAAAAATCTCCTGGTTTGCATTGAAAAATATTGGAAAGTTTTGGATTTCAGGTTTTCTTTGGGTGACATCATAAGTGGGGTAGGTTTAGGGTTTAGGCCATTTTGGCCCAGGTTACCTTGCCCTGGACGCCAACCACTAGATGGAACTTAATAACTCAAGTTTTTTATTGGAAACTAGGCTATAATCTGAGTCTTTTCAGCCCTTGATTGGCTTTCTGGCGTTTCTGGTTCAAAAGTTATGGCTTAAAAACAAAAAAAATTGATTAATCAATTATCATTTTTTGTTTTAGGCCATAACTTTTGAACCAGAAATACTAGAAGGTCAATCAAAGGCTCATAACTTGGATTCTAACCTGGTTTACAATAAAAACTTGAGTCAAAAAATTCCATCTTGGGTTTGGGGCCCAGTAACCTGAGCCAAAATGGCTTAAAACCTACCCCAGTTATAACCAGACATGGGGTGATTACAGCACAAATGTAATCAATTATAATTACTTGCCAATACTCAATTACGATTACGAATAAACAAATCACAATGTTACCGATTATGATTACATCGAAGGTGGTCACGATTACAATCGTGATTACATTTGTCTCGAGACATACTCAAAAAGAAAACAAATCCCTTTTGCATAGGTTGATGTAAGTAGTTTTCAGGCAATATAAGATATGAACGAATGCAATAAACGAAATTGCAACTAAGGAGTAGGAACTAAGAAAAAAGAAAAATCACACCAGTTGTTCATTTGGATATATGTGCAGTCAAGGGTTAACAAACACTTTAAATATTGCTTAAAGAAAAATAGCCAATTAAAAAAATTTTTGTTACATTTCACGAACATCAACGTTTCAAATCTTTTATCAGTGAAACGAAATTTATGAGGCTTATACTCATCCAGCAACGCTGAAAGTTGTTTGTCAGTAATTTTCAAATTGATGACTACTTCTTCCAAACGGGTTAAGATGTTGTCAGCTTTGTGATAACCTTTGGATCATCTGCAAGCTAGCACAGCATTTTGTAACTTTTGAAATGAAATGATCAGTGATGCCAATATAGCTGCGCATCTGTCTGTTGGCACAAATGTTGTCAACAAAAGTCCACTGGTTTTGGTGAGATTTTTACCAGTATCTGGTGGATGATCTCTGTAACATGCTAGTTATCAACATTGTGGAAAGATGCTTTCAACTGGGATTAAATTACTGCATTCCTCTGAAAAAGTTAAACTACTGTACTAATTATTAGGGCAACCAAAAGTCAATATGCCTTTGTCAAAGTAGATAAAACACAACGTCAACAAACCAAATTTCACACTGATACCTTGAGCCACTACAAAAAAGTCAATTTTTTCATTAAGTCCATATTTCTTGCAGCAGAGTTTCTTTCTTTATTGATATTTTGTTAAAGCTACAACAACACACATTGATGTGCTTTTGCAAGTTTATTTGCAATTCTGAAGCAATGCTTTTTTGCGACTTCTGACGCAATAGTGCTTTTTTGCCTGCTACTGGACAATGAATATTAGGCCAAGTGTGGTAAGGCACAACACATGTTCTTACAACACTTGGTTTGGTAAATGCTCAACCCATCATTCATATAGAAACTTTGAAGGTAATAATGTGGTGCATTCCTTGATGCTTAAGTATAACAATACAGAACCTTCTCAGTGACTTCAGATACATTAAACCAACACCTACCCTTGTAATGTAAGGCTAGCATTTCTGTTGCCGAAGTGTCAATTTAGCCAGCCTAAATTATCCCGCTCTTGCTGATTGTTCCTAGCAACAGTTCTTGTTTTCTACAATTGTTTCAATGTGAACATTCTTTAGCAAGTTTTATACTGGTTAACACTTTCGCACCTGGGTTAATTCAAGCGGTTCGCGAAAAAACAGCTGGATCGCACGTGGCTTTGCACAGGAATTTCTCCGGTCAGGTAACCGCTACAGACCTGGTCAAAAGCTCAAAAGACTCGGCCATTCTTGTAGTTTGCACGCAAAAAAATTTTTGTGGTTGGGGGATGCAGTTTTTTTGTGAGTGGCATCATAAGTGGAGGACTTTTAGGCCACCTTGGCCAACTTCACCTGCCCCTGGGCCCAAACCGCTAGATGGTAATATTTTTCTGAAGTTTTTTTTGGAAACTAGGCTACAATCCGAGTCTTTTGATACTTTGGATGACTTTCTGAGGTTTCGGGTTGAAAAGTTATGATCTAAAGCAGTGTTTCTCAAAGTGGGCGGAATCGCCCCCTTGGGGGCAATTTTGATGGGCAAAGGGGCAAAACAACAAAGGGGGAAATAGGGGTAGGGAAAAAACACCAAGGGGGTGAAAATGCTCAACCACTAATCGATCATTGAGTTGACTTCAGTATCCTACTATTATGATTTATTAGTTCCTTGCAAATTTTAATTTACTATGATAATCGTTGAAGGTTGTTGCTAAAGCAAATTATCTATGGAATTTTTCCTCTGGATCGTCTATGTGCTCGGCTACAGGGTGGATTATTTCAGGGTGGTGGAGTCGTCGTAAAAATGTCACAGCTTCGTCTCTGCAGCTCTTCTTTTCATGAACAATGCTCTGGCTCCTGAGCTCTTGGTTTTCATGGGTGTGGCTCCAGCTCCGGGGCTCTCTTATTTCATGGCTCAGGCTCCAGCTCCAGTTTCTGTTCGTTTTCACACATTAATATATTAATTGTCTTGGTGTGCCTCAAGTTAATTGTGGAAAATGAATTGAATCAAGCACACAAAATCAGAAAAAAATACCAAAAAGGAAATCAGTAAAAAACAACAATCACAGGTTCAAACGATTCAGAGAACAGTTCCTAGCAGAAATGTAACTCAAGATAGCGGTAATATTAACAATTTCTGGAAAGGCAGTTGTTGTTTTTGCCTTCAATGCCTGAAGACCTTTTGTTATTTCTTACGTTATTCTTCTTGCATTTCTTACGTTCTTTGTTACTAATCCCAATTGACCAATTGTTTTGCACACGTTGCAGCATACTTTGCCTGTTGCAGTCTTGACAATTCTATCTAACAGCGCTGCCTGGGCAAACCATGCAAAGAGCTCTAAAAACATAGTCGACTCTCATCTGTTCTTTCGAACACGCACACATTTGCACTAGCCCAAATGCGAAGATGTGTTTAAAAGCGCTTTATTCAAAGAAATAGTATGACTTCTAGCTAGAAATTCACATTTGAGCTTTTCTGAAAACTTCAGATTTCTTATCTTTTGCACTCACAATAAGCAGTGATTAACACTTTGAGAACCAGTCTACGATATATTCCTACTTCAAAAAATTTTGTTTTGAGTGCAGACCAGAAGACTTGCCACGTCTTTTGAGACTTTTACTGGGTCTGTAGAGCATACCAGACCGGAGAAATTCCCGCGCAAAGCCACGTGCGTTTAGGCGTTTTTTTCCGAAAATCCCCGAATCCTAGCGGACGCCAAAGAGTTAATGGCAAAGTCAAGCACAATTTTTACATGCTAAGCTTAGGAGAAAATAAGACTGATGTTTACCGTGCTGAAAACAGATTTTTTCCGCGGATGAAAACTTCAAGGAAAGTCCACACTTGTTTACATTGCTTTTTTATACCCTTCTGATAATGCATTGCTGTGCAAAGCAATGCCAGTTCACTTCCAATTATTTATAACTTTCATGCTATGATATTGCTTGTAAACCTAATCTTTCCTAGTGAACTTTGTCAGTAATCTAGCAGCTTTTTTTAAGGAGCATGTTTTAGAGACCTGATTCGGGTCCCTAGAATTGAAAATCGGGTCCTTAGTATCAGAGAAAGTTATCAATGGGTCTGTAGGATCAGAAAAAATTGGGACCCTACAGGTCCACACCAGGTACCTAACATTTTCCTTAAAAAACCTGAATCTACTTGAGCCTTGTGGTTTCTAATAAAAATTCCTTCTTTACAATGGCATGCCGTCCGTTTCACGCTGAAATCTGCAGTGGTATCATATCTTTAATCATACTCCCTGCTAACAGCATGACTACACAGCTACAAAAGCTATGGATATTTTATTATATACCTACTCATTATAGCTCAGTTCTTTTTAGATCGCTACACTACTACAGACCCGGTTTGATAATTCTGACTAGAAAGTAAGCTGTTATGGTAGTTAACATTTTCTTTACTTCTAAAACAGTGGTTCTCAGCCTTTTGCTGAATGGAGCCAAATCTAGACCTACAAATATTTAGAGAGCCGCACAAAAGATTTTACCATAAGACAAACACGTTTTGTTTTATTGTACTAACGACAGTCTTCTTTTAAAAGAAAATGTTAGGCACCTGGTATGGACCTGCAGGGACCCGATTTCTCGGATCCTAGGGACCCGATTTTCTCTGATTCTAGGGACCCAAATCGGGTCCCTAAAAAAACTTAAAAAAACCTGCTAGCGATGTCTGTTACACCAAATTTTAGAGGTGTTACTGAAAGACACTGCCTATTGAAAAGAATCCTTTCCCAGCAAAGAATCAGACACTAAGCTGTTACAGAGTATAAATTTCGCCTACGAAGTAGGCATCATCTGCTCTTATTCAAACAGAATCTGTTACATAAGGACTGCTAAAAGCCGCACAGAGGATGTTTGGGAGTTGCATCCGGCTCTTGGAATAGTGTTTGAGAACCATTGTTCAACAAGTAACACCACGCCTGCCAGCTACGATGTCACGGTCTTAGCAATTATTAAACCAAATAAACATCAAAGGCTTGCAGATCTACTGTTGCAGTCTGGTGTCGTAACTCATAACAATCGCGTTTATTGTGCTATAAAGATAACAGTTGCGTTTGGTGTGCTATAAAGAGCACACGTCATCTATTTGGCAAAACCGCTAGTATCTAGGAAAGGATCCGGAGCTACCTCTCAAATGTCCTTAACTCCGGCTCCGGTCCTAAATTTTCAACAGAACTCTGGTTCTGGCTCCTTTAATTTGAGCTTAGGGGGCAAAAATGACGTGTTGTGAGTGAAAAGGGAATAAAAAAGTTTAAGAAACACTGATCTAAAGTAATAAAATTATTTGACTAATTAGTCAATTAGACATTAGTTTTTTATTTTAGATCATAACTTTTGAACCAGAAATGCTAGAAAGTCGATCAAAGGCTCAAAAGACTCAGGTTCTCGCCTAGTTTCCAATGAAAACTTCAGCGAAATACTTTGGCCTAGCGGTTGGGCCCTAGGCCAGGTAGCATGAGCCGAAATGGCCCCAAAACTACTTCACTTATGATGTCTCTCACAAAAAATCTGCAACCCCAACCAAAAAATTTTTTTTGAGTGCAGACGAGAGGACTGGCCGATCCGTTTGAGCCCTTGAACAGCTCTTTAGCGCAATCGGCAGAGGAGCTATGGCGTTGGTAATGCAACTAACAACTGCTGGTTTTAGGCCAATTTCAATGTACGAATATATCGTACTTCGGCTCTCAAAGTGTTAAGTTTCATACCTGCAGGACTGAAGATGTGTTCAAATACGTGAAACCGGTCTACCTGTACAAATAAATTGTTATGGATTAACTTGTGTCCATCACTACTGTGACTTAACAATTGTAACCGATGACAAAAGGTGAAACCCCAGTCTGTAAATCCCCAGTTCAACGCGCATGAAGTGGCATGAAGAATTCCAAGTTGACTTGCAAAAGTAATCGTCGATTACGATGAAATTGGTAAGGTAATCGATTATGATTACGTCATTTTTGGTCAGTTTAATTGATTACAATTACTCAAAAAAACTGTAATCGATTACGATTGACGAATATGATTACCCCGTGTCTGCTTATGACGTCACCCACAAAAAAACTGAAATCCAAAACTTCCCAATTTTTTTAACACTTTGAGAGCCAGGGTACGATATATTCGTACTTTGAAATCGGCCTAAAACCAGCAGTTGTCGGTTGCTGTACCAAAGCCATAGCTCCTCCGCCGATTGCGCTAGAGAGCTGTTTAAGGGTTCCAACAGATTGACCAGTCTAATAGTCTGCACTCGAAAAAAAATTTTTTGGTTGGGGGTTGCTGATTTTTTGTGAGTGACGTCATAAGTAAAGTAGTTTTTGGGCCATTTTGGCTCATGTTACCTGGCCTAGGGCCCAACCGCTAGGCCAAAGTATATTGCTGAAGTTTTCATTGGAAACTAGGCTCGAGTCTTTTGAGCCTTTGATCAATTTTTTAGCGTTTCTGGTTCAAAAGTTATGATCTAAAATAAACAAAGTAATTAATTATATAATTAACTAATTAGTCAGATATTTTTATTACTTTAGATCATAACTTTTGAACCTGAAACCCCAGCAGGTCATCCAAAGTATCAAAAGACTTAGATTGTAGCCTAGTTTTCAAAATATTACCATCTAACGGTTTCAGACCAGGGCCAGGTAAAGTGGACCAATGTGGCCTAAAAGTCCTCCACTTATGATGTCACTCACAAAAAATCTGCATCCCCAACCAAAAAAAGTTGTTTTGAGTGCAAACTACAAGATTTGCCAAGTCTTTTGAGCTTTTGACCGGGTCCGTAGCGCTTACCGGACTGGAGAAATCCTCGCGCAAAGCCATGTGCGATCCTGCTGTTTTCGCACGAACCGCTTGAATTAACCTGGACACGAAAGTGTCAGTTGCAATCTAGAAGACTCGCATCTTTTGGGCATTTGAACAGCTCTCTAGCACAATTGGCTTGCAGTTATGGAGTTGCAAAGTGGCAGGAAAATAGCACAAAACAATGTGCTCAATGTGGGATGAACATGTTAATGGTGTTTTTGTCATTTTTTAAATATTAACTGGTGGTTTGTAAGAGTAGCCCCAAAGTTTTGATGTGGGTTCAGTTGAAAATATATTGGTTTCAAAAAAAGTTGTCACTGGTTTAGACCAGGGGTGTGCAACCATGCAGCACTTCCGGGCCAAATGGAGATAACGAGATTGGTCCACGGGCCACAGCTGCATGTATCATGCTGGTTCTGACAACTTGATGACCACCCACAGAAGGTTGGAAATACCCTTATGAATACACACATGTCTGAACTTGTCTGTGGGCCAAAAAATGTAAGTTCCTAAGCCACTCTTGTCCTGCTGGCCACAGGTTGCACACCCCTGGTTTAGACCACCAAATACCTACTTTTTCACAATTGCACTGATAACTGTTGAATCCTAGCAGATGTTATAGAACAGGGGTGGACAACCCCTGGCACGCGTGCCGAACTTGGCACGTGAGCACTTCTATCCGGCACGTGAACGAGGCCTCGGAAACGAAATGCTCTCCCTTCAAAGTGTCCGTTTCTTCAATTTCATTTGTTAACAATCTGTTATTTAATTTAACCCTTTATGTGTTTTTGTGCTTTTGATGCCATATGGCTACAAACAGCCGCACTCCGTACCCCCAATTGGGGAGGGGGACACACTGCCACAGGGTCCCAAAATTCAGACCCCTCGCCACAAATTTTGGTTGGCACGTGGAAGAATTTTGTCATTGATTTAGCCAATTTCGGCACGCAAACAGAAAAAGGTTGCCCGCCCCTGTTATAGAAGATTAAAGTTTTTTAATGGTGTTGGACAAAGCTCCAGTATTTCCAACCTGTCGTTAAAACTTAGTTTGTCCTTCAAATTAGTTTGTCCTTCAAATTTTGATTTCAAAGATTTTATATACTGTTACAAACAAGTAATTGTTTATACAGTAGGCAAGTACATTTGTGCTAAAATTGTTTAAGTATTTGTGTCTTCCTCAGAACATTACTTTTTCACTAATCTACATTAGGGAGCGTCCATCTGAAAAACAAATTACAGTGCTGAAATAAAGTCTATAACCGACATGCTACTACATGCAGATCCTAACATGTTGGGCAAAACACTTCCTCAGATATCTGAAGAATGGATGGTCTCTACCTGAATCAGTGCAGAAACCAAATGTCTTCTTGTTAGTGGTGTATTTTCCACATTCCATCATCATGCTTCCACTTGTTTTTTTGTAAACAGCGAAATCCAGTTTTTGGTTTTTAGTCATTCTAATATTTCTGCTGGAATTATCTATTTTTTATGTTCAGCATTAGTATAGTTGTCACCTAAGCAGTTGATTTCAATGGTTTTGACAACCTTCTCTGAGATGGCCAAGACAGGCACATACTTTTTGGTGGAGCTCCAAGATTTTTTGACAGTACAGCCATTGCTTTTGAAGATCATCCCTCGGATAGTGTTGTTTGCTCATGTGGGCTTCCAAAAACCTCAATCACCAGCAATCAGTGTTTCCTCTAAGCTGTGCGCGTGTGCGCGCACACACAGCTTTCAGAGACTGCGCACACGCATAAATTTAGTGCGCACAGACACATATGATGTATCAAAAAAAGTGCGCCACACCAAAATTTGTGCGCACACAGACTACAAAAAGCGAACATTGCCAGCAATGTGTTATCAATATCAGCATAGCCAACTTTTGTTGCAAAATTTGTTTAATTTTCATATCACTAGCAGTACTGACAGCATTAATGGTATTCTTTGTCTGAGTCTAACCTACTTCGTCATTGCAACTGCCTTTACTTTCAACATTTCTTGCATGCTTAGTAACCAATTTTCATGAATTAAAATATTCGCCAGCAGACATGATCCATGTTCGTCCTTCTGAAAATTTAACAGCTAGTTGACAGTATTCCTGCATGAAAATTGTGACATTTGTTTTAAAACAACTAGTTACCTACCCTGATGTGTGCTCCTATGTCAGTTGCAGAAACCCATTTTTGCAGCAAATATGCTTTTCAGTTTGCTTAATAATCTGCTTCATGTAGGTTACATTAAAGGTGGCTGGAATCTGAGAAAAGCATGGAAAATATATGAAAAAAACTACAGCGAAATAACGGAACTGCTGAGAGTTCATAACATGGATTGCATTGTAAGTACATCTGGTAGTGGGCTTTGGCTTGGCTGCTTAAAGTTCGTGAAGTACAGTTATTCCTTTTGAAGAAACATAGGTGTTATCGAATAGAAGTATTGGTAGTGACGGTTTTTGGTTGCCGATCCTTCATATATGAGAAAGCAAAACCAGTTAATTGCAAAACAAGGTGAAGGGAAATTTAACCTTCTACCAGTAACCACCTGCTGTAACAGCATGTGTACATCAAACCTTATGTTTCGCTTGAACAGGCTCCTGCTAAGGTTGGTTTTGTAAATGCTGGTGCACCTAATGGACTTACATCTGTGAGCGGGACCCAGCCATCTGACTCCGACTCTTCTGACAATGACCAATGTCCTGTGTAAGTGACTGTGTGGCAACAGACTTATTTCCCACTTAAAATAGCATGTTCTTTTTTAGGAAAGTGTGAATAAATTAATTGCTACTTTTATGCATTGTGTGTTGTTTTTTCGTTTGTTTTGTTTTACTTTCGGATATAAACACGAGCAGTATTCCAATTTGCGCCCAGTGGCTGATCTAACTTCGTGGTGCCGCTTTGAGTGCCGTACTGACTCATTTTGCGTTGGCTGTAAACTTGACATTGTCTGTCATGTAGTTATTCGGAACGGGATTACCAGAATACTGCGTCCATGGCAGGCAACGACGCTGGTACATTGGCGAGACTTTATGGATCCGTTTGCTTCGGATTCGGCGCATTTAACCTCTGCGTTTCTCTGGTGCCACAGCATCTACTTCGTATTGTCAACATGATTGGGTTTAGCGGCGACAGAGATGTGGGACTACAGTCTTTACAAATAGCATGCGAAAGTAAAGACATGAAAGCACCACTTGCAATGTAGGTAGCATGAGGTTTGCTGAGATTCGTTTAGAAATTCAACTATTGTGTAAGTTGAATGTGATTAATATAAGTTGTTCTCGCAGCTAGGCGTAAAATTTCTTGATTTTTTTCCTGTTGAATCCTGAACGAGACGTTTCCCCACCAGCGTCGAAGATCCAGGAAGGCTTGAAGCAACACGTTAGATGCGAAAAATTGTGTTAGTTTTACTGTCAGTCGCAAGCAACACGGCAATACTTTTAAGTGGCCATAGTATGCAATTTTTCTACGATGTTATTTTAATGTGAAACAACCACACAACAAAAAAAGGCACTTTCTTCGATTTGTTCAGCACATATTTCGTTTTGTGCCGGCGAAAGCACCTGCACTAGCACCAAATAACGAAAGCAATTATTCGGGATATCGAAGCAACCTCTTGTGTCTGACTGGAAAACCGGCAATGCTATACGCACTGAATACAGCGAGTATCTTTTTCACACTAAAATAAGCCTGTACACTTTTATTTCGTGACGAAGCGAATGTGACCGCGGTTTTGTTCACTTGTAGTAGCCTGAGAAAGACAGTAATTGTTTTCTTTCCAACCTTTGGGTCTCTAGCATATCAAGCGGGAGCTATCAGGGAAAAGACTCATTGGGCAAAAGTACTTTTCCTTTGGCGAAACATGGTGTGGTTGTGCATTTGAGAACATTCGTGTCACTCAGTAGGGGCGTCGCGAATTGAATCATAATTCTGTATGAATCGAGACACTGATTTACTTTGTCATACACATAGCCTACTGAGCAGAAACATACGTTTAGCTGTATACGCTTGTCTATCGATTTTCAAAGATCAACATGCGAGCGACTTGCTCATCATGTCGCTGCGTTACAGAATAGTCACGCGCGGCTGAACTGAGTCACTCTGCAAAAGCGCAGCGCGTTGCAGTTGGCGAGGGGCACATAAAGGGGAAGACGGTGTTTCTTATTATGACTGATCTCATTGCTTGTGTGGTCTTGAAAACAAAACTTCGATAGAAACTGCTTTAAAATTTTCGTTAGACATGGGATTAGTACTCACGGGCCGCGGCCCTTTTTTCGGTCGATGATTCCTGGATTTGTTTTAAACGAAAATTTGGGCTTTGTAAAATTTCTGTTAAATAGCTTGTCTACTATTTTCATAAGTGCCTGCCGTTTTTATTACGTTCAGCGTCACACAAACCTGTCCGTTTTTTGCCATGTTATCCTTGCGGAAATTTTTAAATATTGGTGCATGGTTTGTATCCGTAGTATTTCACGTTACCTCTTTTCATATTTTGACATATTTTCTGAAACCTTGAAAAAACGCGTGTTGAAGCTTTCCTTATCAATTACGCGTAAGTGTTACGTAGAAAATGTAGTAATTTGTAGCTGTTTATGTACCGTTACGGTTGCAAGCGAAATGTGGTCTAGGGTAAGTGCCGTTAGAATATTTAGGACATGAAAATATATTGTTGTCTTCTAACGGTTATCGTCTCTGACAACACGTTTTAGTGAGTTCGAAAAGCAATTGCTGATTGTTTAAACTCTCGCGCAGGCTGTGCTTGCTGTGGTATCACACCGTCGTGCGACCGTTTTTCGGTGTTGACGGCGAGTCCACCGATGCTGGTTTGCCTGAAGCAGAAGACCTTCTTCGCCGAAACGAAGCTAGGTATCCAACCTCTTCTCTCGTTCTCTTCTTTAAAGGAAGAGTCCTTCGTTGTAAGGTAAGTCCGCGAAGGCCGTATGTAACAATGGTATTTGTGACTACATTTTTTCGATTGAATTAAAATTATTTGCGTGAAGTATGGATGGCACCTCAATATTCCCACTGTGGTTGAAACACCCGATTGTGCTTTAAAAAGTGAGGAAAGGGATTAGCAGACTGCGGTGATGGGCGTTTCGCTATAAGCCTGTTTAATGCTGCCGTTTTTTCAGGAGAGCAGGAATTAAAATTTTTCTATTTTTATTACTCTAATTTGTAAGATGAGCAAATGTAGACTGTAGTGCCACATCTTTTCAAAGGTTTTGTGAAACAAAAATCTACAAGGTAAACACCCTTCTCAGATGCAGCTAATTTTTGAGGGGTTTGTTTCAGCATTGATTTTAGGTGAAAGGATAAAAATGTAACCGAAATTTTCGTAGACGTTTCGGTAACTGCTGCCGCAAGTTGCAAATGTACTGATGATGGTAGCAGCAGTTACCGAAACGTCTACGAAAATGTCGTTTACATCTACTGTTACTTTGGCCGTTATTTTCATTGAAAAGGGTAAAAAATGCTGACATGAAAGGCTGGCGGATTTTACGGAATTGCTTACAAACCTGGTAAAGAAACTAAAAATCTTCAAATCCTTTGAAGAAGTAGAACTACATAAAACTTTAATCCTCATTAAGCAGGGAGAAGTTTTATTTCTCTGATCGGTGATTGACAATTGCATAAAGAATTTCACTCTTTTTTGGTATTCTTGCAGTGTGATATCACCGGCGCATTAGATGCTCTACAAGAGTCTTACGACCAGGCGCATGAACAGCGAGAGTTACAGTTGCTTTGCGCGTATGAAATAGGTAAGTTCAACTGTTTATAAACATCTCTTTTCCACTGCTCTCCCGATTCTGCTACGACCTAAACGTTTTTTGTTTTATCTGTGCAGGTTGGTGTTGCATCATGCAGCTGCAGTGGGAACGAGCATTGGCGAATATCATGAGGTGTTACATAAGTTCTATTTGTGCTAGTGCACCATGTCGCTTAACCTATATAGTTACGTTTTTGATCGAAACTTTCGCTCTAACCAAGAAGTTGTTTGGCAGTTGACATTTTTTCTGTTCAGTGCAACGTGATTATCATGTGAGCAAGTCCCTTGCGTTGCGCAATCGATTATGGCATTACGGAGAGAAAACCAGGTTGTCACAACAGAAGAAAACGTCAACTGTTGTTTTCGTCGCGGGTGCTCTCGCCAACATTGATCTTCGTGTGCGAGTGACCTACCTTTCTCATTGTCTTTTTTAAATCAGAACTGTTCCTTTTTTCTGCTTTCAGGGTTTTAACAGCGTATCTTTACAGTTTGTCCATTAACGTGACGGCGCATTTAATAACTTATTTGGAATGAACGTCAATGACGGGCGAGTCACTGTGATTGGCTTCTTGAATAAGGAAGCTTTGGTTAGAAAATATTTTTAAGCGGTTTGAGTACATTGAAGTTGATCGACCCGGGTAGATACTGCGCTTTTTTACCCGAATGCGTGTAAGCTTTCGCCAGCACATGCTTCAAGTAAACATTTGAGAGCTGATAGCATTAGCAATGGTGAAGTCACATCCTCTGCGTCGTTAGACTATTCACTGGCGACAGATTTTGCAAATATTAGTACAGTATCTCTTTTGAGTCATATAGAAAGTACAAACTTTTTTGATAGGACTTCGTTCGCATAGTAAGCTAAATAGCTGGAAACATCTTACCGAACTCGTCACATTTTTGTTTTTGCACCTGCGCAGGTTAAAGAACGAGTCAAAGTGGTCTGCTTGCTACTACACCTACCTGGCTGCCTGTAAGTTGTTAGCATGCGCTTTTTTTCTTCAAAGCACTATTGCCGAAAACCTCGATACATTTTTTCTCGCAATGTGGTTAAAGCAGTTTAGCTGACCTGCTTTTGCTGCGGTAATTGATAGCAGTAATTTTGCGTAGTAATTTACGGTGCGATGCGGAACTTCAAGGAGTGCCAGGAACTCATGGTCGAAGTGTCCAAAGCGATGAAGCGGAAAAATAACCAGCTGGAGATCTACGTTGTGCGAAAGGTGAAAGCATGGCTTCAGTATTGTAGCGAAAGAGCAAATTCCGAATGCACGTTATGAGACCAGAGCATTACATCAGTATGGAAAGCGAAGTCTTGCTGATAGTGAATAGTGGGAACGCTTTGAAGTCAATCTTCTGCAATTTTCACGGCACTCACGACCTCCCTGTCTTGTTCGTGATTTTGACGTCATTGCAATACTTGCTGTGTCGGGAGCCGCGGAAGCACTGTGGTTAGCACGGACGTTATTAAAATGCAGATTTCCAACTCGTTGTGATCAAGCAAGCCCTAGTGGTGTTCTATCAGTAAATATTCAGCATGACGACAATTTTAAACGCTTTTTCGGGGAAAGGTTAACTCCTAGAGCTGTAATTGTCCTCTGCCTAAATAAACGCATTAAAGCTAGTGTGTGTTGTTGCGAAAATCGTGTTCTTTTCTCAGTCGAAAGTTTTCCACAAGATCCCCGTCACATACGAGCACATTATACTGCTCATCTTTGAACTTATCTACCTTTGGAGAGCTCTTCCCAACTGCAAACCTGAAAGTGTGCAGAAAATGCTGAAAGGTGCGTATATTAAATAGCGCGTGTTCACATCGTTTCTCTCGCTGTGAGTAGCTGCGAAGTTACACATTTTTCATTGCAGTTTGCAAAGCCTGACTGCAATCAGCCCGGTATACAAGTACCCTAAGCATTAACTGGAACGTGCTTAGACTTTTAGTATAGAGCAGCTACGTCCAACCGGAATTGCTTACTCAGCCAAAATTTATGTCGCTATCTTAGCCAGGCCTGCACATTGAATGGCTTCCGTTGATCTTAGCAAACTAAATTTAGTTTAAGCTAATGTACTGAAAGCGTTCGAATCCTAACTGCAATGGTAGCGACTCTTTGGCACCTTTAACCACTCCGTTAAGTGTGGTTTCATAGGAACAAGAGTAGAAATGAGATAACTAGTAATAAGTTTTGCACGTTTCGCCAAGGTGTCATTGGACATAATGGAAATCTCCCAGCACGCAGTACAGATAAGGTAAAGTGGCATTGAGGACCACCTGCATCACAAATGTCAAATTAAATAATGTTAAAATAAGGTCAGGTAGTCCGTATGTAGGTTACATATACTACAGCGAAAACCTACTTTCGGCCGCATGCGGTCCGAGGGCCGCGGGTTGGACATAGCTGGTATAGAGGAAGATCAGCGCGTCTAGAAGTTAAAAGAATAAACCCAAAAGATGTCTTAACATTTTCCTTGCGTGAGACCTCAGAAAGCAGTTACCTGTTTTCACGTGATTTCTTCATGGTAGTGAAATACGTCATAACTGTCTAATGTTTGCTTCTTGTGTCCAGAGTGCGAAGCGGTATCCAACCCGTGTTTGACTGGAATAAAACAGCTCCTGCTTGGCGCTATGCATAAAAGACTAAACGAAATGGTCGAAGCCGTGTCATGTTTTCAGCAAGCGATACAGGTAATAGTTTCACTATCGTCGGTTCCTGTATTACGTTTGTAATTCTTGCGTCTCAATGAAATGCCTTAATCCTGAAGCTATACAGCCTGAAAAGTTACTTTGTTAGCATTAGTGAGAGTTTCGTGGCGCACACATAAAAGGCCGTGGCAGCCAGCACTCGGGCCATTATTTTGCACGCAGATCGCTGAACGCGATGAAGAAGACGCGCACATTGCTCCTTACGCGTGCTACGAGCTCTCCATTGTCCTTCTTGAAGACCCGAAGAGCAAAGCCAGAGGTCTCGAACTTCTCCATCAGTGTAAGGTGAGACTTTGATAGAAGCCGTCAGTTAACGCATTCAATTCAGAAACAGCGCGTTGAGTGCGTGCGCTTAGCAAATATTGTCGTTGTGCTTGATTTAAAACGTTATACGCCTGCTGGCTTCAGCAATTTTCCATTTATGCTATTATTGCCGGCGCGCCAACGTCGAAGGGTTGAAGTGGCGCTTTCGCAGCAGAACAAAGCTATGGAAGGGTACGTTCCCGATCGCAGTACCGAACAATGTACCCGATCGACTCGGACTGCTTTCTAGAGCAACAAATATAAATCGCAGTAACGTCGCTGTCCATGTTTCAAAGGTGGTCACCAAAGGGATCGGATGTTGTAATTCACTTCGTCCAAAACTCGTTACTTGCGGTGATTTTTTCCGCTCTAGTTGTTGCAAGCGATCGCTGTCGACGCAAAGAAATAGCAGAGTGGTGTTACGGTTTGTTCCACTCAACAGACGTGGCCAGCTGTTAATACGTTCTTGTTGAAACAGTCCACAATACAAAAGCAAATGCCGCAGAAACCACTCACGGAAAAAGAAAGTGAAAATAAATCGCGTTACAGATTGCAGAAACTCTCTCGATGTTTGTTGCGTACAGGCCTCACCGCAGACATCATGCCGAACTCTCTCAGTTTACAGCAAGCGGTATATCTGAATTATACATCCCACGGTTCTGCAGCTTGATGATAAATTTCTAGCGGATTGAGCGCACAAGATGGAATCGTTAATTTACGAACAGATCGTAATTCATGAAAAGACATCTGGCGGACGGTTGAGAAATCGATCAGTTTGGTTTACTTTCCGGCCGAGACCAGAACTGCATCAGGGCGTCAACTTTCGCTTTCGAAATCGCGTCACCGCAGAGAGCCACACCTAGTTTTATAATTACGTATCACAACGTCCGAGGAACGAACGTAGCTGGTGTTTACGCTTCACTGCGCACATTTTGCTAGTGCTAGTTTAATCGAATACGGTATATGGAAGTGAGCTAACCGCAACAGTGGTGCTTTAAGTTCGTTAGGCAAAATTTACCTGAAGCGCATACTCATTAATACAGTGCCGACATTTGGAATTTGTTTTTTCATATTTATAGGAAAAGGGTTTATCGATTAAATTGGGCTTCGTGAGTTGGACATTTGTTTAACTCTCAAACTATGTATTGGGAAGTTGATCTTTCTCAGAAATTTCGAATAATGTTATGGAAATGTGATTAAGTGTTGCATTTTTTTCGAATTCGATACCAAAATTGTTTTATACACAAAAATCAAAGATAAGCTTGGAATGACTTGCGTTTGATCTGAAAAGATCGTTAACAGTCGCTGGAGTGCTATCGAACGTCAAACTTATTTCTTCAGTCGTGCCGCGTCGCTGGAAAACTAAAAGTTAAGTGGGTCACCGGATCGATGTGAAATTTGCAAAAGAAGTAAATTTGTTTACTTATCCGTTAACGTAGTGTGGTCAGCGATGTCCAGGCTGTCCATAGGAGGCTTGTGTCACATGCCAATTTTTGGCTGTCCCAGCCCATGATATTCCCACGAAACGTTTGCGAAGTACATTATATCATTTACATGCGTAATGTCTAGCCTCTACAGAGCCGTGGCTAAGACACCATAAATCCCCAATTAGGGGATTCACGGATGTGGGAGGGGCCAATGAAAATAATGTGACTCTTTTTTAGTTGTCACTTAAAGGTCTCAACAACCTTGTTTTCATGGACCTCGTGTCACTCCGTCATGGCACTGAGCCGCAATGTCTAATACTTAAGTACTGTGTTGTTAGCATAAAATAATAATACTGAACTTTAGGATATTGTTGCTACGTGGCGTTAGAATTCCTCACGTGCCAGAAAAAGAGGCAAAAGGCTTCTTACAAGAAAAAAGGCATTAGCGCACTACAGAGATTGGAGAACTGGGAGGACGGGTCCATATATGACGTCTGTAAAAATCTGTCCAAATTTTCAGAATGCAATGCGCTGTACATTCTATTAGGTGGATATAAATGTTAGGCTGGCTACTGTCCTAACGGAACATGGAACAAATTTCAAGTCCACTGTCCCATCCCTTGCGTAGGTTCCAGGGTTGCGCAATCTGCGGTAAAATGTCCGACTTCAACTCCGACCTTTCGAAAGTGTCCCACATCGACTCTCGTCTCCGACTCCTTAACATAATGTTAATAAAGTTTGGCTGCTGTCAACAATTTTGTAGCAACTAGCAATCAATGGCAATCGTGGTACACAGCGAGAATTCTCAGTTTCGATAAAAGTTTGAAAAGAAATTGTACCATTTCAACAGGCACGAGTTAGATTCCTAACTCAGGAGTGCGGTGTAAAAAATGATTCGATTGGACTTCGGAGTGGATAAAAAGATTGACTCCTGGTGTTCTTAGGCATCGGACTCCGTAACTCTGGTAGATTCCATTGGACAAGCCTGGCGATGTTGCTTCGCTGGGGGTCGCGTGCGTTCTTGAAGCCGCTGCTTGTACCGGCAATTGTTGAAACAGTTCCTAACTGCTTTTCTCGGCTGCTTGGGTTCTGATTCTACATCGTATAAGTTTCTTCCCAAACTGGCGTCATCATGGGATATCGTGAACGTGCAGCTTGGTGCTAGTTTAGTTAACGCGGACCGAACTAAGAGCTATGAACATTGTGAACACAAAGTCGCAATGTCTTTGTTTACAGGAAAATTTCTCTGGCTACGATTTCGAAAACCGTCTTCAGATGAGAATACATGCGACGGAATTGAGGTTGAAAAACGAAAACGATCCGAACTGGAATCGAAGTTTGAAATAAACCGCGTTGTCGAAGCAACTCAGCGCAGCGGATGGCCATTAATTGTTTTCGGACGCGAACTAAAAGTGTTGCTGTAAATCGAATGCAGCCCGTTTGTCTGCCAATGAGTTCCTGGTCAACTCTTCCTTCACGCGTCGCTGTGTTTTAAACGTGTGATTGCACTTTACCTGCTGTTTTGTATTTGACTGTTCAGTCTTGTTGCAAAGACTGTTCAGTCTTGTTGCAAAGACTGTTCAGTCTTGTTCTTGTTGCAATCCTTTGGTCTGGCACAAAGGCTTCGTAGAAATTTCGATTTAGCACTTACCTTTAGCGCCGCAGTAGTTTCAAGGCACAAACCCGACACTGAGAAGCTTTTGTCGAAACCCAATGCGTTCCAAAGTGTTTTCTATGTTGCGCGTGCGCACCGCGGTTTGTGTGTTCCTGCACACGAACGACACTGCACCCTCGGTAGTCGTCACAAAGGTACGAAAAGAAATTGCGGTTCGATCTCCACGGAAACAGCCGCTCTTTTTCGTCGTGATCGTACGGCTCCTGCGTATAACCTCGTCGTTACAGCGATGCAATTTTTGATGCACTTCTTGTTTGAAAGGACACGATCACTCACTGTGTTCGGTAAAAGCGAACACGAAAAATTCCAACCATCGACGGCAACTTCAAGACGCTGTTCCGACTGTTTCTCACTTTGTGTATGCTGATGTTTGTGCAAAACAAGGTGAAGATGTCCCATTCATTGCTTGGTATGGACCATAGGTATGAGCGTGCGTGAGAAACGTTAAGTCTTTTTTTAGTACTGAGGATTGCCGTAGTGTATCTATTGTTTTGGTTCCGTAAACAAGGGTGCGTGGTGGCGATTGCTCACAGCTTCACTACAGTGAGACCGCTGGTTTTTGAAACGACCTTTCGGGCCTTGCAAGCACCTTAAAGCGTTTGTGGCATTGCCGTACCGTCAGTTGTGATGCGTTGATTTGTTGCAGAACGCCAGATACGGATGTTTGCCTGCTGCATACCTCACAGTGGAGAAGCTCTGAAACGAAAGCAATTGTTTTATGTGGCATCACTTGATAGCGCGAAGTGGTGTAGACTGTAGTTGTTCAGTGTGTAGATAAAGGCAAATTTTAGCTTCGCGGTAAGAATACTCAACACGAACAGGCACGTTGTTGCTTTGATGTTGCGATCGCAAATGTAAATTAAGTTCTGAGATTAAAATCCATCGTTTGGTTACTGATCTGTTCCTGCGTTGCTTATTGTCTTTTGTGACTTCGTTGGTTTGCTCGCGTTGTGTTTGACTGTGGTTAAAATTTTGTGCATATTTTCGTGGCGTCTCGTAACAGCTTCTTAGGCATTTCACGGACGGCAGTGCGTTCTTGTGTTGTTATGAACTGCGTTGTTCGTATTTTTTAAAAAATCTTTTCAGCGAGGACAAGTATGTTTTCCTCCCAGAAAATTGGTGCCACTGAGGGTAATTTAGCAACGCCGCATCTGCAAAGGTTTGTGTCTGTGCTTTAGTCGTCCTTGAGTGACATGCAATGGTGCGACGAAGCACCCCGTTCATTGTGCACCTCGGTGAAGCTTGGCTTTGGCATGCGTCACACACCAATACCATAACATCGGCCGTTTTGCCTCGGTCAAATGCATGTTTGTATACGAATTATTCGTGGTTGTATGCGCAAAGCGGCTGCCATATGTAACTTTTTTGCGATATTTTTTATATATAAAACATCATACTTAGGCGCTCTCACTTTTCTGTGGTTCTTGAGACAGATTTCTATTCGGTAGCACTGTAGGCTACAGTATGTCTTAGTGATTAGTCAGCGTTGCAAGAAAAGTGCTTAACTTCAGTCATGCTAATGCGAATACAACGTGGGTATTAGACAATAGACATGAACGGATGTGTTTTTCAAAACCAATCCAACAGTTTTATTTAAAAATCCATTCTAAATCCGAAACCTGACAGTTTTAAAATCCAAACCTTGTTTAAACACAGAGTCGCCCGGAGCCGACCGTAGAAGTGTCACATTTTCCATCCTCGATGCTTGCAAGAGATTAAAATGAACGAAACATTCTAGCGTTTCTGGTTCAAACGTTATGACCAAAACAACGCAAATTAATTAATCCGCTAGGGGATTGTTTATTGCGTTTTTTTGGGCATTACTTTCGTACCACAAACGCTAAAAGACCAATCAATGGTTCTAAACGCGGATTTTGGCCGAGATTTTTGTGGAATTGAACAAAAATTTCCCCCTTGGGGCCACAAAAATAGTTCCGACATGTTTCTGAAGCACGAGGAATGAAGATGAATATCAGATATGAGCCCAGACATTGCAAGTGTCGGAGTTTTTGATGAAGTCAAAATTTTGACATTGAGCGTTGGCCTTGAGGACTAAGTCAGAGAAAATTGTTTTAATCCGTAAGCCCATGTGGCGACGGAATTACGCCACATATAACGTTGAATTCGTAGCAGCAATAGAAAAGTGAACCTGGTCAAATGCGTAATCTCAATTGCTATTATGCTGAGGATTGTCGGTTCGATTCTGGTTGGTTCAGGGCGACGCAGCATTATGCTTGCAACAAATGGCTCCCAAGGTGTCGGTGGCTGCAATCCACTGTTAACCTGCAGTCCCAAAACTGAACCGAAAATTACGAAGAAGTTCAAAAGAAATTCATCCGTTCCAATCCATCTGTTTAAGCAAAAATGATAACATCGAAATCCATCAATATACTGAAATGTGGCAAGATTTAAATCCAAGTTCATGTTCAGCTCTGGTCATTTTCATGTATTGGGCATGCGAAAAACAATGGAGTATATTTCTTGTGTTGCGATTAAAAAGCTCGAACGGCAAGTGCTCATAGCTTCACACTGTGGCAGCAAGCAACAATCGAGATCACTCTATTATTATTGCTTGTTCGTGTCTTATATATTTGTGCCTTGCTCTGCGCACATCCCGTTTGTGGTGAATCGCACTTTCAACGCAACACCAACTGCAAGCTTGCAACAACATCCCTCGTTTTGCAATGAACCGCACCTATCCCACATTCTTTTTGTGAAGGTTCCACCTGGCACCAGCGCCGGACTTAGATAGTGGGGGCCTGGGCCCAGGCGTGGTTGGAGGCCCCATGTACGGATACAAAATGTTTAGGTAGGGGATGATCGATGAAGTCACTAGTACTTCCACATATTAGTAATATTTATGACGCAATATTTTGACGTCACATTTGTTAACTCAACTAACAAAACTTGATGATCCACGTGGTATTTGACAATGATTAGCGATTTGTGAAATTGTTGCAAAACCAGTCGCTAGAAGCATCGCATCTTTTTTAAATCTTAGCTTGAAAAAAGTTTTGAAAATTTTTTGGAAAAACTTTCTGGGCGATCCAATGTTTTCACCATCTCTAAACGCCAGTCCTCACTCAGCAATAAATTTTACGACAGAAACTAAACGTTTGAGGGAGAGGCGATTTCCGATATTGTTCGCATTGATTGATCTGACTGGCTAGTTCTGGATCAATTGTTCATAGTGGCAAATTAGGCCTACATCCATGGGCGTCGGAAGGGGGGCCTTGCCCCCCCTGAACTTTGAAATTTTCAGCAAAGAAAAGTTGTTTTTTAGTTTTGAGCGAGAAAAAACAAAATTTCACCACTTTTGGCCCCCCATGGAAAAGTCCCCTAGTGGTCCCCCTGGAAAAAAAACTTGCGACGCCCATGGTTACATCTGCGACTAAATGCAATCGTGGCATCTATATGTTCCATTGAATGCCCGTTGCTTCTCAGGCGCTCAACAGCGTGCTTCCAGTCGAAGATTCTTTTTTTGAAAGGGAAATGCGCACATTTAGTCATATCCGCGCGCATCAGTCTACAAGTGTGTGGAGAAAAACAAAGCCAGCTTCTGTAAATTACTTCGCCATTGTGGTTCTGGCGACGAATAAGACTTGTGGCACATTTCCATGACAAGTTTGTGTCTTTTCTGTGCTGTGGAACATCATGTTAAAACGACTTTTCATCACAATATCAAAAAGAACCTGTTTCATATTTCAACCAATATTCCCGCATTTTTTCTGGTACATTGGCTGGCCAGAGGGCCCAGAGAGCGATATCACTGGTAATGGTAATGGTTTATTGTTTCATATGACTCAGCCAATAAGCAGAAGCACCATAAAAGCCATCGCATGCAGTAAACCAACCATTTGCAAACATTAGAGCAAATGAGAATACAATGGCACAATAGCTGATCAGTGTAAACAAAGAGGGGCGCTGTGTCACATAGGATTGGCGAAAGACCGTGGCGGTCATCTGGTCAACCAACCCCATTTATCACT
>Ga0210059_1001191_pt1 | contig 38249 bp, 21 predicted proteins | sample Ectturendosymbi2_FD_188042 | JGI IMG/M metagenome (GOLD analysis project Ga0210059, IMG submission 188042) | Ecteinascidia turbinata endosymbiont from Florida, USA - Sample 2 (SPAdes) (version 2) | ecosystem: Host-associated > Tunicates > Ascidians > Unclassified | place: Key West, Florida... | reverse complement strand
AACATCGATAAAACAAAGCTGCGCTCAACGCTCACTTAAATGACATCCTGAAAGTGGTTTCTACACAGGATTTGACACCTGATATCGATACACTAGTGAAAGCTAAAAGGTACCAAGTTTCAGGCGTGGGCCTAAACCGCTAACATATTTAATGTGAACTGCTTCTTTGCGCCCTGAAATATAGTTCTGCAGCAGTGGGTGTTTACTAAGGAAATATTTCAAGACAATGAACGCTTGAACAGTGAGTGAATGCAATGTTAGTCAGCGGTTTCATTACAAACGTTTGATGGAACCAGGGATATCTAGGAGTTGTTTCTAGATATCCCTGGACGGAACCATACTGTTCGCACATTGTCACAAGCTGTATGTTTTGCCTAAAAACATGCATTTCCAGAGTAGAAGAAAAATTCAAGTTTCCACTAGTTTGCACAACGTGGTGCCAGTTCCGGATGGTCAGGATTACTGCATTTGACAGAAATCGGTTCGGTTTTTCCGAAATATTTTGCTTCGGTTGATTTTTTAGTCATTGTGTTTTCGTTTCGGTTGGTTTCAAAGTCATGAATGAAAAATCTTGTTAATATATCGTAAAATTGAACAGACTTTTCTCAAGAAACGTCATGTTGTTGCAGAGTTTGGAAAGGTTGCTCCTTAAATGTGCTAATAATCATTTTCAGACAAGCTTGAAATTTTTGCATTAAATTTATAAAAACAGTTGGAAGTTGGCATTACTTATAACAGGATGTTATGCAATGATTTCACTGGTCCGGCCCGCTTCAGATTAAATATGCCTGAAGTGGCCCTGGAACTGAAACGAGTTTGACACCCTTGTTTTAAGGGTTTCTCGAAATGCTGTATGGCCTGATCGGTAAACGCAGTAGACCTTCACTACATAGTTTCTCCAGCCTTGTCTACTCCCAACCTGTTACAGAGTTTTGATTAAACAAAGCCACATGAAGAAAAAAACTTTCAATGGCAGCAGAGCTGGCTGAGCATGACAGGACTTGACATGGATATGCTAGAACCTCATGAGAATTTCTTGCTTGAATTTACTCCGCGCGTCTCTATAGCAACTTCCATTACTTTGCAAATCGTTTTACAGCGCCAGCAGTGTAGCCAGCCCAAAACTTTAGGAGGCTCGTATTTCGAATTTAAGCGAGCAACAGTATTTTGTTTGGGACACCGCGTCTCGAAGCATAAAACGACAAGGTATGCTAAAAATTTGAAGAGCCCCTGGCCCCTTTACCCCCTGACTACACTTTATGTACAGTACAGTCAGACAAAATGCGGGTGGAAACAGTTTTTTCTTATAAGATTTTAGTCTTTGATTATTATTATTATATACTGCAAATCTGGTCCTTGTTGGAACCTGAGGTCTTCTGGGAGTAATAAGGAACAACTTGCGACATTGTTAAGACTTTTCGGCGTCCCCCAGTGATTTCAGCGTCCGGGTGTTGTGGCCCCTTTGCCCCCTCGTTACGCCCCTGGTGTCGTGAAAGCTTTTTACTGACCTCATCATTCAAATAATCAAAATAAGCGCATCAAAACTGCTTTCACGTGAGCGACTAATGCCTGTGGTTGATTTAACCGTGTGCAGCAGTGGCTTATGTCTTCGCAACTATTTGAAAGTAAACCATCGCTTAAACTTTTAACTGGCCTTTGCCAGTTGAGAAACACGAGTCGCTTTACCAGCTTTAAAGCTGCTTCGCACTGAGAAAGCATTTTTGTAGTCTCCTCCCTTAAACTTGGCTTCCGCCTGCTTTTCAAGGCCCCTTAACAAAGCGGAATGCCCAGAGCAATTTACGTTGCTTCGGCGACAAAATTTGATCTTTGGTCCACATCGGTACTCCCACAGAACCGAAGAAAGATCTTAGTCAGAGGAGAATAGCGGCGCAAGCTGACAGGTATGACCGAACAATGCCACGATCGATCTGCTTTACGATGCTGACGCGCGCTGAGATCGTAGTGCTACGAAAACGAGCATAGCCATGCCTTTCGCTTTGCAACACCGAGGCTTTTATTTTTGGTTGACCGTTGCGCTAATGCGCTGTTTGGTCACTGTTCTCAAATGACGGACCACGTCTTTGCCATCACTCACCACGCCGCACTTTCACACCAGCCGTGTGAAATTGCATAACAGGAGCGGGCATCGGCAAAAAAATCACGAAATCTCATCCGAAATCTGTAGCCTAGTGAACGCAGCTCTAAACCATATGCAACTTTTCTTACTCGTAGCAGCAGCTATAGCAGATTTTCTCGAGTAATGAGCAATGCAGGCACAATCAACAAACCTCGTGAGGAGAGAGAGTGTTTATGTAGGTGTCGAATATTGACTGAACCATTTTTTCGGCTTTGCGCGGCTTTAGTTTCGTCGAGTTCTTCAAGCTTTCGCATTCAAGCCAAAACTTTAAGTTCTCGTCGGCGATCTCCGCTTCCAAAAACGATTTGAAAACGTACTTTCCGGCTGGAAATTTAAACAGTTGCAATGACAGCAAGCTTCGATAAACTCAAGACACCACAAACATCTTCAAGACGCATTTCTTCGTCGGGAAATTACATTTATAAAAGTTAAAATAGCGCCTCATGAGGAATATATGCATGCATGGTCACATGCGGCGCTAAGTGAAAATCATAAAAGTGTCCCGATCTTGGATCCTGGTCAAGCATCAAAGGCGCGCACGACGCTCGAAACAAACAAAATCACTGCTTTGGGGCAAAACCCACCTTATCGTTTCAATGAATTTTACAGTAATGTGGCTAAGGTTTACTCATAAAAAGGTTTCTTTTAAGAAATCAAGCGACCTGTGAAGGAATGCAGATAGATCAACATAAATTAGATGGATAGACAAACAAAATCGCATATCAAGACAGCCCATTTGCGCGCGGCTTTGCTTTAGCACTGTACACAAATTTGCTCACAAAGGTCAACGTGATTCATCATGGCACGAATCCATTAGTGATAAAGTTGAGTCTCATTTCAGGCTTTCAGTCGTTTTCTTTATGCTATTTGCCGAAGGTAATAGCAAGCCATGGTCATTTGAAACGACAGACCTTGACATCGTGCAGCGGATGCTGCCCACTGCCGGTAGATCGCACGTGTTTTGCTGATCCCATTGGTAATGGTAAGGTTGAAATTTACTAGTGAGCGGGTGACGTAATAGGTTGATTATGACGTCACAACTGAGTAAAAACATCACAAGCGTTTTGTCATTTTTATCCTACTGGGTTTCGTTTTTAGAGCAGGAGTTCCCGAAATGGGGTGCGTGGCTCCATTCCAAGGGGTTCGTGACGTGTTTCTATCAGTCAAAACTACGGTACGTTTAATGAAATGATAATATTCGTCGTACGAAGCCTAGTCGAGGTTAGATTTTTCGCATGCAGCAGCTTGGTCATACAGCCTAATGCATCATGTATGTGACATCACAAGGACTTTCGGGGTCATAACGTATATAGATGATAAAGCTTTGTGGTACAAGCATTACTGTGGCTTCCTCTTTCTGGCTTGGTGACTTGAGAGGGTTATACCATCGTGCAATAAGAAAGTTAGTGATAAAGCTGTCAGTCCGTGCTGTTTTAGTTCGACTTCAACCTCTTTATTTAGCGTCTCCATGCCTCGGAGAAACTTTCCATCTCCGGGGAAACTCGTGTTAACTCTTATCTATGTAAGTACGGTGAACGAATACACGTGTGTCTAATGAACTTAACATAGGTGTGCGATTGGACATCACAAACGCAATTGTTTGATCGCAATAATTGAAGAAACAATTTTCTGATCAAGTTCAAATGTAACAAGCGTTTTAACAATTAGCTGGATTAATATCCAAGTAGCAATCTGCGATGCCCGCACAGGTAATGTAGCATGGTATAATTCGGGATCAGATCGTGTCTCTGAAAGATGGGGGGGGAGGTTCGTAGAGACATTTGATATCCACAGGAAGTGCGTGACGTGATAAATTTAGGAACCACTGCTGCTCTTAAGCACACGACGAGCTGGAATTGCGACGCTGTAAAAATTCGGTAAAGAATTATGCTATTAGGCTGCTTAAAACAAATACAGCTTCCTCATGGTCATTGCTGTCAATCTACATTCTGCAGTCTTGGGTGTGGTTGGGTTTAAAAAAGCAGTTTTTAACGAAACAGTTATTCTGCCTTACGTAAAACTGCACTCTTCAGTTGAGTCTGTTTTCCGAAGCATCTAGCAAAACTGTTTTCCGAATCGTGGAAAATCAGCTAAATCGAAATACAAGTGGCGGTTACCTGCCATACAAAGCGCTGCATAAAAACAACCGTTGAAAACCTACAGGGCTTGTGTCTTCTGCATCCACCAGGCTCGTTTGTACTGACTCTAGTTAATCGACAATATTTTGCGATCCTTTGAAATTACTGTAGAATGGAAACCTTTTCGAAAGCTTGGATTCAAATCCTATTCTCTTAGAAACCCATTATTTGAATTTTAACTGAATTAGTTTTTAAAAATTATTGACTTACAAAGGGCAGACAGCTCGGGCTCTGCCTTACGAGCCCCGAGTCAAGTTGGACGAACGTTGTTGATAGAACGTCTGCTGTGGATCATATTTTTGGCAAAAGTGACCTTCCCCAGACACTGAACGAAAATATATGAACTGCAATTCAGCTCAATGAAACTGCAACCCAGCTCAATATATGAACTGCAACCCAGCTCAATGAAAAGTGCCCGAATTAACTGGAATCAGTGAATGAACTGGAAACTTGAATCAGAAGTGGAATTTACACAGCAAGCAAGTAAGTAAGTAACCGTTCTGCAACAATATCGAAGACTCGCATTAAAGGCTGGAGTCGCCACTGGATGCGAGGTTTCAAAAAGCTTGCCGCGAAGCTGCAGTTGGTTTTGTTGTCTTCGACCCATGGAGGTAATCACTGATAAATCACTTGCTGTACTACTGCTTTCCACCACTTTCCACAAATGTTGACATTAACTGAAAGAACTATGAGTCAAGACAGGGGAGAGAACTGACGAACTACCACAACAAAGCTATATTCAGCACAAGGAAAACTGAACAATTACTTCGTTGTACGCTACTAATCTACTGTTAGTTTGTGCGTAAGCAATTCTTAAAATTATTTTAGTCGAGCTAATTTAATTGTGCGCTTTTTCTAAGCCGTTGCCAAACGCAGGTTTTCTTAGCAGTGGGTACGTTCATGAAGCTCTAGGAAGGTCAAGCTTTCAAAATTGCACATTTATTGCTCATGGTAACTAGCCACAGTTTTGTTTTCAAGTGTCAACGTTTCGCCAGTAAGGTTTTCCTTACGGTTTTACAGGACTGAAGATGCCTTTAAAAACGCGAAACTAATTTCCCTGCGAAATAAACTGTGAATGCGATCGATTTACTTGCACCATCTTTGTGGCTTACAATTATGGAAAAATATATACGTGCAGGTTTTAATCATCGCAGAAGCATGAAACCAGGAACAAGCAGGAAGATTTCTCACAAGCATGCCGCCAAGCTAAAGTTGGTTTATATGCGAGGTAGGCTGTTACTTTCATTAGGAGGAAGTCAAAGCGATACAAGGATAATCAAAAGCTCCAGGCTTGCTGCAAGCGTTTGAGGAATCAGCCGACTGGGCTCTGCTTTAAATGACTTGAAATGCGATGATTCAAACTTGCACAAATACATTTTCAAGTAACTGGTCACCACACAAGGCGACGAAATCGAATCAATCAGCTGATTTTTTTAATAGGAAATCGATTTCACGGAACACTACGCATCCTCAGTGCTGCAACCTTATTCAAATTTTAAGAGACATAGCCACTCGATACAAGAGATAAGTGCTAAATTGAACAGGAACGATCATTGGAAAAAGTCCAATTAAACCAGCTGAGGCGTCGCTGAACCTTCTCAGCAAACGACTCGTTTTCCCTTGATAACCTTCCAAGCGATCAGGCCTGTCCGCATGCACTTAGCAAATATTGCCACTGACGGCCAGGGGTGTGGAGTCGGGGCCGGTGCAATTTTGGAGGATTGGAGCTGGAGCCAAAAGCTTTCAGATGCCGGAGCCTGAACTTTGGGTTCCGGTTCCACAGCCCTAGTTTGTGGGTTAAATGAGTTAACGTATTGAACGTGGGTTGCCTGGTGTGTTTTCCCTGGTGTGTGTCAACGCTTTTCAAACTTTTTTGCACATGTTTCACCATCCATCAAACATATCCTTTCGCAACACCTCATCTGCGTTGGTGTAATATTACAATTGTGCAAATAATAAAATGCTTTTCAGTTTTTCACTGGACCAAATCATTTTGGAGCCGGGACCAAAAAAACACTTGGACGTTGGAGTCGAAGCTGGAGCCAAAAAAATAGATGCCTGGAGCTGAAGTCAGAGCCGGAGCCTGAAATTTGCGTTCCGGTTCCACAGCCCTGCTGACAGCGCAGTGCGGCAGCAACTCACCTTCGGACGAAAGCAGGTTATCGAACGACTCCTGCCACGAAGTTAAATCGCTGCTGGTGACCCTGAAAAGCAAAGGAAGGCGATTTTAATGGTTGGTGACCAAGAAAACGGTCGCAAACACCCAACTTGCATGACAAGCCATGCAATTCAAATAAGCAATGACGCAAAGAATAGTTTTGCGACTAGCCCTTGCTACCAACAGCTTGTCAAATTACTGTATCAGGTATTTTGCTAGAAGCACAACCAGGCCCATATTACTATTTATTGTTTTTAAACAGCAAAATTGCTTATAGGTGTATATACAAAACAGGTTCATAATCGGAACTTACGATTGTGTACATTTTCATAAGTTTGATTCAGTTGTAGATTAAAAAACATTTTGCATCACGAACACCCAGTACTCATTCAGTGCAACCGTGGTTTGAATGGCTTTATACAAAAAAACATACACCGAGTACTCGGGTATGTCTTCGAAGTGACGTAAAACAAAGTTCTGATTTTTAAAGTGAATCTGATTTTGTTCAAACAAACCAGTTTTAATGGATGAAAACCCCTTTTCTACGTAGGACCATCCTGGATTAAGCCTTTTACAAACATACGAATTGCAAGCAACCCGCCTGGCTGTGTCACTTACTCGCATTCGGCAAGAATCTCTTTTCCAACTTTGGGTTTCCTTCTCCTGATGCTGCTTCGCAATGACGCTTGTTTCGGAATGGTGTGGCGCCTGGCGAATAAAACACGTTCGAGACGCATCCGCCATGTTTATAAGCAATTAAAGCTTGTCGCCTTCCGGGTGTCGAGGAAGTTTCAACGGCAATTGCTTTTTAAAATACATGAAAGGAGACGGAAGAATTACGAATTTGCGCTGTTTTCAGATTTAGGCCGTTGTTGCCTTTGCATTGCAGATTGCTACTGCCGGGTGGAGGCCGGGCTCGCCAGCTGCAATCAAAGCAGCTGGGCTGATTAAACCATGGGTCCGAAACCGATGCCATCAGTGACTGGACGACATGCGCTGACACGCTCGCCCATACCTTCACGAGCGGCACGAGCAAATGTTCGTTCGTGGCTTTCGGGCTCCGTCCAATTTGCGTTGCTTCAATGTCCTAGTGAGAACAAATGCTGATAGTAATTTGCAAACGATCGATTGACTGACTTGGGACGCTCTGCAACAAGCTGATCGTGAAGTGAAGACGAGCTACAGCAAAAAAGCTGACGAACGACACGGATATAAGCTGCAATCCTGATGCAACACAGATGAGTTGCCTTGCTGCGGGCCCTCATTCGGGAACTTTTTTGAGAATTTCGCAGCATCATCAAACTCTAAACGTATTCGCGTGTGCAAGGCCAGAAACAGCTGAAAAAACATTAGCGACCTGTGCAGAAAAATTCGACATTTTAATAAGCCGTCGAACGCAGCGGATGAAGGCAACGTAACTGAAGTGCACGTGGACTGCTTTTGAAAACAACAGAAGTGTAGCAGACAATTGTTGCATAACTATGAGGTGCTTACAGTACGCTTAGAAGATGCCAGCGACTGAGTTGCATCTTTCAGTCGGACTTTCTTTCAGTCCTTTTCACTCAGCCCTAAAGCTCTGTATCGTTAATGGACTTCACCCACTCTGAGAACTAAGTACCTCAAGCATGGTTCTCATGCTCGTTACGGCCGTATCTCAATGCCAGGCTTAATTTAAAAGACAACACTGCATCTTTTGCGCATGCATGAATCAGAGTAGCTTTTCCAGGATTTTTACCGTTTTTTGTCTGCCATCAGATTGTCATGCCAAGCAATCTACAGTCGGCTATCCGGGTGTTACGCGCTACAAACTGTGACGAATGACCATGACGCGAGATAAAAACTATAATTATTTTAGAGTTTGTTTCGGAATGTCTGGAACTATGCCAGTGGTTCTTAACCTTTTTTCTACCACGCCTCCCTTAATTGTCGTTTGTTTAAAGCCCCCTGACTTTAAATAATATGTAAAAACAAATGCATTTATGGGCGAAGTAATTGATCAAAATTCCATGTTGAAGGACGCGGAAGGGTTCACGCCCCCCTGGAAATTTGTTGACGCCGCCCCGCCCCCCTGAAGAACCACTGAACTATACGGACGGAAGGGATCGTGGTTCAGCTGAGAAACAGGGGTGAAAAAACTGGTTGACGTTTTACGGAGAGGTTGGGACACGCGTGGGAGGTGATTATTGGCGTTTTTTGAGACAAGGAATGGTGAACGGTGGCGCAAAAAGGTGCTGGAATTAAAAATGTTGAGTGAGTCGCTTAAAGGGGTTGTTCAGATAACCTTTCAGAATCGATCCTCAGGGGGGAGGGGGGGTTATGCGCAGTGCAGTGGTGCGAGACAACATCTTTATTTTTGTGGGGAAATGCTGTAAATACGGCGAGGAATAACGTACTCAACTGGCTGCCCTGTAAAAGACGGATATCCTCCAGTAACGGATCTTGGTTGTGGATATAAAATGACGTAACCCGAGTCGCGAAAACCGATATTTTACGGTGAGCAATGACACCACGACGGTAATAAAAATAATGTTTCTTGATAGCGTACGCCTAATGCTAGCCACCGTCGCGGTTGCCCTCACACTAAGGCTATTCTGCTCTTCTCAATACCCTCCCGTGGGACACAAAAACAGGTTTCAGCAGTTGTAAAAATATATAAATTTAATAAATACATCGCAACGTTCAGGCTCTACAGGTTTGGTGGAAACTAATATTAAATTGCGATGATAACATTACTCTTCCACTGAATGTTTAATTTTTCGTGTAACGCTGTTTTTTCCGCACAATTGACGTCATCAAACAATATCCGCACTGACGGAAGTCCGTTCTTTACGTTGTACCCTCAACTGCAGAATTCTCTTAACAAGATGCTCGTGGTCAAAGTTTGACCGAAAAACGGGAATAACGCAAAAAACAATCAAAGGCCGTCTTCAACTCAGTGCCTCCATTTCCGAAGAAAATTACTTACGGTGTTGATTCCGCGTTTTTCTCTTCCTTCGACCAGGCGCGGGTCAAGTGATCTCCGATGTAAATCTGCGAAAAACAAGAGAAGCTGTAAATAGCACGGGTCCTTGTACATCTCCCAAGGTACTATCGCGCCTATTAACGTCACGCGCGCGCGAATCGTTGTTTCGGATTTCCAGCTCAGTTTACGGTGGAAGTTGTGACCCGTAAAGAACTCTTTGCCCCCTCGACAAGTCTCTCGACAAGTTATTCGCAGAAATGTGGCCGTGCCCCTTGTTTTTGTCCAACTCTACATCAACTAACGCTTGGCGACGCGCCTGGATGAGTCGTGTTCTTTCGGAGTTTTCTGACCGTCGCAGACGCGTGAACAAAACGTTAACACCGGAAGCCAAGCGCGGATAGTAAACACTTGTAGACCTTCAGTGGGCCCCGAAAATTTACAGAAGCGTACCACATTACAGTATTTTACCATTTCTGAGTGACTCAGTACAACGGACCCCAGGTATCGTGGGTGTCATGCTAATACCTTGTTGCTTGCATTGGTAAATCTGTCTTTGTGGCAAAACATCGCAATTAATACAGACCACCGTACCTGATAACAAGATTATGTTGCAAAGAGAGGAAGCATTGTACAGAAGACTTGAAGGCAAGCAATAAATTTTTTCATCTGATGTGGGTTTCGGTCCGACCTGGGGGAAGGGTTAATGATAACGTTGAACGAAGCTTCACTTTTTATACTTTTGTCGAGTCGAAAATGACCAGAGTCACATTACGTGGAATGCGCTGCTTATGGCTTGGGTAAATTTTCACAAATTAATAAAAACTTTTGACTTCGCCATTTCGAACCGAAGCCGAAAAGTGACCCGATTTGTGTTCGCCAACCAACACACGAAGTCTTGTGGCAAACTTTCATTTTTCTGCTGTTGCATCGCCACCTACAGCTGACTAGGCTCCGTTTCGAGGAAGATTACAGCAGAACAAGTAAATGTGACTGCATTGATAGAAAATTTGTGGCAGAAGCAATTGTTTCGGAAAGGACTGTCCAGTGGCTGTTACTGGAAACCACCAGCTCATGGCGGCACCAGTCGAGGACCACGTAGAACTCCCTCAGCGACCCTCCACAGCTTACTGTGAAACGAGGCGCTAAATGGGAAAGGGCTTCCAAACAATGCAAAATAAATGCTCCGAATTCCACTCAAACTACTAAAATCCAAGCAATATGCAAATACGAAATCTCAAACGGTCCTGCTCAATTGGCTTTTTTGTTTCGTTTGCGAAAGACCGTTGGCGCGAACAAGGATGTTTGGCTTTTCAATAATCAGTGAGATGAAGACGCCAGATGCTGTCAAGGTATTTTCCAATGCGGAAGTTATTTTCACACGGTGCTGTTGTGGAGTACATTTGCAACGCGACCAGTATTTTGTTTTATTGTCTGAATTAAGATGTCGAGGAATGCTTTTATGCGGTGGCTCCCTCACGAGAGCTCAGTATGGGAAACGCAAACATCGGCAGTAACATCTTTACAAACGTGTGCAGAATCCGCCCAGAACGGGAAATCTCGTTATCAGCAAGATCCATAGGTCAATGTGGAATCTGCTGCGCTGTTCCAACCATGATAACGAGCAACGTCGGCTTGTTATATGGAATAGACGGAATGAAGTGCGTTGCGTGAAAGGTTGCGGTACTGGAATATGTTGCCAAATCTAAAAATTTTGTAAAATTGCGCAGGTTTTGCAACACTTTCGCAAACAACTCCCGAAGGCGTTGAATTTGACTGGATAATCAAGCAAGTTAACATTTCAAAAAATAGTGGTCTGCACTTGTTTCGACAATAAATATAAAACGAAAACTCAAGTGTGATGAGACAAAGTTCACGCGCAGAATTTTGTATAGTATTCAGCACGCCTTTAAACTAGGCACTTGTTGACCCTTCGCGTTTTTCCACAAACGGCACGATTTGTTTACTATGTTGAATACGACTGCTCATATTAGTAGTTAAAAATCCTCGCCAAAGCGACCAGTAACCACGAGGTCTACATTCCGAAATAGCGTTTTTCGTGACAGTCCACGCAATTGTTAGAATTACAATCGTCGTTAGGAGGGACGAAAAAAATGCTGCAAGCTTTGACATCTGTCGTGTCTAATCTAGAGCAGCGTCTTCAGATATCAAAGTAATACTGACGCCGTCCTGCAAACTGTCTACACTCTACAGCACCTTCGCGCCAGAACACGTGCTGTACCAATTGGGCGAAAGAAAATTCCCTTGTGGCTAGTGTTCCCTCTAAGAAAATTTTACACTGAGCAAATGCTTGTGTTATAGTGAGCATGCAATTGCACAACCATGTAGACACACAACCAGAGAAGCGTTTCAAGCTTTACAAGGGCTATGCAACATAGATATGATATTAGGTTTGGAATATTACAAGTGCGCGAGAATGAGACTTCATCGCGCAAATGGTCTGGTGTTACTGCGCATTTGCGCACCTTAGAGGGGGCATTGCTTGTGGCGCGGAAAGAAGCAAAGCTGTTTATCGCAAGGATATGATCATTATCATCGGTTTATCGCTGAAGCAAAAAAACGAAAACTTTCTCAAGTGTTTGGGAGACTGAGAGCCAACCATCAAATATGCATGAGAGGATTTAGTCGTAAGAACGCGTCCCTCTCGGCGGTCGCTGCTGCTGCTACCGACGTGACATGCGTACCGACAATTCGGCGCAGCGTACAGAAAACGCGTACTATTTGTGACGTAAGCAGACCGACAAAAAGCTTTGCTTGCTGACGTACTACGTCTGTCTCTGGTGCAGTCGTGTCAAGTGGCAAGTTGAAGGACCAACAGACACAAAACAGCTGAGCGCCCAGGCAGAATATCAGAGTAAATTACGCAAAAAGCAAAGAACTGCCCACGTCGGCGCTTGATTTACGGTCTGAAGGCTGAGACCACTTCAGCAACACATCCCTTGTCGGGTATAATTCTGGACAATGTTTCAAAATCGTTTTTAAATCTGCAAAGCAAACCACAGAAAATTCTGACATTTATTGAGAAGAAATTGCTTGGAAATCGGCTGAAACTGTTTCACTTCGCTAATACCAAACAAGCTTAAAAAAACGTAAAAACGGCAAAATTGTTAAAAGACAGTAATCTTTGCAGGGTCACCAAAGGTGTGTCGTTGGTGATAAAACCCTACGAGCATTTTTGATGGCCTGTTCCCGCAACAGATAACTGCAGCTCCTGCACGGTTTAAGTCATCTGACAATGCGCCCGGTTTCTGGCAATCAGCGGATCGCGCGAATGAGCCGAAAATAATAAGAGCTGCTACACGACGCAGTCGATAAACCCCCAGTCGGGTGCTGGAAATGAAACGTTCTCATCAGACCCGCCTTCGCCACTACCAGTCGATACCTTACGGGGCCGAGGCGAGGATTTCGCGACGCCTGTATTATTGACAAGTGCACTCGTGCGGTTAAATAATTAATTTCGGGCGTGAGTCACTGCTCAGTTATAGGTATATCCTGGCAAAGACCAAGCGCACTGTTTCCTCGTCAAAGCGCCAAATCCCTATTGCGATGGGATCAGGAGCAACTACTGCAGACGGAAACCTTCTTAGTGCCTGAATTTTATGAAGCTTTGAGTAACAGAGAAAGACCTTTTGGAGTATTAATAACCACACAAGGTCACAGGAAAGCAATTTCACCGTACCGGCGCCGTTTGTATGTGCAGCATGTACAGTACGTGCTACAGGGGTGCCCCATGAAGCTTTTAAATACAAACAAGTGCTGGCCAACTGTTCAAGTTGCCTCCACCTTCAAGATGTCGAGTAAATTGCTACAAATTATTAATGCCGCAACCAGATGCAAGCGACAAAGTTTGCACAGACCATAATTGCCGGTGCCGCGGAAAATATGCTTAAAGAAACGCAAGAGACAGCGTTTTTTAGCTTTATGCGGATCAAGAAAGATGCAGTGAGAGCATATACTGTGGGAAATGCGATAAAAATCTCCTACTTACAGAAAACTTTGACATTAAAAAGTGACATAGTTTCTAAAGGTTGTCCAAAGGGTGTACTGTTGATTCGTGTTGCCAATGTCCCAAGTTATTATCTTTAATACAAGGTAATTTTAAATTGAGTAGAACACAACTCAATGTCATGTGACTGCAAGCACATAACTATTCAGACATACAAGACACATTTACGCCTTTTGTTTTTTGGGCGCTCCTAGTTCCGATCATCAGAAGCCAAATGTCAAGAAAAACTAATGGTAGGTAATCATACCCACCTTGAATGGAATTTACATAACGCAAAAGGAACACATTTCTCTTAGCAACATTCAATATATATCGCACATAAAAAATGTCACAAATTAGGTGAAAAGTTTAAAATGATTTTTATTGTAACATCAAAGCAGCACGTATAATATTGTAAGACCCAATTCAAAACGTGTTTAAGCCCGACGAAACATGCTGCTTTGCGCTTTCAAGGGGTGAATGCGCGATGACGTGGAGGCAACGTTGAAAAACGTGAGTCAACACCAGCCAGTCCACGATTCGGTGACATTTAGTGATATAAATATGATCGTGGTCTCTAACTTGCAGCAGGCAGTCCGCCAGTAGCTTTCGGCAAGTGCGGGGCGTGCTTCTTGCTGTCGGTTGCTACTACCGCGCATGGACGCACCCTGCAACTGCAGCAGCGATTGGGTTCGAACTGACGGCATTTGCTCCTCGAACACACAAAACGCTTGTGATTGTGAAGGAATTTTAGTGCGTGTTTTCTCAATGCTCGTCGCACGCAGCAAAGCCAAGGTAAAGTTTTCAAGTACTTTCCTGGGATTCAAAAATCTAATGCGTCACAAGCAAGCACAAGAGAAAATCAAATTTTTCCATGAAACCCACAGACCGAAAAGCATAAACGAAAACTGGATCGCAGTTTGAATAACCCTTTGTCTCACTCGAGTCACACAATTGTGATATGCTTTTCCGTCACTTGAAATGGACACGAGTCGATTCTGTACGGTATGCCTGCAGCTAAAGCTAAATGAAATGGCTAAAGCAGCACTTTCCTTCATACCAGGATAAGCTGCTTACAACAGCTCGCGGTAATTAATGAAATTTGCAATTCCACACATTATCTGTTTTCGATCTTTCAAAAAATTTAATAAATTTCCAAAAACCTCCGACCGCTGCGAATCCGATCTTTCGAAAATTCGCGCTTGCGAAGTCTGCGAAAACCCACGAAATGCTTCCGCGAAAGCGCGATGCTTTCTTCTGTTTTGCTTTACGTGGATCGTTGTCCGACAATTAACAACTCCAGTATTCTTGTGCGTGACGTGGCGAACTTGAAACGTTTTGCTGAGCTTTGCTTTGATTTTTGGCGGGCCGGTATAGCACATTCGCCTTCACGCGTACGAGAGAACTGCATTACCTGGCCGACATCAACGGAATCTTGCTGATATCCACAAAAGCATAGCATTTCGACGACGACAAACTTTGCTCCGTCGACTCCTTGCTTTTGTCAGACCCCAAACACACGAATGTGTACAGAAAACAAAGAGCCCAGTTCGCTAAGAAACGTTCGTCTCATTCAAGTTCGATCAGCATTTGTGGGTTTACGCCAAGCACTGCACTGGCCGTTTACTCGCAACGCGTGCCCTGACAAGGCAACAGCACCTGCTGCTTTCAAAACCGTCAGCACCTGAACAAAAACATTCGGTTAGAGTGCGACTGTTGAGCTCGAAGCTGCACGGACGGAGCAAAAGCAGCCAACGCATAGAAGCAAGACTAGTTCACCGCGCCACTAGTCCATTAGCCACAAGCTTTGTAAATCACGTGAAGACATTTGCTTGCTACAACAACTAACACGAAATGAATGAGATGTACGGAGTGTGACGTTGACAAACACGGATGCAGTGGGAGAGCGGGATGCTGACCACGCAACGCTCCAGCCAGCCACAAGTTTTGCCTGATTGCTCTTCATCAACGGTTTTCCAATGTGCTTTTGAATTCCAAACAGTACGCTCGCAATTAGGGCTAGGTTCAAGTAACAAAATTTATTGTTTAAGTAACAGGCAAACATTACTTGAAGTAACTTAAGTAATTCAAGCAAATCAGAAAAATTGACATTTAGTCTTAAAACCATTCACATCAAAATCACATAACAGGCGGTTCAGACAAAAATCGCACCTGTTGGCCGCCAGTGTTGCCACTCTGTTGTTACAGAAAAGTACTAGACTTCATGATTAAAAAACACTAAATTACAAAAGCAAACTTTTACACAATGAAAATTCCCAGAAAATGCGTTGCAAATGCCAGCCATAGACATTGTGCAACTCCTAAACCAGAGACAAAGAAAACGGGAGATAGCGGCAGCGCTTGTGTTTGTTTGTACTGATCACTGAAACTTTTAGCAGATGACCAAGTGACTTCGTAGTGGTTTGACTCAAAACACATTGCACTGTCTTGCGAAATTTAAGATTTAATTAGGTAGAATTTTTAGCAATACATTTGGGATTGCGCTAAATCAAAACGTCTCACTTACAGTTACAATTACACAAAATTGTGCGATTAATTACATTAACCTCACTCATAAAAAAAACACTTAGATAGCCATAAAAAAACACTAGAACACTAGATCAAATGAAAAAACACTAGATCAAGTGGAAAAACACTAGGAGTGGCATCACTGTTGGCCGCGATTCAATTTAATGCATGAGCATCCAGCTCCACATCGTAATTCACGATGACAATCAACATTTGTGACTCACAAAGAGCTCTACATGGGCAATAGCTTATTTTATGTGTGATGATGCATGTCATGTGAAATATTGCGTTTACAGCAGTAGACGTGGCTTCTAAAATCTCAACTTTTCTCAATGCAAATTACTTGAAATATCAAATAACATCAAAATTACTTAATCAAGTAATGAGTAATGGCTTTCAATTAAGTAATTATTTGGAACGTAACTAAGTAATTACTTACTTTTCAAATAAGTGATTAAGCAATTACTTACTTGAACCCAGCCCTACTCGCAATCAGAAGTGCAAAGATGTCTTTGAAATAGGAGGCGATTGCTGGCTTTAACACAGAGTTCAGAGTCAAGTCGCGCCAAAAGTGATTGTGTTATCACGATGGGAAGAATACGAACGCCCTTGTGGTCGTCGCGAAAACCACGCACGAAGTAAATGCATGCATAACAATTCGAACTATCCCATATTAACCAGTTTAAGCAAACACTACTACCTAAAGCAGTGGTTCTACGGATCCTTGCATCTACGCCGAGCTCCTAGGCTATAACTCATTGCGGTTTGATTGAGGAGCCCAGATTATGAACCACAGGTCTGAAGCAGGGTTTCCCAAACTTTTTGTGCCACTACGGAAGGAACCCTATTGGTGAATCTATTTTTTTTCTCGGACCCAATCTTACGTCGCAAACATTTTTCCACCCAACCAGCGCGAAAGGATAATACAAAACGAAAAATATATGACACTGAAGAATGTTTTCACTGGAGAACATCATGCATTATAAAAGCAGTTAATGTACTAAAAGAATAAACAAAATGGAAAACTCCAGGATCATCTTAGCACAGCGGGAACATTCCCGAATAGCGATAAACCATATGATTAATAAATTATTACGTCATAGACGCGGGTTTCGAGAATCATTGTGGTTTACTTTTAGTCATTCAATGCAAAACATTCTGTGCGAGATAATATATGGAGCAGCGTATTTCTGCTTCGAAAAGTCTGCTGTAACCAGAAGGCTAACTACTGAACACTGATAACCAGGGCAACCATTTTTTTAACCTAAACAAATTTCGACCCATGAATTTCCTGCGTTTGCAACTGAAATGTGGAATAAAATACAAACAAAACTCAAAAGTTTCAAATGACCCAACGAACGGTAGGTAACAAAACACAGATGAAAATTAATCCAGAAGCACAAGAGAAATATTCAGTGTTAATAAATATCCTGAAGTCACTGAGGTTCTGCATTATTATACTTCAACATCAAGCCCAAGTCCTTCACATTACTGCCTTTAAAGTTTCTATATGCATAATGGATCCAGTGTTTAGCAAACCAAGTACTGCAAGGCTACGTTTATTGCTTGACCACGTCTAGCCAACTTAATATTCAATTTTCCAGTAGTGGGCTAAACAAAAATCTTAAGTCAAAAGTCGCAACAAATCCTTTATGTGGAAATTGTAACCCAACTTTGCAGAAGCACACCAATTACCTGTTGCTATAGCTTTAATAAAATATCGGCAAAGAGAAGAGAACTCTGCTGCAAAAAACTTTCGACCTAACGATAAATTTGTCTTTTTTTGACGTAATAATTTTGAAGTCGCTCATGGTATCAGCGTGAAATTTCGTTTGCGGACGTTTCATGAACTTTAAAAGAGGCACAACAATCTTGACTTGATTGATCTTTGGTTGCCCTACTGATCACACTTCATGCGCAGATCTGCGATTGTGTGATGGTATTTGCAAAAACCCTACAGTAATTGAAATATCTGCAGAAAGGTCGATCCTACGTAGTTCTACTGCAGAACTCAAGAGTGGGATCCGAAAATAAGCTTTCCTCAAGTCTACAGAACAATATTTCAATATTTCTAATGTTGCGAAAACAGACTAAACAACGGCCTAGTTTAGAGATTGAACATACTGCGCTGTATGTGCTTAATCTTTAGTTCGAAGCTTCTTTGATCTGCAGCCATTAACGCAGTTCCCAAGGGAGTCAACCTAAGCGTGCTGGCAGGTTGGAGACACATTGTCCTGCGCTTGTGTAATGTGCGTTTGATTTACAAACTTGCTGGGTTTGTATTGATACGTTTACTCGTGAGGAACTTCAGCGCGCCGACAAATGACTTGACGGAAAACGTTGGGGGACGTGACGTCTTGCCCAGACTATTTCGTTGTGTAAAATATTTGGAAACAAGAGATACGATTTTTTAATCATTTGCTGGGCAGAAAATGTGTTCTTTGATCGGCCAGGCAAGGAATAATTTTGAAGCATGGCAACGTGCGACCCAGATCAGCCTTTAAAACACAGTATTGGACACAAGGTCTGCGGGCCAATTGTACTCAGACAGATATCTAAATGTGACCATAAGTCCATGCTGCTTTACAGTGTGGATTGACCACAAACTGCATTTCCAACAATGCATTTGAATACGTAACGCCCTCTGCAAGGCTGCGTGCATGCATCCGTTTGTTTTTGTAAAATGCTCACCTGTCACTCATATTCTTAGCACCTCACAATTGTTGGTAGTGCTGTAGTTTAGAGTTCCTGCACGTTTAAACTACCGTAGCAGTTACACGTGGATCGTTGAGAACAACCGTGGTTCAAAGCATGCAAAGCCAACTACAGCCTGTCAGTGTAGCCCGAAAAATGTAAATCACACCTGGAATCACAGGCACCGCAGCACCATGTCTACCTCGTAAACAATGGTACCGTCACCATGGGTTACTGGCCTGTACTAAAGCTAATTGTTCTCGTTAGTGAAAATCAAGTCTAACCGAAGCCAGTAGTTGCTTTAACTCACGGTTACGGAAGTTCCTGGTTGGGAACGAGCTTTGAAGAAATGACAAGGATTGTTTCACGTTATAAAGTATTTAGTGTGTTTTCCGCTAAGCTTCAATCTCTCACATGAGTTGACTGGATTCGCGAAACCACTTACCTTTTGTAAGCAGTCCCTCGTGAGGGAAAGGGGACCGACCGTGTGCCGCAAGCTGCAGCGCCCACCTTCCCGCTCGCACGTGTAATATGTTCGGAAATTTAGCAGCTTTCACGTGCATACAAAAATAGACTTTTAAACGAACGCTGGAACTGATAGCATCGGTTCGGCGCAGGCTTTGAGACCTGCGAATTGGCATCAGACACGCGGTGTAAGTGCCAGCGCTTGCTACTGCCCGCTGACTGAAGAACTGCGATGAAGACAGCAAAGAGCACTTTGCTTAGCGGCGGAAATTGCTTATCTGTGTTGATTCAGGGCTGTTCTCAGCTGCTGCACCACGTTTGCCTGGATAACTGCACAGCACAGTGCTACCTGCCGTAAAACCGACGTTAAAAATGTCTCCCAAGCTTGCACAACAAAAACACACGAAAAACTATCAGCTGTTTTGACAAGAGGTCCACACTCAAACTCAACCTTGTGGATGCGAGTAGCACCATTCGGAGAATATCCGAATTAAGCGAAAAAAGAAAGAGTCGTGCTCGTTCCGCAAATTATCGATCGGCGTAGCCGGTCGATAATGCATCCATTTTTCGCCACAACTTCGATTTTCAGTCAAACGTTTTCCAGCGATGATTGCCCGAAGCAAATAAAAGTTCGGTAGCATTCACAATCATTCACTTCGCGTGAAGGCAGAACGGTCCTCGTTTCTTGAAGCTTTTTTGGAGCGTGGAAAGTTGAAGTTAACTAATCGGCAGTACTAAACTATATGATTGGAGGTTACACCTTCACAAACGCAACATCGGAAATTGTCCTATCGCATCCAGATGGTCAGTTTTCTCGCCTAACGTTGACTAAATGCGCTCTTTTTCGCTCGCGGTGGATGTGATTTTTAGGGTACAATTCTCCAATTGGTAAATTTATGAGAAAACGTTAAAAACGCGACAACAGCAGGTTTCGTCAACCAACAACACTACACGGACTAAGCAAAACAACTTCACATAAAAATGAGCTCTTTCAGAATGTAGCTGGGCCATATTTTTGGTGAGACTACGCAAGTTAAACGAACGACTCACAAAATTCTCTCAAAATCCGCAGAAAGTGGTTTGACGGCAGAAGCTTGTCAGTTACACGAGGCGCCTCTTTGAAAGCTTTTTCTCAATCCGGCGTCAAGTCGACCCATTACTGAAGCGATCTGTGAGCTGATGGAATGGAAATTGCCAACTCTGCGATGAGGCTGCAAGTGGGTGAAATCCCGGCACACGTCGAGGCACAGCTTTTTTTGTAATGCTGCAGTTTCGTAAGACCGATCCGTTTCGCAAAAGCAACCTATTCAACCAAGACCGACCGCAATCCGGCAACTCGTATGCGGTTCCCACATCCGTGCCAGTCCTTACTCTCCTCGAGACATTCACAATGGAATGGCTTCCCCAGGCTCAAGTTGGAGATCGTGAGCAGATGGCGACTAATCCACATACACAGTTCGGCGTCCTGTGCAGTACGTTGCTGTCTAACTGGAAGCAGGTGTGCACTGAGGCACATTTTCCTGGAGAATTGGGCAGCAAGTACCGAGTTTCACCTGATGCATGAAGCGCTTTCTTGCACAAGGGAAATCTTGCAGTAAGTCTAAAAGAATGATCACAGCAACAGGTAGTGAATATACCCAGGAGGCACTGAATTATGGTGAAAGGAATGTTTACTTGTGTTCACCTACCCTGACGTGGCCGTTGCGGTTGTTGGGAAAACGCTCGCCACTTTCAACTTAAGCTTACAGACATGCACACAATCTTTTACTATTCACTGCTCTCATAAGCGCTACGACTATGAATGAAGAGTATTTGTAAATTTCAAGAGAGCAATGACATAAAAAATCAGAGAACTTAAGTATCTTTGCCTTTCAGTCAACTCAGCATACACAGAAAGTTGTGTGATGCACATAATCGTGTGTTCGGATCATTGGCAGACATGACACTTTTAACCGAAGTTACGGAGGCAGAGATGCCCGCAGGCCGGCCGTGCTTGTGAGACCGACATAATTCAAGGCATGCATCGGACAACAAATCGGCGCAACGTTTCGCTGCTTTTAGCAAGTCGTCAATTCAACTTCACGCACACAACATACGCAGGATGACACACAAACCTTGTTATTTTTGTTGAAAAAGGAAAGACATTTTTGCGACTAGTTTCTTGAGCAATTAAGACGTCTATATATTGCAACCATTAAATAAATTCGCTAACGCCTTTGCTGCCACTTTCGTATGAAATAAGTCGGAAGTTGCCGATATGGTCAGAAAATCAAGCACAATTATCAGATTCATTCCAAAAACGTTAGCGCAGTCCGTAAGCCAAATAGCACGACAAGGTCATCGGGCTGGAGCACGGCCGTGTTCACTAAAGCTGGAGCACAACCGCGTTCACAAAAAAATCGATAGGTATAAAAGCATGACAAAACAAAAAGATATGGATTATGATTTCATGTCGATAAAATGCGACGAGCACAGGACAGAACGAGAAACAAAAGGTAAAGATACACCAAAAACAAACAATGTTATGTTATTCGAATTATCGAAAGTCCCATCGTTTAGTTATTGAAAGTGAAATGTTAACATCTATTCATCTATCTTTTTCATGCAGGATGTGTTCCTTAAGTTTCCATTTGAAGATAGAAGTGGCAGAAGACTTAATACAGTCTGGCAAAAAACTTATTTCGTTTTTTAAGACAATTAACTTTCATCAAGTTATAGAATCGCCCGCTAGAAATGCAAATATTGTTGATTAATCTCAACATTAGTGTTTTACCTACATCAGGTAATATCGACCACTCCCTTGTGTTCCTATTATACGTTAAACGCCCAGCTTTCTACATTTGTCACTTCAATTAAAAGCTGCGAAACTGAATTATATCATGCTGGCTAGTGGCTATACCATGGGAAGATATCATGGCTACGTCTCGTAGTGCTGACATTGCTTTGATTAATATCAATGATATAATCAAGCAAAGTGCTCGCAGTTGCATTCTATTCAAAGCAATCGAATCGACGAGGTTAGCACCTAAAGTTTAAAGGAAGTGATACGCCAAAGGCTTGGATTGTTTGCTTAATGGCGCAAGTCCGTGACGATAATCACCGCCTTTCTCACAACCACCTCAGCAACAAAATTCCCAGAGCAATCAAAGAAGGTAAAAATTAATACAACCTATTAATTCTCGGTAAACTTGATGCCATATCAAAACATCGACCCGACTTTTGGAAAACAGTCAAAGACTTACTTGGTAAGCATTCTTTCCCAAATGTTCCATCAATGTAAGCTGATATTGTTTATCATGATATAGCACCAAAAACCACGCTCTTCTATGAGTATTTTACATCAATTTCCACTGCACCTGCCGCAGTGTTGACAAACCACTTCCTGATTTAGAAATGCATTTATCATTCCGCCTCTATTCATTGAGCCACTTAACGGTTGTCGTATGTTAACCACACTCAATCCTGGTAAGTCAAGAGAGTTTGATTAACTCCTTAATCTTCTTCTCAAAAATTAGATATTTAAAAAATTTATGGCATCGTTATTCACTCCGCTCTTCTTTTTAAACTGGGCCACCTTGGTGCCACTGGCTCTCTTCCCAACGTCATGCAGTCATAGCTATCAGGAAGACCGCAATTTGTGAGCATAGGATTTCGTTCTGATCAATCACATACAAATTGTGGCGTGCCTCAGGGTTCCGTGCTTGGTCCATTACTCTTTTTGGTGTATCGACATTGGTACACACATTACACATTACACATTAATTCTTCGATTTCCATATTTACAGTACAGATGATATTTTACTGTTATGTTCTTGATATTTTGCATACTTTGCTATTTAATGGTCTGAATCAGTTGAGCCGCAGTCTAGTTTGTGAAGTGTTATACGTTCAGTGCTGAAAAAACTCGAACTACTGCCAACAATCCACCTCTTTATCCTCAGTTACCTGTTCATAACCAAGTATTAACCGACGTTGTTTCCTACAAACACCTAAGACTCAATTTTCATCGGTCTCTGGCTTGGTGTTTGCACATCAACCCTGTAATAACAGAGCAATGTCAATTAGTAATGATTGCTTGAACACTTTTACCCATATTTACTTCTAGCGCTTTACAGGCCCGCAGCCACCGCCCCGAAATTGGTTTTGTGCTCCCCCCAAAGTTTGTTGTGCACAGTAAATTTTTTATACAATTTTAAACATATAATAAAAACAAAAATCTTGCATCCCTAAAATGTATTTTCCTCCCAACCTTAAAACCTGGTTACGGTCTTGGTGCTTCATCGTGCATATGTTTTGTCCGTCCTTGATTACGGTGGTATTGCTTACGGCAACTGTTCTATAGCAAGTCCCAGTCTTACCGAAAGCGTTCAAAGCGCTGCTGCAAATTTTATTCTTAGTTGCCTCAAAACCATATCACGTGATAATATCTTGAATGACTTAGGTCTCACTCCCATTACATCTCCGCGTCAGTTTCACATTCCTATCGCATTTTGCAAAACACTTTTCAGACAATACCCTTCTCTTCTCTCTGGTTTTGGTCCCAAATTTTCAAGAATCTTTCCAACTATTCATCGCATTTTCCTCTCAATGTGCACTACTCTCATGTAAAACACGGTATTTACATAATTCATTTTTTCACAAAAGTTCCAAACTTTGGAATACACAAGTGTATCTAACTGATTTCTTAACAAATGCACAGTTGTAACACTCACGCTACTGTAATCTTGTGCATGCTTTGCTTGAGCTGCAGCAAGGTGAATATCGATAGTCACTGCAATCGAATTGGCCAATGTAATGTACAGTAGTTCTGTTAAGACCGAGCATCACATGTTCTTTGAATGCCCTTCTACCTACACCTCACGCCAATCCTTTTGTCGAGGGTTCAAACGATTCTTGTAAATGTAACTGAAAGTGTCGTTTATGTTCGGCGTTCATGTTCTTAAATTGCAATGAATTAGCCTAGGCATTTTTTAGTCGGGCATCCTGATTTTCCAAGAGATCCAGACATGTTGTTTTCTCTAGAAACATCCGTAGTTTTAGATAGAAGTTGGCTTTTTCATGTGTGTGTGAGCGTGTATGTTGTTGTTATCATTGCTTCCTTATTTTGCATTTCAATTGCGTCTGACTTGGTTTATATCTCGTTTATATTGTAAGTCTTCTTTAAGGTTTATATTTTGTTCGTCTCCTTTCCACTATGGAAGAAATCAGTTTAGGATCATTTTCGCCCTACCATCATTGGCATTTTTCAGTAAACAAACAAAACAATCAATCCGATTAATTAACTCAATTTTAAAACAATTAAATCGACTTAAAAAACGTCAACGCTGTTGAAAAAGCAGAAGCGCAAACCTTACATCCTGAAAGTAATCAATCTAACAAGGACACGCAGGCTTTGACCAACTGACTAATTTTCGACTTTCCTTGCTGACATTTGCGACTTTCCTTGCAGATGATTGCGACAACCACTGAACGCAGCAAAGTGAAACGTTAAACACGCCGCAAACCTGTGAACGCTTTTTTTCGAAACCAACGCCAGTTTTTAAACGAAAAAGCCAGAATACGTTTCGAATACTCTGCTTATTTCCCTGAAACCATACATCCAAGATGTCTACAAAAGACTCCGCAGCAATCGGCCTTGATCTCTTTGCGACAATGCTGTGGTCAATGACCCACCTATCCGCTCCAATGGTGAGAACCTGGACCGAGCAAAGTTTTAAGACGTCGCTCTCTAGCGCCCCCGTACGATCATTAACTTCCACTGCAGCTGACAAAACATACTCGCAGCCAGCCATTCTGGCGAAGCATCATAATAGATAGTTACTATCTTCGCGGTCCCATCAGTTAGCACAGAGCTGACGCCTGCATTGTTGCCCGACTGGTTCGAAGCGCGGAAATCACCTACTGCAAAACGGGTAAACAAGACATTCTCAGCGTCGATTCAAATCTTCGGGTCGTCAACTTCACAAAACTGCTCTTTCATTAAGAATGCTGGATACGACCAGCAGCAGTGGTGTGCTTGAGGAAGGCGAAAAAAGTAAAAAATTATTCTGAAGCGCACTACAAACTGGTGCACCGATTGGTAAGAAGATACTTCATGCACCAGAAAAAAACAGCACTTGCGTTAAGCTGTATGCACACGGCATGCGTTTTCTGGGCGCATGCGTCTGATTTCGTGACGTCACGCCCTTTTCTTATGCGTCTGGTATGGTCTGCATTCGAGTAAAAGTGAGCCAGAGCAGTGAGTTTGATGCGTCAATATAGAAACAGGTTCCTACTCGAACGCAGACCATACCAGACGCATCAGAAAAGGACGTGACGTCACGAAATCAGACGCGTGCGCTCAAAAAACGCACAGGACGCACGCCGTGTGCATCAACTTCAGCCTCCCGCGAGGTGTTCAGCGTGTACATTTTTCTCACGTTTGGTGAAGAACTTATTGTCCACTCATATACGGGTATTATACTCCGAAGCAGATCATAAGTAAGTACGCTACTTTCAAAGGAGCCCCCAACAGCAACTGCAATGCGAAAGTGCCCTGCTTTCGAAGGGGGTCCCCAACAGCAACTGCAATGCGAAAGTGCCCTGCTTTCGAAGGGGGTCCCCAACAGCCACTGTCATGCGTGAAGTACTCTTTACTGCTTATGAAGGGGCCCCCAACAGCAACTGCAATGTGAAAGTAATCTGTTTTCAAAAAGACCCCCAACAGCAACTGTAATGTGAAAGTGCTCTGATTTCAAAGGGGGCCTCCAACAGCAACTGTAAAACCTTGAGAAGTCGGGGGCAATGCCAACTTTCTATCGCTTAAATTTTATGTGTTGCTAGCTTTGTCTTCCCAGCTTTCAGTGTCGTTACAGTTGTGTATCATGAATAACTTTTTGCATTTTCTGTTATGCCAGTCATGCCGTACTCTTAGGAACGCATTCTTGGGTGGCCTCTTCCTGGGCTTGATCAAAAGATCTTATTGCGGTTTACTGAGTATGACAATATCACGTCATCAGAGAGCCCCCATTTTCTACCTTGCGGATCCACCACTGCCCAGAAGTTACGGAAAGGCGCGATTTTGTGTTGGACTAACTGACCTCGTAAATGTTGAACGACTTTAAACGTCAGCAGCTACGCAAAAGTAAACCATGTTTTATACGTTTTTTTTCAAGCACGAAAACACCAATTTTAAATCATTTCACATTGTGGTGCAACAAGACAGCAAAAATACTTTGGTTTACTATAAAATCTTACGAACTTGATCTCAAGTTGCAGGAGCTGCAGTAAGGCGGCACTTGCACTTTTTCACGTCAGCAACGACACGTCACCATAAATTAACCAGACTCTCCTAGTCAGGTTGATTTCACTAAGCGTCAGTATTATAAATATATAAGCACCACCAGACATCAGGTTATTGGTTCTTTATCATTTAACGAAGACATTGCTGGAGATGAAAATAATGCCTTGAGTGCTGTCATCACGAAAATCACATCACATTCAACAATGTCTCAATTCATCAAGTTGACGGATCATGCTTGGGTCCAGCACGCTAATGTGTGCGATTTGTAGTGGTTACTGATGCTGTGTGTTATTGACGCCGATCAAACAAGCATTGCTTTGCACTCAGATGCCGTGTCTTCCCCGGCGGTTAAGGTAAAAGATATCAAACCTGGGGGATTCCGGCGAGACGTTTTAACCAACTGAACACCTTCTTTTCATATTTGATTTTGGCGACGGCAGTTTGCGCCAGGCCAAAGCACGAATTTTGCTTCTTGTCGGGGCGGTCGAGGTAAACGCTCTTGCCCAATGAGCGCTACGGAGATTCACTCAGTGGGTCGAACACCCAACCTTTCAATTGAGGGGCGGACACTTTACCACTGAATTATCGCCGCCGTCCGTGAACCCCTTCAAGGTATTGCTTCCGTAACAAGGTTCAAAACCACGCACCGTGTTGTCATTTCAACAACATTCGAATGGTTGGAGTGCTAAATTTTCAGCTAAGGCCTACATTTTCACAATTCAGTTTACGCTACCTTACTGGGAGCTCTTCTGGCAAGACATCTTTACCAAGAACTTCGTAAAACTTTCAATATCAACTTTAAGACGATCGCAAAGGCTTCGATCCGGAAAACGTACGCATCCCTGATGAGTGACGCCGCTGCAGACGCTAAGGCTAAGTGTACACAGTACATCAATATTTTGACAACAGTATGCGTCACCAACAGTTTGATCAAACAAGTCGGATTAACTGGTAATTAGTTAATTAATGGTCACTTAAAGAAACCATAAGCATGGCCAAGCAACCGCAAAGTCATATTGGCGCAAGAAGCAAACACGTGACGCACAACGCAAACCTGCGACGTACATGTGTTTCCAGCAGACGTTCCCATTCCGCTTGTTTGTTGATGTTCCGTTCTTTTTGCTTCATTATTCTAGATTCGTAGTTTTTGGAAAGGAAACACTGAGAAGACGCGGCCACTCCGCAAGAGGCCCCTCTTTAGGCGCCGTACGATGTGTTTCAAAACGAGCTACGCCACAAAACGCCACTAAACATCCTACTGTGGTCATACCTGCAAACAGAAAAGTATGGAAGACTCAAATACATGCAAAAAACAGAAAAGTATGGAAGACTCAGGTACCTGTAGAGAAGCACAGAAAGTATGGAAGACCAAATTTACAGCCAAGCGAATTTCAGTGGCCTAAAAGCAAGTTTTTGGGCAGTATTTGACAAACCAAGCGTTTCTTGTGTTGCGTCACAAACGACATAGCACTGAAAATACACCACTGGGCAAACACAGTGCTCTTCACCGAGTTCTCACAACGAATGTACATGCTGTTCTTGCTTTGCGTAGGCATACCACACGTCCCGTTTTCGCCGGGACAGTCCCGGTTAAAGGCTTTGTCCTGGCGTCAGTCAAACAAAAAGTGCCGGTTAGGCATTCAGTCAGCCAGCATAGCTCTACACCAATGGTCTTCAACCTTTTTTGTACAATCGCCTCCCTACAGGAACTTTACTTGAAAACCACCCCTTACCTATAATTTTTGCAATGTCTGAAAATATTATTTTGTTTTGCAAATAATTCAGTGCTAATGAAATATAAACGGGCAATCTAAATCGGCACAAAACGCCACGAACAAACATAAAGAATGCAAATGCATTTGTGGAATAAACGTTATTCATTTTCAAAATAACACCTGGTTCCAACTGATTCGAACCTTGCGGTTGTGTTTATTTGCAAGCTTTTTCAAAGCAGGCTGCGGTCGTATGGCGTTTCCCGCGTTTTGTTCGTGCCAAGACGATTGCCGTATTAATTGCGCGTACGCAGTACTTGGCACAAACCTAGGTCAGCAAAATACTTAGTAGGAAACGCTGGTAATGATAGCTTAACTTTTGCCCAAATTTCTGGTAACACTTCCAAAATTTTGACCATCCGCGTGCATCGTATTACACGGGCTTCATCGTCCCTTTGGAGGTCGATGAGAAGGATGGTGGAATCGCATTCGCTTATGCTAGTTAGCTGGCAAAAAGGTATTTCACTTCGTAACTTTCTACGCAAAGTAACTTTTGACGCGATCTCCACAACAGATTGATTTCATAGCAAGCTTCAAACAACTCGAAAAGGACCATTTGGACTCCTTCGTTTAACCAAGATAGGGTGTTTGGATTTACTCGCCGGGATAGGTTACTCTGTCATAAGTCAGATGAACACAGTACGGCTGTATCCACAGTACAGCAAAACACTCGAATTGACTGAAAAACACGACAAGCACATTTTTTATAACTTACGGCTAGCTGTAACAGTCATATTTCCAGTATTTTCACAACAGAACACACGTAGGTACATCATGTTACTCAAGGTAATAACCAAGGGTTCTTTACCGAAGAGGCAATCCTCAAAAGCGGGGCGGCAGTTAATTTCTAGGGGGTTACGAGCCCTCACGCGCTCGACAACATGAAGTTTGATCAGTAAATTTATTAAAAATATATTGTTTTTACAACTTATTGTCAGGGGGCTTGAAACAAAGGACGACTACTGGGGGAGGCATGGTAGACAAAAGGTTAATAATCACTGTAATAACCAAAAATTATAAAACACATGATAACGGACTACGACATTTTTGCCTACGAAACAATGGTTTGGCAATACTCCACCGAAGGCCATAAAGACTGGTTTCAAAGCAATTTTGTAACACACACGCTTGGAGGCGTTTGTGACAGCTCACGACGAAAATTAACTAGGCTAATCTTGACAACAACTTGCAATTAATATATGCAATCGCCACGAAAGTTGAATAGATGATTTAGTGAAAACAATTTTATGATTGTTGGGCCATTTTTACTATCTTCGAAGAAGCTGAAGTTTTTCCTCTTGAAAAAATGGAGTTTGACCGATTGGGTATTTTCTGATAGTTATATCAGTGTTGGCCGCTTTCAACCAATATCAATACAATAAAAGTAATTCGTGCATAATATACGGAAACGTCCAAAACCCCCGATTAAAGAAGTTACTTTTGCTAATCACGCTCCTGTTCATGGACAGTCTTTTAAAAGCTCTAATTGCACCTCTTAAGCCCGTTTCAAGATTTTTGAACCTAAATTTGCCATTGCAAGGACAAAATGTGAAGCAGTAATTGTTGATTGCATTGCCCCAATGATTGCTGCTGAACTACGCCAAGAATTATATAAACTGAATTTTGTTTCCGTTACTATTGATGCTTTGAACAGAAAAGAGGTGAAAATTGTTCCTGTTGTGGTTCGCTACCGTACCGGATGTCGGTGTGAAATTGAAGTTTTTAGAATTTAAATCGCATCCCGGTGAAACTGCTGCAATACGGCGAAAATAGCTACATTCTGTAAGTGCAGTAATATGTGAACCACATTTGCCTGAAAAGGCTCGTTCTTCTGAAGCGTCCCGGTTTTCAATCACGAAAATTCGGCATGCCTGGCTTTGCGGTAACCATGGGCTAGCAGCTTTGTTACCAACTGGAGTTCTATTTCACGTATTTCACCCCTGCCATGCAATAATACGCGTCGAGCATACGCCATTGTTCTGGTCGTCTAAAATTCAGTTCTCAGATATGAATGTGACCTTTCTGAGGTGCAGTCACTTCGTGCACCAGAAAAACAAAAAAAATCCTAACTCTCGCAGAACACGAGGTCAAGTCTCCTGCCCGTCTGATAGGATAACCGAAAAAGCCCACACGATATCGCGTTTTGTGTATTTCTGCCGTTTTACCTCGAGCTTTCCAATCAACAACCCGGCTTAACCCCACCAAGTCGCTTGTCCACAAGCACTGTTATCCAGATAATTCCGAACATTGCCAGTTGTTCATGTTCGGACAGCCTGGAACAGACAGCTTCGGCGAACGCACGAGGAATCATGCATCCGTTAACTGCAGCCGAGTTCGTGCGCTTTGCCGTGTATAGGCCAGTGGCGCAGCCAGCCCAAAAATTTTGGGGGCGCCACAATGTTTGATTTTAGGCGAATAACACTATTTTGTTTGAAAAAACGCCTCTCAAATAACAAAATGACTATATGTTCTAAAAAGTTGGGGGGCATGTCCCCTTTTGGTCCCCCTGGCTACACCTATGGTATAGGCTCGTGTCGACCACGTGCAGTGGCTTCACGCCACATCGCGCTGACTATCAACGACACGACACCACGGCCGCTTGTTCGGACGTGTTAATCTAAATCTGAACCTCTTCGAAGCGACTTGAACGAACGAGAAAGGGCGTTCGGTCCTGAAATCCGTTCAGTGCCTGGGCAGGAAGCGACGGCCGCAGCGGTCACTAGGTCACTGCCCATGCAAAGCAACTTAAAGGATTTACTGTTGTGCAAACAAGGAGACATGGAAAACACAACAATAAAATTGAAACACGACTGTGAAATTAAACAGGGAATCTCAAATAAGGATGAAGACGTTTAAAGAACGCAAAAACACCACACAATGAAACTACGAAACAAAAACACACGTTCCAAATTACTCAAGTAGAATCAAGATACAGTTCACCACGGTAAGCTATCTACGTCAAAACTACCCCAATGCACATGTAAGCCAGCACCCAGAAAGGTAGCAAATCAAAAAGAATAGCAGTCTCTCACAGCCCAACCGCGTTAACTCACAGCAGGGATGTAGTGCTAACAAAAGAGGTGCGGGAACGCACCCAAAAAACTAGCATTTTTAAAACAGCCTCGAACCCAATTTAAAGCAATACACGAAAAAGGTGTGGGAACGCCGTTCCCACCCCACTACACCCTCGACTCACAGTAAATCTTTTTAACTATGGAAAAATGTTGTTCTCACCACAGTTTATGTACATAGTTTTGTGGGAACACTTTTTCCTTTCTATCTGGAAACACTTTGTCATTCATTTGTCCAGGCCTAACCAAAATCAGCAACACACAGTCAATAAACTAACAAGTAAATAACACATAAAAAGCTATATATAACCAGATACATGTCCACAAACGTCATTACACCAAGAATTAGTTAAAGCCTATTGCCAATTCACACACAGACCAAAAAAATATTAATGAAACACGAGACACAGGACAGTCATCTTTGCCTGCACCAGAAAGCCATTCAACGAAGACACAAAAGGTCTTTGTTTTCTCGTTTCTTCTATGCAAATGTCCGTACTTGGCTGCGAAAAAAGTCTGATTTTGTTGCAGATTATAATATCAATGAGTTTTAAAAATTAGAAAAATTATTTTTGTTTCAGTATTTACTGGCATGGTGTTCGAAAGAGTTGGTCCTACAGTAGCTACACAAAATTGTATTGATCTTGTTTTTGATATCTCAGTGGAATTTAGAAATTGTCTCCTACCGAGTACATTGTGTAGCGGCGATGTACGAACTAAAAATCTTCTGTTTTAGAAAGGGTGGGGACTGGGGAAACTTTTACTACAACCGGCCACATAAATCGTGGAAGATCACTGGCCGGCCAAAAAAATTCTAAATCTATCTTATGACGAACAACTCAACCAAGCTCACACACTTTTTTACTTACAGTTTTTCACTTTCGTGAGCAAATCCAATACAATTTGGGTACCGAAAATTCTGACTTGGGTCGCATGAAATGGTCACAAGGGGCACATGTTCCCCGACCCCTGTTTTAGACTGGGACTGTCAAGCGGGGAGTTCGCACCTGTAAGATCAGCATGATCAAAGCTATGATAGTTCGGGTTTTCGTAAGTTGAGTCTGACGAATCCTACCTGAATAAACACCGGACTCTGGTTGAGGCGATCGTAGCCTTAGCCTAGACAATATATTGTCTTGTCTGATCGTCTTTGCTCATAGCAGACCGATTGTGAGCCACAAATCAACTGTTCACATCCACTAAGTTGATGCGAATGGTGCATGAGAAATTTTTTTATCTCTGAGCAATCACGTTATCACGTGACACCAAATGCAATCACGTGACACCAAATGCAATCACGTGACACCAAATGTCCAAACATGACTAGGATAACGCACTTAGCTGTCCCCATAACGCGCAAACAAACACCTGTAGCTGCACGGTCCCATACTATCCACTGCTCATCACCATCCTACTATCCACTGCTCATCGCCATCCCCGACTTCGGAGAAAACCGCTTGATCAGAGGCCCAACTGACAAGCACGCGTTTGAAGCGGGTGCCTTTAAAATGTTATTTCTTGGTCTGGATCGAGGTCGTTTTGCTTGGAAATGCCCGCCCTTAGGAAGCCGTGTCAGCAGCGTGTTCGGCGTAATCGACACCGAAAGCGCCGTTTCCGGCATGCTTCGTACTGACGACAACAGCCGAGCTCACAAGTCACGGACGCGCGGAGTCTGCAATGGATTGCCGTCCCGTGACAGCGACGTCGACGCCAATCGCCGCAGAAGACAGCACTTCCCGGATATCCGTTAAGACGGTGCCGTTGCCACGTGATCCCTGTCACAACAGTTCTAGATTGCCTCTGCAAGGTTGAAGCTTGTAGGCTTCGCCAGGGCCACAGGCACAGCCAAACGCGCAGCAGGCGAAAAAACACAAACGCGCCATCCACCTCCGAACCGAGACGACGCATAGGCTTGTCAAAAATCATGCAATCTGTGAACGAGTTAAAAATGTCCAGTAATCGACAAAACCGGGAAAAAATCAGCAGCTACATGATGTTAGTTTGTCATTTCCTGCTTCCGAGAGTGCGGTTACCGCGGAGTGGGAGAAACACGCGTCGCTCACGTCATAATATCAGCGACATCATTATTTATGGCAGTGAGAAGAAACGTCGCGCCTTCTAAATTCTGTTTCTTGTAGTTACGCTCCATTGGCACAAGCAACAAAGGCTTGCAGAAGCAAAGGCGTTTTCGCACTTAGGTTTGAAGATTTAAACGTTGGTAAACCACAGTTAAACTACGCTAAATTGTCGACAGCATTGATCCTAATGACATGCTAACATTTCACTAGCTAGGAACATATGAAACGTCAGGCTTGACATTTCCTTCTGCTTGATTTAATATTTTGCCAAATATAACAAAATCGCAAGGACAAGAAAGCGCGTCAAACCTCGAATGGTACAAGTTACACAAGTTGAAGAAATGTATGAGCGGCGGCGTTGCGGGTTTTGAAGCATACAACGATAAGTTACACATGCACACTGTAGCATGAAGCGTCAAGAACGAATGTTCGAGTGAGAAAACCTAAGCTTCCGAATATACACTGTCCGAATAACTGACCAATCCGAAAGCCAAGAGTTTTGAAAACACCTTTTGATTTGAGTTGCCTTCTCACACACGTGAAAACCTAGTGGCCGAGAATATTTCTGCAAGGCAAAGACGAACGCGTGTCCATGTACGACTAATGGCTTTTTTTGATAATGTTGAAGGTTGGAGAAGTCTAGCGCACTAATGTTGCAACGCCCGACGAAGACACATTGACCAAAATGGCGGTACCGTCCGCGTCCGCAACATTAAACCAAACGGTAAACTTGATGGCGATCGATTTAGATTGACTGAAAGAAAATGTAAATGTGAATAAAACGCTATCTACTATTTCGAAAACGAGTCATCGCAAATATATCAAACGCAATCGGCCATTATGACGCAAGCAAATGCTTCGCCCGAAATAAGCAGGTGCGGTAGCAAGTTTAGCGCCGCACTGTGTCCAAAAATAGTCTGTTGCAGTCGCGCAAATTGCTTTGGCCGCCCGATCGCGTAGTGGACTTCCACAAAACAAACGCTATTGCCAGTAATAAATTTCCTAAAGAGTGCAGTTGATTTTGCTCAACATTATCTGTTTCCACGACAATGCTTTTTTGTGTTTCCATGGCAATACGTCTTTGTCTCGAACAAAAATTCCAAAACCTTTGCAGATAATCGCGCAGCATAAAAGTCTTCAAAAATGCCAACTTTTGCTGCAAATAGCTTAAGAGCTGGTTTACCATTCACAAGCAACAAAAAAGGTAACAATGACGAAATGTTAAACCCTGTCGAAGAAGAAGCAAAAGGCAAACTAAAGGCTTTGACGTGAATTCAAGGTTAGAACCCAGTACCGGCCTTACCGATTTTCCCGCACATATCAAATACGACGCTCGCGATAGCAGAGTTCCAGCCTTTGTTATGGCGAAAGCAAAATGCTGAATTTTAAAAGAAAATACTCCACAAACAAAAATTCGGCACTGCCTGATAGTGCTCTTTATAATAGCTATGTTTTGGTGGTTCATCAGGTATTTCAAGATTCAGCACAAACATACGATGCATGTCAGTGGCAGCCATACGTTTAAATATATTATCTGCATTTCTTCACATACTGTTATTTTCTGATTTTTGGATGCATTTGTGACCAACATTTGTATTGTAGCAAGACTTATGAAGTTCATCTTTTCAAGAGTTGCAGATAAAACGTCATCACCACGCACAGCCTATAGTACCAAAAATTATTCTTTTGACTCATCGAACTTCCTCGCCAATCGCACGTTGGAGCTGCCCACACACAAGCACAAACTGACAGCAGGCTTGGGAAGTTTTTACCCCATTTTTTAATTCCAAAGCCAGGTTTCCCTGCTTAAAGACAGCCCAGTCACGGCGAGAATTGATTCTGCCAGAGTTCAGCCTAAATACTGCGAAACTCGCTGCTTTCTTTCGACCACCTGCACTGTTGCATCAAATACTTTCAGGACTAATGCGTTCGCTGATGTTGCTATTAGTCTTCAAGTTCATGTGAACGCTTTGCATTATCCAAGACTCTTTACCCTGAGACTTAAGGTCACGTGCGCATGCGCGTAACGTTCGTCTTTTTGATTGTCTAAACATTTCACGGCTAGATCAGCCTTGGTGATAGTCCACCTTTGAACACTTCACTGAATTGCTCTGATGGACCAGGTGAAATTGGAACACAAGGCTTCTTGTACAGCAAAACCAGTGGCTGGTTGTCTTTGCAACACCACACACTGCAGGTAGTGCAAATGAATTGAAGTGAACTGATGAAAATCGATCTGACAAGCGTATCACTGGGCAAACCACACGACCCTACGTTGCTGCAGAAGAAACGTGCGCAAACGGAATGTATTCACCGCAATAATAGAAAATCGAGTTGCAAGGTACCTTTCTACATCTCGTCTTTCACGGTAGGTTCTCATTCGGAGCAGCTGCATGAATCATTCACCACCAACTCCCACAAGGTCAACCAGCGGTTGCGAATTTGCGCAGGGAACTCGTGCGCTTACCACGCGCCGCTAATCGCCGTTTCAAACTCACGCTTGCCTTTTTAGAACGCAGCAATTGCTTGCTGATGGAGTCTCCGTTTAAGTGTCGCATTGTAAGTCGATTTCGAGAGTGTGCGCGCCATCTTTTAATTTGCGGGAAGAAACGTGAGATAACGCACGACAGATTTTCGCGTAGCAACAATCACTCGCTACACGACCAGCCGCAAATACAAAGCGCATCTGCGTAACGGAAAGGCATCAAACGCGGTCAGTAACTCGTTCGGGGCAAAAACCAAATACGAAGTCAACAGAATCTCCCAACAGAACCCTCGACGCATCTTTAGCAAGCTCAGCACAGCTTGCTTGCACTGCCTGTGCTTTTGGACTGCAAGAAGATGACCGCGAGTAAGCCCTGGCAAGCAACAATAGCATTAGAACTTCAATCAGCAACGTGCTCGAAATTTGTGCAGCTTCCGGCTTGTTTTTTTGATCAAGTCAAACAAATACACTCCAAGTAATAGCCGGTAGTTGCATAGGGTCGTTTCCGTCCAGTCAATGCTGCGGTTTTGTCGAATTTTTTCAGTTCACACTGATTTCCCAAGTGCAAACACAGGTAACTTGCATAGCATGTAAAACACGTGTGTTCCCAGATATTGCACCAACCACAATTTTAGAGTAAAATTAAGATGCGCTTATACCTAGAGAAGCCGCTTCAGCAAAAATTTGAAACAATACTGCAATGGAACATATTTTGTACCACCGAGTTTTTGGCTTCAAATTCATTGGCTTAAATTCTTAAAAATGCGTTCTTCCACAAGCAAACATTTCGAAGAGAAAACCAGTAACAAAACGACTTTTCACTGAAATAGTTCACGCTAAGTCTTAGCGGGAACAAAGCAGTCCCCAGCAGGGTGCTAAAAATTTTGCGGCCGTCTCCGTTGACAAGAGGTTTGCGTCAAAGCTGAGCGCTGTGATCGCTCTGCGGGCATCAGCTAAAATTTCTGCCATTGTCAGATTTCCGAGCCTGCTGTGATGATAGAAGCCTATACTGATAGCAAGAAACTGAAGCAGAAGGCTCACGATCAAGGATGGAGAACCAGATAAACGCTAGAACCGATCCAGAAAGGCAGGTTTGCAGATGCGCAGCACACGCACCAACCACTTGAATAGCGCAATGGCCGTAAATCGGTGCAACGCTTGAACGCGAAACGCAGCAGGCCTCTGAGCATTCTTGAATCAGTCGCTGACAGTGACAAATTACATTTTCACGAAAAGAAACAGATGAATGTCGGCCGCAGATATAACTAGACCGCGAGCCGTGTGTTTGAGGCCTCTGCCGTGAAAGCTGAATCTCTTACTATACATAACGTACGCTTGTCTGTGAGCAGCTTTTCGACATAGGCAGATAAAAGATAAAAAAAAACGTTCTCGCATTAAGTTCGTAACTCCGCGTCTAATTGCGGCAATGCTGGATAACTAGGCGACGGTAAAATAAGCATTCATCGCGATAGCAACCAGCCCTACCAACAAACGACGGCCCGCACACAAAACAAACCATGCGCTACCGCAGCTCGCGCTTCCAGCTAGTATTTTAAGCGAAACCGCGTTAAAATGCAATGGCAGCTAAACAAGACGCCTCTCAAGTAACCACGCGCTACATGCCGAACGCATCAGAAGTAACATGTTGCTAAACACACGCCCAGCGACTACAGCACAGTTCCGCAATCCGGTACCTTGAGCGTATCCGAGGTAATGCTAGAAAGCGCAAACACTCTGGCTCCGGTCGACCGGGTAGCACCATGAATACCCAAAATTGGACTGAATCCGCATCAGGTCCAAAAATTAACAGTTACCATTTGCTTACGTTAGAATCCTGATAGGTCGGTTTACACTTAGGTTGAATATTTTTCATATTAAGTGTTAAGTTTAGGCAGGTATTAAGTTCATCACTAGGCTATTTTTACATTGTTCAACACGAAGATGTAAGCTGCACTAATGACGCCAAGGTATTGATTAACAACATCACAGGTGCCAGTTATGGTGAGTTGTCACAGCCTTTGCTCCATTAATGCAGAGCTGCAAAAGATTTAAGCAGTGTTGATGGTACTCGTTTACGATACACATTTCCTCAATTTCAGACACAGAGTTCAATGTCACCAAGTCACAAGATGATTTTGTTTTATCTTAAACTACTCAAAAACACACGCAGCTGTTAAGGCTATTGGCTCTTGCTTATACAGTTAGCCTGCCACCAAAAAAACGTTTTTCGGTCGTCCATTGCTTTCACCTTGCTCAGTAACGTATTGGCACCTAACTGCTATGCAAGCCACAATAATGCCAACATATGTTTTATAGCGCAGGATGTGTATTTGAACTAGGCAATAAAATATACAGGGTGTCCATAAAGTCTCTTTACAATTTAAAAAAATTATTAAAAAATGAAATGATGAGATATCGCAATGAGGTTTGTTTTATGTTAATCAATATTTCATAAAGTTTTTATTGACACTAAAA
>Ga0210059_1001190_pt1 | contig 38266 bp, 26 predicted proteins | sample Ectturendosymbi2_FD_188042 | JGI IMG/M metagenome (GOLD analysis project Ga0210059, IMG submission 188042) | Ecteinascidia turbinata endosymbiont from Florida, USA - Sample 2 (SPAdes) (version 2) | ecosystem: Host-associated > Tunicates > Ascidians > Unclassified | place: Key West, Florida... | reverse complement strand
GCTAGGAAGAGAGCTTCTTCAGTTTGGAACGATTACCAAACACACATGAGAGTGAGAAATTGATTAAAGAAACTTAAATTATGAATCTAACTATCTTCATCCTGAAACGATATAAAATTAGGGGAAAAAATAGCTCAGTTAACATCAGATTTTCTGCCGAAACATCAGACATCAGAAAATTCTCTCAAAACATCAGAAGTGGTACCACTGATGCATATCATTCACGTGTGCACATTAGGAAGGTCCCAGTTTTGTGACGTATGAACTACACATCAATCGACACTGTTGGCAGTTCAAATGTCAAGCTTGCTTCCACGCTGGCAGAGCACGGTAACACCCAGCTCTTGTTACATATGGTAGTACAAAACACGCAGGAACAAAGAAAGCTGCTTCTATATTTCTAAAATCTCGAAAATTCATAACCGCTTGGTTTGATAACAAATGTGCTGCTACGCCTTGTGGTACTGCCAAAGAATATTTTGCAATTCACCCGATCTCGATTTACAATGTTGGTGAAAAACTAAGAAAATAAACATCAATATTCTGATTGCTAAGTGGGGGTCTTGAGCGCCTTCAGACCCCCCCCTGGCTGCGCCTTTGCAGTCCGAGTGTCGTTTATGGACAAGATGGTTAAGTTCTTACCTACCGTTTTGTTTTTTCCATTTGAACAATGCTATGATAATAAAAATATTATTGATTTTGCTTGTTGTTTTGCTTTGCTGCAGAAACAGGAAAAAACGAATTCACTCATTTTGGCAGCGTTACTCTAATAGCAGAATCCAATGTCGTTAAAAAATCGTTACATTAGAACATAATTGAAGTGAATTTTGTCAAATACCTGAAACAAAGTAATAACACTGAACACAACAGGAGTGAAGACGTCAAGGAATGCGGAGGATTTTCCACTTTTGCAGCCACTTGGACTTGCTCGGGAAGGAAGCATGGACAAGGTGACGATTTGAATGATGCCAAAAAATATTATGGCAACCAGAAGACAGTTGCTTAGCAACCCGATCTTCCGCTTGCTGACGTGGACAACGGAGGGCCTTCTGTAGAACGAACGCTGCCTGATCCAGAAAACAATGTAAACGATGGTTCGATTACCGGTTGCCAGGGTAACATTGACGGCAAAATAAATGGAGCAGAAAAGATCGGAAGAAATTAAGAAATAGACCTCTAACTGGAACCAGGAAGTTTCAACCAGTAGTACAAATGCAGAAAGGCAACAGAGTATGTTTGTCCATTTCAGCTTGGTTTGCGAGTACCGCACGTAATAGATGGTTGTGATGAAAGAAAGGTAGACACTGCTGACAATCAATGCAATTACAATCGCTTCCTCCGCAGCCCTACTCCCAGTTTCATTGTTTTCAGGAAACAGTGATCCTCTTCCCTGATTTGTTACGTCAATAATCGTCACATTAGATATATTCAAAGTTGAATAACTCTGTGTTCCAGTGAATTCCTGTGATGGCCAGGTCGTGTTTATGCTTATGTTCCCAACCGATGATAGATCATCGTAAAGGTTCTTGATTTTCAAGGAATCATCAAACGTGATCAAATCATTCAAAACCGTCGTGCAATTTTGTTTCAAAATCATCAGTGCATTGATACATTATCTAAAAAATTTTAAAACTGTGCTCAGCTTTCAAATCTGTGGAAAGTATATAAAAGCTACTCGTGTTTAAACAGTAATAAAAACCTGCTTGTACTAACTTTCAAGTCGGTGCAAGTAAACAGCATAGTTCAAGTCACTGTGCCTTTTGCCTAATATAACAGTATGCCTAGTCAGGCAAAATTAATTATCTCTGCTCAGTTAGACCAATGATCATGTCATAACACTCCACAAACTACTGGTCCAATTGTTAACATGATAAGCTGAAGCACGCCAAATGGCGGCCACCTTGACTTTTCTCATTACGTTTTTTTGAAATGTTCTTGAAGTGAACACAACAGACGAAATCGCAAATACTGCATATATTAATGACTATAACTTGTTTCCAGAAGTGGCAGTCTTATCTTTTTGCTGCAATTAACTTATCGCCGACTGAACGTCTGTTCGGTACAAGATGCAGAGAACTTTGCAATTAACTTTTCGGTTTTCATAACCTTTCTCTTGCTTTGACCAATAACTGTTCTAGATATCTACTGTAGTTTGCAAGAACCTCTGGTGCGATATCTTGCGTAGATTAAAATATCTTCTTTGTCTCGCATCGTTGAACATAGATCACGTGTCACCGCACGTCTCAGTTCTCTCAAACACAAATGAGAAAAGATCATTTTACAGAACGCTACCTGGAATAGATAAGATTTTAATAAGATCTGAGCAGGGGCATAGAGAGGGGAGGCGAACGGGCGACGGCCTGGACATCCATTGCAGGAGGCATCCAAAGAGTGAAATTACAAAATTGCATTTTATTAAAATGCTACAACTAGATGCTTCTTCGTATTGTACGGCTTCTAACACACAATTATTCGAAAATTGTTTTTGATATTGTTTATATACATACATTTTAACACTGGGTTTACCAACATTTTTCTATCCCGCCGTTTACCAAGGTGTCGAAAATGACAGCAAAGCATTTACAACCGCGTAAAAGGCAATCAAAGCCGAATTTACTCAATTTTGCTATCCATATTGTCTATCCACATTAACTATGTTGTATGCTATTGGAGTTGACACAAAATGCATTGCATTGCAATATTTGAATTTATCGAACATATATGATTTTCTTTGACAGCAGATCAACTAATTGAATATAGCCAGCGAGATGCTGTGAGACAGAAACAGTTATTGACATAATTGTAATGTAAATAATGCAAATAGCTGCGAAAGCGAAAATAGTCTTGGCACAGTAATGCAAATGACAGAGACACCATCAACATTAAACACATTTACTAAAATTTGCAAACAAAACTGCAAACCGTTGTTCCTGTTTTCCAAACCTAAGTGCTTCAAACATTGGAGATTAAGCACCCTCTGCATTTTACGTAAGTTATTTTTGAAATGCCAGCAGAACATCTGCCACAAGCTGGTTTCTTGCAAGTGAAGCTCATACACCTTGTTGCATGTTGCTACATAAAATTTTCTAAGTTTTCGAGCGACATCTCATTTGACGGAGGAGGAATTGTCCTCAACATTTTCAAGTGAACCTTTTTTCATGCGCACGTCATGTATCAGTTGAAGAACGAATTTCCATTTACTCAATATTTTGCCAGTCGACTTTTGAAACAACTCTTTTACTTAATGCCGTATTCATCGGCTTTCTTTGGCATAAATATAGTGGAAGGACAACGTGATTTAGAAGCATCCACTGGTTGTCCGCTGTCAACGAAAAATTCCACCTGTGTTTCCATTGACACATGGATGCTAATGTCTGGAAAACAACACGTATTGCTGTGAATCGGTCTGCTCCTTGCCAAGAAAACTCAAATTTTTCAGGATAGCACTGAATCTAACATGTGACATGTTTGCTGAAAATATGAGAATACCGTAAGTTTTATTGTAAAGAAAATGAAGTAGGTGAGTCCTCTAACATACTGGAGAGCAATAAACGACTCTAGTTCACACATGCTCAAGTCAAAGTTATTCTCACATTCTCTGTAAGCCTATTCGTTGATGTTTTGACAACTGAATGAAGAATTACTTCTGGTGTGAAGTGCTTCCATGCATTGTAAGTACTGTAGTCGGCTATCTATATATGTAGAGATTCGTGTACGTACAGCGGTGGTAGGAGTAAAACTGTTGTGTTCCGAGGTTCTTTCTATGCCAATATGATATGTAATTATCCGTACACCAGTCAAGAGCCACATGAGCAATATCCTTCGCTGTCATTCGAATGTGCGACATGACGGGAAAACAACCAAACAAGATCGGTAATGAGAAATAACTTCACTAAATGCACTGTGCAAACGGCCACTACCTGAATACCTGTACAACGGTATCTCCAGCACATGCAGTAAAAACTGACAAACAACACTGTAGTCCCAAGAAAATAGTGCTTGCCACCAGATTTCAAACAACTCAGTCGGCACATGAATCAGTCAACTTATTTAGGTGTGAATAAAGCACCGCGAGAAACAAGTAATTAGTTTTGGCTATCTCCAAGCATAATTGGGTATCGAAAACGACACAGTGAAACAGAATCGCACCAACCATATTTTTGAAAAGTAGTAAATCTAGTTTGGTAAATATAGTGTTAAAAATAAAGGGGAATGACTGCGTTGTACCGTACAGTGGAGGTTTCTTTTACTAAATGATACCTTGAGATACGATCAAACCTTTTTACAAGTATTGTTTATCAATTCTGGGTGTCGAGATTACTCTGTTGTCGTGTATTATAAAGTCGTTAAACCGCACGTTGTAATGCAGTTGAAATGTCCTGTAGCAGGATTATCAGATGAAAATTTCAACAAAGAACCAAACAGTGCTAAAAAGAGGCAGAAAAGCCAAACGGATTGTTTAAAGGCCAGAAAAAGCCAAACTTCGCTTGTGTGTTGCTATTCCTTTGTCGCAAAGAAACATAAACTACATGAGTGTCAGTAGAAATGTTTTTCGAAATTGAGATTACGTCTTGCTTGGCCTTGTACTGGAGCTCATTACTGATGCTTTTCTGATTTTTCGTGGTTTGTGAGATTGCACACTTTGGGTACAATGGTGCCACAATTTGCATATTGATCCATTGGCGGCTTTCTGCACCCATGTGAAAGCCATCTCCCATTCACTCTGGTGCTTACGACCAGAAACGTAAGAGACTTTCCACTTCCTCGTCGTCATTGTTGCATTTCTTTTGCAGAGACGTAGACCTATCTGCAAGCGTTGAGCCTGTTTAGTGCTCACAACACACCACACAGTGCACACATTTCCAGTGGTTACGCTAAAAAATGTATTTCGAAACTCAAATCTTACTAATATCAAAAAGCGGGCGTCGGTCTAATATACCTTTTATCACAAAAAGTTTGAAAATATGTTGTCGAAAAAAGTGGAATAGTAGTATTTTCTTCAGAGGAATCTTTTTCAGCGCAAAAAGGCCAAAAAGCCAAAAGGCTCAAATAATTTTTAAGGCCAACTTAATTGCGATGAGGCGACAAATAGGCCAAAAGGCCAAATAATTTTCTTAGGCCAACCAACTTGAAACGAGGCCAGATTTCTGATATTTGGATTCAAAAAGACCAACCTGGCAACCCTGTCCTGTAGAGCAAAAGGCGTAAATAAGTTCGGGTCAAACAAGACTTGTGGCAACATTATAACTTGGATTATATCTCAACCTGATCACAGAATTGTAGTTCCTAACCTGGTGTTCAAGGACTGTCGATCAGGGTTAATGGAAATTTTCCGAGGGTAGTGCTTCTCTTTGAGATGAATAGATTCCGTTGAACAAACGAAATCATTACAGTTTTTTCTTAATACATTGATATGTTACATTTAAAATTAGGATTTTTATGATGTGAAATTTCCACAAAACAAACTGTCGACCAACATCCGATAAAGTTGGAATGATATTGATAAAAATTGAGCAAATCGACGCTCAAATTTCTCAAATAAAAAAAAAATTGTACCACAAATCATAAATTCGTGATTGATCCTTTTCCAAAGGTGTGCAGCACCACAGCATTTCAAATTTCCATGGTACAATATAGAAAAACTTTTTCAAACGTTGAGCGAAAACAAGTTGATGATTGTTTTCCTGGCATAAAAGACGTTTTCAGACGAAATTCGGGCAAAATTTATCTGCCGTCCCTAATATTATAATTTTCTCTCGTACCTATTTGACTCTAATGCTCGTTAACGAGGGTCTATACAATCCCAAGGGCGTCGGAAGAGGGAAGAGGGGGGCGTTGGCCCTTCTGGACCTTAAAATTTGACATTTTTTTAATTGAATTTTAGCAAAAAAGGTTGTTTTATTAGTGGAATGAAATTTCACCATTTTTGCCCTCATTCTTAGGTCAAATCCTTCCGACGCCCATGCGCAATTATAGATCTACGTTTCAGATATTTGCCTCACAGTGAGTTTGTGCGGAGGTACTTCCAATCCAAACCGTGCTTCAGTTGCAGGAACGTAACTTGAAAAGCTGGTCCGGATCGTGAGGAATGCGTCAACCTCCGCATAATGAAGTTACATTTTTTCCCGAAATTGTTCAAATCGGACCCCGAACCCATCCAAGCTTCAGTTGAATCGATCAGCGGCTGATTTCGTATAAACGTATATTTTCTGCGCTCTCGATTGCACTTTATCAAGGTCATATGGCAATGCGCGAAATCAGCAGCGGACATTTTTTAAACTTGGTTGAGCTGAACCTCTTCGCATTGTTTAGCCTGTTGTGTTTGCAGTACGGTCAAAGTGAGACACAAAGATGCTGTTGTTCGATCGCCTGAAGCATATGATGTGTTTTTGTTTGTTTGCTATGAACGTCAGCAGAAAGCGTTCACCACAGATTGCGATAATCCTCCTGTTAAAGATTATTTTCGCTGCTGCAAATTACGCTTCGGGTCAAGCTGCTGCGTCGCGCATCTCAGATGCAGAAACAAGATCTTCAAGAATCATACACCTATTGAATATATTATCAGTCGCGCTTTGCACACAGTACTTTCTGACGCATTTCGATACTTTGTTGGTTTTGAGTCTCTTTGAAAAGATCAATCCCACTCCAAGTAATGTATCTGTTGATTACTATCGTAGGCATGGCATTTGTTTATTTTAGCACCTGGTGGATGATAGCTTTACGAGTTTTCTGAAAATACAGCAAGTCGCGTTTTGAAACATCGATTACAAAAATGCGTATCAAGTATCATTTGAAATCTAAAAATTATAAGAAAAAATTAGTTGAACAAAACCGCCCACTGCTTTAAGGTTTATTTTCCCAGCCCAGAGTTGTCCCTCACTTTATTACCTTTTCAGCTCTGTGTCACAAGTTTTTGGTGATTAGTTAGTTTTGAATGAAACTAATTTGAGCTAAAACAACACTTGAGCTTTAAGCAACCATATTATTTGAGTCATCCGTCATTTGCGTCATCTGAAACGGAAGCTTTCTACGATCAATGAAGACGTGTTGTAACTTTGTCAAGCAAACGTTGCCAGCAAAAGCTAAAGCCAAAACTTTGACAGCAAAAGTCAAAAAAGTTTAAAAATGTTTATCGCCTCCAGAAATCGCTTGGACGATTCGAGAATGGTTTCAGTTGTCAGCCTACTTGCGTCAAAATTAAAGCTGTAGGAGGAAAACTTGTATCCTCACTCCCGGGCGACAGACATTTTGAAATATTACACATATGCAGGAAAGATGTTACGCTCCGGTCGAAACAAGAGGTTAAAGATTTTTGAAAACAAAACAAAAGAAATTATTTTCAGTACTTCACGAATTTCCACGTCACCCCGACACAAGGTCTACTCAGTCCCGTTGCCAAGGGAGGGCTTTAGTGGGCTTAGCCCCGCAAAGGAAGCTCCAAGCCCCCCAAATTGAAATATGAAACACTATAAATTAGTGGAATTTTTGTCAAATTTGAATGCCAAGCCACCCCTGCACGAACGTAAAGCCCCCTCGCCCAAACGTAAAGCCCCCCTATTGACGACTTTCTGGCGACGGTTCTGGGTCTACTTCCTTCTCGGTAATGAAATCAAAAGTTGTCTTGTTCACTGTCTGTACAAACGAAATGGCATCTTCCCCCTCCATCTAACACTGTGCCCGGATTTGTGGCTCATCATTCTTATCCAAACCTCGCATCTGCTGTTGTTTGAATAACTTGGGGAAAAAACGCTTATCCAGAAAAAAACTGCTTTTCTTTTGCTTCATCAAGTCCAAATATTCAAGCTCAACAGTCACACGACCTCTGGTGCAGAAGCTTTACTTTTTAAATAGTTGCTGATGGGGTTGTATGCATTTAGGTTTCAAACGTTTTCCTCGCTATATTTAAAGTTTAAATAATTTTTTTCTAATTTAGATGAAAGCTTTTCAAAAATACGAAAAAAAGCATTTGGGATCTCAACACAAAGTTAATAGGTTTTTCTTATTTGAATGAATACATTAGCACTTTTTCTTTCAAAGATTATTGAGGAAAAAACTAATGCTTGGCTTTAAAAAAGTGATATCATCTGCAAACACATTTATTTTGATCCATGTGATTTGTAGCCGTCATTAGTTGTCAGCGGTGGGATTTGACTGCTTTAATTTTGCATTTTAAGCGCCTAAATGATTTTCGGCTATGTCTCCAGGAAAGCAGGCCTGCATCAATTATAATTCATAATTGAATTGGAGATATATTGATTTTGCTGAAAACATCATCATTTCTTTGTCTCTTTCTCTTTCAATTTCTCATTGTCTGTCTTTCAAATACGCATTTCAAATGTTTATCTGAAATTTCTAGTTGCAACACGGCAACATTTTCAGAGTGACAGCATAACTCCTTAGTATTCTGAGATTGTCAGTGTAACTTTTTGCCGACTCATCATTCATACTGTCTCTTCGACAACGATTTGATTCCTTAAAAGCTCAGAATTGTACTGGAGCGACAACTTCTGGTGTATTTTACAGATATGTTTTTTTTCTCGAACACTCCAGGGAGGCATCCTTGCATGACGACAGTTATAGCAACAGACAGCGCGTGTACGACTAGCCTCTAACGTTGCTTGATTGTCACCTCCGCGACCGTGGTCGCATCGCAGAAGTGCTAAGAGCGACAATCGCTGGAAGTTGATGACTTGCTTGTTGTTCTAAGACACCAGTGCTATTTTGGGATAGAACTCTAATGCGCCTTTGACGTCATGCGTGGTGCGATTTGTCGACATCCTTTCCATTAAAACGAGAGTTTCTTCCAAGTACAAACTTTTCCACGCACACGGACTCGGCTAAACTCAAGGAAGAGAACCAAAGTTTGCTGTCGATAGTATCCCTGTCTCTCGTAGCTCAAGGCTTTATCAGTGACACGTACTTCACATGACTGCAACTGGACGGTTCAACACTTTTTGCAGCTTAGTTTTTTTTTGCAGCTTCCAGCACCGTAGGCAGTAAAAGTGCTGTCGCCATTGCACCCAAGAAATGCTGGCATCAGGTGGAGTTCCATTCCAGGGGAATTCCCATGCTTATAACTGTGCAGTTTAAAATCTATCCTTTTGTTGAAATAAATGATGCAGCTGATTGGATGATCTAGTGACGTAGCTCGATCAGCCACTCGCAGCGTGTTTTGCAAAAACCAGCAGCTGCAGATTGATGACCGAAATTTTGCAAAAATATGAAGTTTAAAGGCTTAATTTACGTATGATCAGGGCATAGGCGTAGCTAGGGGGTGGCGTAGGGATCATACCCCCAAAATGTTTAGCGTATCTAGTCATTTTGTGCTTTGAGAAGCGACGTATCAAACAAAAATACTGTTGCTCGCCTAAAGTCAAATCTTTTGAGCCTCCCCCCCAAGTTTTTCACCAACAAAAATTTTGAAAGGATTTTCAACAGCAAGATATGGGAAAATAAAATCAGAATGTGGCAGCAATTTCATAATCTCTGCTGCATCATAGTCACCGAAGAACAACGCTCCGTTGAATGTTAAAATCGACAAGATAAGCGTGAGGTTACTGTGGACATCTACATTTTTCGGGGTTCCCATAGATAAGGGTTACCATACGTACCAATTTTTCCTGACCTGTCCGGAATTCTGGGGCTGAAATCTGCGTTAAAACAATAAAAATTGACATAAGTCCCGAATTTATCTATAATGTAGAGGGTGCTTACAGTCAAAACAGTCTGAAATAGAAAATCAACGCCGCACTCTGCGCAAAAGTTCTCAGAAAGCTTGCCGCACCGAAGATGTTAAAGTTTCTGCAAGTATGTCACCATCCACCTTCATACTTGCGGGAATGCAGGTGTTGTTAAGTTCCTTGACAGGTAGATATTTTGACTTTCGGAAGTGCGTTCCGAATTTTGCCCACTCAGGAATGCTAACCCTATCCCGCAGCCTAACTGTTAGTTTGTAATCCAGCTCAGAGGAGGCAGTCTTTCATGGGGTCAGTCTTGCACTTTACAACAAACTGGCCGAGTTACCCTATTGCTGTACCGGGACGGAGTACAATGGTCAAATTGGAAGTCAGCAACTATTGCTAGCAATGCTCTTGTGTCAAACGAACCCTCTCTTACGAAATCTATCCACAATCGGGAAAGCAGCTTCTACCTTCAGTCAACCCAGTTCCAGAGCAATGACGTAATCCACACCTCACATTGCGTACATAAGGCAACATTTACTAGGCTTGCATTTTAAGTACTCTCCGTTACAGCTCCGAAACTTGGCCGACATACATGCATCAAGAGAGAAAACTGAGGGAAGATCAGAAACGAGGCCATATTCGCAACAGCTCCCTGTTTCGTTATCTTGCAACAAGGTGCTTGTGCTGACGTATTGTCACATTGGCCGTTTTTCGCAGCGTCGTTTATCATGAAATATTCTTATGATGCACTGAGCTCCGGCACTCGGAAGTATTGGTCGATCTCTCTTTCGTGTCAGAAATGTGAAAAAGCGACCTGCAGCAGCTCAAACCCTTGTCCTCTGTCTGGGAAATAAATGCCAAAAACAGTGTGGTCTGCCACATATCTATTACCAACCCTCCCTGCAAACCGACCCTTGCCGTTCTTCTGAAAGCAACCATCCTCTCTCGCAGTGAGTTTTGCCGCACTGCTACTTGGTACTTGAACCTGTGCGGCGCCAAGAATTTCTGATAGAACTCCGCCTTCTTGCTCGAACGAACTACTTCTCCATTAAATCCAGGCATGGTAACGTGTAACAATTTATCAGAAATCATTCCAAACGGTAACCCGAAATCACTGGAAAGATTTTCTAAACCAGGGGTCTTCCAACTGTTTTGTGAGAGGGTCACACCACATAAGCTATTACACAACAGTTCGAGTGCCGGAAATCTTACGTGATGGGATTGTTTCGGGATTTGTTACATTCTAACAAATACGCATGTTTTTCGTAAATATGCTATTTTTTCATTCTTGACAAAATGTCCTTGCGGTCAGATGAAATGGTTTCGCGGGCCGTAGTTTGGAGGCCCATGTTCGAAACGATTGAAATTAATCGCAGGGTAAGGCGATTACCGGTTAAACCAAAGGCATGCTTGCAGGTTAATAATTGCCCGTGTCCTCCCTTCACCTGTTTTCATAAGGTTGCAACTTGGCAATTGCACTCGTTCAGTCAGCGTGCTGGATAAAGACAAATACACCGGCGACACGGGCGAGCAACGTTTATTGAACAGAAAGAACAAACGCGCGAAAAGCGACCACGCAACGCAATGAAGAGAGATGACGCTTTCAACAGTCACGTGACCTGTGCATCACCGTCGTGCACGTGACCGCTGACCAATCACTGAGCTGGAATGCCGAACCCGAGTTCTGGGCATCTGCTGGCGTAGTGACCTTTGTTTCGGCACTGTTGACAAAAACAAACAGTGCTGGTTAACGCCCATCAAATTTTGTGAAACTTCGAAGCGCAAATGTTTCGCCGTTCGATGGAACAAAGTTCCTGCTCAATTTTCACACAGAGAAACTGTTCGCTGTAAAGTTTTGCGGTGAGTTTGGTTCGAGTATTTAGCAAAGTCGAGTCAAAGGGTTCAGTCAGCTCCACCAAACGCTTCGATTGAGATAAACTTACACCGTCCATCTTGAGCGGACCCAGTGCAAAAGTTACTGCTATGTAGGGATAAGTGAATTGCAATCTTTCGCGTGTGGTGTCTATTACGGAGACTTTTTCGGGGCACTATCTGCTAGTGAGCATTTTGCTCACATGTGGCGCCACCTCTAGGCCGCCACAGAGGGGTATGTACATCGCCCGGCCTCGGCACACAAACAGTTTCATTTTTGGCGCCGAGTTGGGGGGATGTTGGTAGGCAGGAAAGTGCAGTATCTTGTCATATGGGTATTCGAGTTAAGCGTAGTGAATAATAAAACTTGTTTGCTGCAAGCGACTTGTCAAATTTATGCGTATTTTACCGCAAGTCCACTGCAACTTCATGTCAAACACATGGAACATGAGTTCCTCTGCTTTTTACTTAACTGTAGACTGCATTGCCGAAGTGGCAAATCTGTCTTAAAGCTCCGCCTAAATCCACATCTCTGACTTTTCTCAAGAAACGATCCTTTACTCGAAATTACAGATTGGTTTGTTTCAGGCGTGATATCAATTGGTCTTGGTGCGATTTCATCTTGTGGGCCAAGGGGATTGCAAAGACAATCCATGTCTCAGCGATCAATAAACATGACGGTGACAATCACTGACTGGCGCCTCGGACTCATGTGTTACTAACGTTCTTCCTTTCCCTGGAAAAAATCAATTTTCAAAGTGCCTTCCAACTTGACCACGGCGCAGAGCAGGAAGCATTGCAGCTGCGCAGTGACCGATGCTGTGAATAGTTCCCGTTTGATGTTACGGACGTCTGTAGGTGCAGCCCTGAGGCGCATGGGGGCCGTGCCTCCCGCAAAATTTCTAGCATGTCTTGTCGTTTTGTGCTTCCAGAGGCGGTGAACCATGTCGTTCGCTTGACGTCAAAATATTTGCCCCCCCCCCCGAGAATTTACTGCGGACGCCACGTCGTCGGTTTGTGGGGGTCGGAAACTTTGTTCACTCCGTCACAAGCAACGCTTGGCATCAAAGTCCGAGACCGACAAGCCCGTTGCCAGTTTTTCAGGTTTGAACGGGCGCAAAATCATGGGGGGCAAGATTTTTGTTTTTATTGATGTTTCAGTAAAAAGCTTCTGGACACAACAAAATTTTGGGGGGCACTGTCACCAAATGGCCCCCGCGACCATGACCCTGGTCATCGATACCTCGCGAGTGGTCAAGTCTATTGTGTTTCAAAGGGAGAATTTCTGACCAAGGTACCTTATAAGTTCCCTTCTATCTTTTGCAACTATCATCAGTTTTCTTTCACCAGATACTTGGCTTTCTACAACAGTCTTTTCGAATGCTTTCAAATCTCTTTCCGACTTGCTTGAAGCACCAATCGCAGAAGCGGAGTGTATTGTTTACGTAACCGCGAGGGATAAACAGGTCGCGAAATTACAAAACGCTTTTCGCAATTAGTGGGTCATGGGAAGGTCTCGATGGGGCAGTGGGTCATGGGGAGGTCTCAATGGGACAGTGGGTCATGGGAAGGTCTCAATGGGGCAGTGGGTCATGGGAAGGTCTCAATGGGGCGAGGAGACTTGCAAGAAATCATTCAGCCAGTTGCGTTTTCAAACCGCATTCGAAGATAAAACTTCAATAAACAACGTGTTTTCTTCGGGCTAGCGCCAAACCAGGATAACTGATGCAGCGAGATGGGAGAGACGCGTTGTTTCAATTGCAAAGAACAGTGGATCACACAAAACAAGCTGTGGGTTCAACCAATGTGCAAGAACCGATAGGCGGGAAAAGATTTGGGAGGTCAACTTTTCGCCACAAAAATCGTTCACTGTTTCACGAAATGCTACTCCATCACTAACAACCCCGGCGTAACGCGCGAAGCGATCAACGAGTAAAATTCGGCCAAGTTTTTGAAACTGGAACCGAAAATGCCGATGAGCGTTTTGCTCCTTCAATCCCCCCTGACCCTTCGTTCCTGGTTGATTTACATCAAGCAGAAAATTTAGTTACATTTGTCTGCGGTCAGCCGTGACAAAGAACGTATGATGTAAAGAGACGCACGAGGTCTGTCCTGACAGAACCATCGCCAGAAAGTCTTCAATAGGGGGGTTTATCTTTGTGCAGGGGGGCTTGACATTCTGAAAATTTGATAAAACCTCCACTTATACAAAAATGCTTCGCATTTCGATTTAAAGGGGCTTGGAATATTGTTTGAGGGGGCTAAGCCCGTAAAAGCCCCCCAGTGGCGTCGGTACTGGGCCCTGATGTTGCGTATATCATCACGTTATTACGTATACGAGATCACGTGATTGCCATGATTCGCAAAAGAACATTGCCATCGCGATTAGCTCGTCGCTAATGATTTCGCACCATTAAACGGATTCGACGTTTGAAGCTCATTTCGACACGCAACAAAGGGGGAGCGACGCAAGGATTGCGCTTTCGCCACGTTCGCCTTTGTCTGCGCTCAAACAAAACGCACGCCAGTCGCCTGCGTTCGCGCTGCTTGGGGAGGCGCATCAGGTGAAAGGTCACGCGTCATGGATCTCACCTAAGTCATCAGGTGACAACTACCGAAAGAGGACAAAGTGACGAATGTTCGTGTAAACGCGCGCGGTCAGGACAAGGCAAGCCATCAGGTTCCCATGGCAACGGGCGAAAAGAAACAACTCGATAATGCGATCAACCGGGTAGCGTGACGAACTTTCAAACATGATCTTAGCTTTGACCAGCTAAGTTTGTCAATCCAGAAGAAAACCTTCCAGGGGGGGGCTGACCTCACGCGGTATCTTTCACTCCAACGGGGCTGGTCTGGCGCGTGACTTGGTGCCTGCCGCTGCCCGTTCACAAGGTTTTTGGTTCGAACCCCTCCAGTGGCTAGTGACGGACGTTTTTTCAGACCATGGAAACAACTAGGCGGCAATTTCTGGGACTTTTTTTTGTTCAGTCGCAGTGAAAGTGACTGGTTGTCTTTCCTTCCGCCGTTAACATGAACAGGGGTGATTGTGTGGTGCCCCAACACACCCCATGTTACCCTGGACATGCGTCAACATTTGGGACGCTATGACGAGTCAGCATTATAACGCTACGAGTTACTATGTTTCAAAAACTTCCTTCTGCTGACACATGCTTCATATGCCGCTAGTACGCACGGCTATCTTTTCACGTTGCGATGAACCGGCGAGTGTGACGTAACAATAGCGATTGTTGATAGTGTTAACGTCAGCATTCGCACAATTCGATGCAGTCGCCTCAAAGGCATGGAGTTTGCAGGCTTTCCCGGAAATAACCTTCCGGAAAATGGAGGTTTTTGAACGAATTAGGGAAATCGCAAGACGCGGCTTCGATTATGAGTCATCAATGCCACAGCTGACATCACACTGCGACCACTGGAGGGGTTGGCGGGCGGGCGAGTGTTTTATTGGCGTGGCGAAACAAGTGCGCGGCGAAATAAACGGCGGTGATCACGAGCACAACAAGCGGCAGCGCTTCGAGGCGTCGATCATCGCATGGGGGCGCCAAAGCCGAGCTCTGGGCAGCGGTTGGCGTAGTGACCCTTTTGTCCACACTGTTCATATCAAACGATACAATTAGGAAGAGAGAATACATGAAAAGTGGTTACAGTGAAAGCAAAGTCCTGGGGAGCAACAAACGCATTTCTGCAAGATCGCGCGAACAGGCGACGCCATATGCCAGGGGGTGAACAAGCTGCGGCTTGCGAGCTTTCCGAAATTTTATATATTTGTTCTTTATTTTTTTATTTTTTTTATTTCATTTGCAAAGTGTAGAAATATTGCAAAACGGTACTCCGGTAGCTAGCGTGCCGTACAGTATTACTTTTGCAAGTCGTTCCAAAAAGTATTATGATGTCACAGAAGCGTAGATTGCAAATAAATTCGTATTTTTATATTTTTATGTTGCGACTCTCATACACAGAGCCGGTTTGGCCACCCCTGCTATATGCAAAGTAGGGTCTTGTTTCCATGTTACTTCCCCCCGCGAAATTGAAAAGATACGTGGCCTCAAAGCGTTTTCATCATTAGAAAGCATCTTTGAACCATGCAACTAACTCATGCAAATGCAACCTTTTTTTTCGCTGTGACGTTTCAGTCATTTACCCCATATTAGTATTATATAATTTGTCGTGTAACAATTTTCACTACTCTATATTTTCGGACATTACGACCAAAGTGATTAGAAATTTATTTCGGTCGTTTCAAACAAAAGTTGGTCTACGAGTGAAAAAAAAACAAAAACGCAGCTATAACAAGTTATGTCAGAGGCTGTCAATCTTGTTTCGATATTTAAACTGGGCGGGAAAGCTCGCGGAGAACTAATATTTTGAATTGCTTGAATTTGACTGCTGCTGGTGAAAAGATTAGGACACAGGCGAAATGGAAAAAGGCGGTCCCTCAAACCACGGAAAAGTCTGGAAAAATAGGTCTTTCTGAGATAAATACGACGGAAAATTGTTTTTTCAATTCTCGCACCACCGAGTTTAATCGACAACCTGGAATACGTCACAGAGGCCAACGCGAGAAACGTCATTCATCGTCTGAAAGAAGCGTCCACGCTCAGTTTGAATATTTACCGTTTTTGCGACGTATTATAACAACGTGAACAGAAATCAAGCGAAGATCTTGACAAAAATGGTGTTAAAATACTTTTGCAGAAAAGCAAAGACACTAATCAGCCAATCACCTTAAAGCACGTGATCCTGGACAAGTCACGGTTGGCTGACATTTTGTCACGTGCGCCGGAAACAACCATGCGGTTTCGTTGTTCGAATAAGTCGTCGACCAACTGGAAGAAAAAATAAGCAACGATTACAAATCGAAGTCCGGTCGGGAACGATGGACATCAAAACAAAGCGAACAGCTGATAAACAATGGTCACGAGACGTTGCATTCCAATGGATGAGGCGTTGCATTCCAATGGATGGAACAAACGACTCGAAACATTGGAAACAACCTCAGCCAGGGTCCGTGCTCAGCAACAGCAGTGATTCGCTGTTCCAGGATATTTGTCTATCGGAAAAAATCTTTACACAGCTGAGGTCATCAACGGCCACTCTGCGCTGACATCATGTTGTGACGTTATAATTGCTGACGGTGACGTAACATAACTTATCACAAAAGCGTGTTAATGCGATGAGACTCGCTTTTTTGAACATCAACAACAATCTGTCTATCGAATGGAATCGTTTCACAGCCAAGAATCAGACAATATGCATCTCGCCTATTGCGTACGTGTCAACAGCTCTTATTCAAATAGAATAATTTCAGAATATTTCGTGGACCAGGTTGCTTCGCAAAGCAACGCGGCAAGCACTGGCAGGAACAGGAACTGGGTTGACCGCTCGCATTCGTGGAGCACAGAATCAGCTTCGCCATTGACAAGCGCAGATGAGCTTTCTGCAGACAGGCGCGCAACAAGGATCGGATACTTCTGAAAACTCCAAGAGCGTAAATCAAACCGTCAACCGCTACAAGAAGACATGGCAGCTTACACTATTTGCATGTTCCGAGTAATTTACATGCACCACATAATTTGCATGTACCGGGTAATTTGCATGTACCGGGTAATTTGCATGTACCGGGTAATTTGGCTCCAAGTGCTACAGCTGAACATGTCACGTGACTGCTCCGAATCCACTGCCCACGCGATCCGGTGAAAAACGCGGTTTTTGAAAAGGAAAATCGCATGACACGTGAAAGCATCGTCACAATAGCGATTGTGACGTGGAAAACATGTAGTTAGCAGTAAAAACGCGTCACCTTGGCAACGTTCGCCTGTATCGCGGCTTGTTTCTGGATGTTGAGTTTGATTCCGCCAGGACTTGTTGAGATTTTACCCGGCGTCCCGTCCTGCAAGCGAATAAAGCGTGATTGTTACGTCGACAACGAGAGCCCTTGTTGTTGTTGTTACATCATAATTGCGCAAAGCGCTGGCGACTCACGTTGGATCGCATTGAATTGTTCGGGCACGACGCCGAATGGTGGCCGCGCTCGCCGCATATCTTGCATCGCTGCGCTTGCCTTTGTTCCGTCACAGTCGGTAACTCCCACGGAGGGCTGCGAGAGGAAAGAACGCGCGGCTTGGAAATGTTCTTTTTCAATGCAAGACGTGGTTTAACAACAAGAGCAACGGAGCAAGAAAAATCCTCAATGACTGTTGTATTAACGGGTAGTTGATTTTTATCCGGATCCGAAATTTTTTCAAATTTGAGAATCCGACTCCTGTTCAAACTCCGCAAACCATCGATGCAACCGAAATTTAACAATGTTTTTACTTAAGCAATTATGACATTTATGAAGTCCAGGCGGACTCCCGCTACTGCCGGAAATGAAAATTGACTCCGAGTCCGGTTTTTCACAAATATCTCCGGCTTCGGATCCGAAAAGAAAACGCAGAATCCGGCCGGAGTCGACCCCGGCACTCCGGATCCGTGGCCGCCTCTGCTGAGCAGCAGTTAATGTGACAAAAAAACAAGACTTCGATCAAGCTTTTTAAGAGAAAGCTGCTTTCGTGCCACAGTGCTGTCGACGAAACTCGAATCGATTGTCGGAACTCACGAGCACAAAGAAACGTCAAGATGTGGGACCTTATTTGCGGAAGCCTGATTAAAAAATCGGTGTCAACAAGCATTTCTATTCAACGTCACAAACTGTTGTCAGGCAAAGAAGACAATGGAAGCGTTGTTTAAAAAAAACTCCGGATGTGGAGAGGAGTTGTGTCCAACACGTTGTTGGTTTGAGATCGCTGGTCAAACACCAGGTTACCAGCAGGCCGGTGACAAACTTTCAAGAATAGGAAACAACCTTCCTCACAGAACCAAGCTAACTTTTCTGAAACAAATGAAATGATTGAAACCGAACGCGTCGCTTCGCTTCACACGAACTCTCTTCACCTGCCTTTGGTGATAAAAAAGTAACTTACTGCGAAAATTTACACTTTGGTCCGTCCGGACAAAAGCCGACGAGGTAGTTCATGCACATCACTTTCCGTCGATGCCTGTGTTTGCAAAGCGCTCCTGCAACAGAAAGAGCCAAGTAGAAGCTTTGACACAAGCAGTTGTAAGCGCCGCTGGTGGGGGGGACAGCGCTCAACTCATGGCATGCGTGCCGCCACCAGTGGGAGGACTTGGCCACGAGCACAGGCTCGCATGGCAATGAGGGGGAGATGCAAAATTTTTTGGAATGGCGTTGGAGCAACCAAGCGCCGTGAAATTTTGCGACAGCAGAAAAGCTGCGCTGGCCAGCTGTTTCAAACCAACTGGCGCTTCAAAATAAAGCCGCGCGTGTCGACGTTACTGCAAGGCTGCAAATGTTCAGTGCTGTTTTTCCAGCTGAACTTTTGATACCTGGATTTTTTTTTGCGGTCGCATTGACATTTGAACGAAAATAATTTCGCAGGACAAAGCAATTGGGTTCTGTGTTCCGCGATGACAGTGTCAGCGATTGCCTTTGCTTCGGCGAGAGGGACGCAATTGCAAACCATCAGCCGAATTTGCTGAGGCAGCAACAATGGAATATTTAATAATTACAACATACCACGACGAAAAAAACGTTGGCACTGCTTTTCAAGGGGTGTTCTACGGCTGCAACAGGACACCCAGACACCCCTGCAGGCCAACACGACACCATTTCAGCCTATTTCTGTCTTAATCAGAGTGTTCTCGCTTTTTCTTGAACCGTAAAAAAACCGCGCGATCAATGCCTGATCGCAAAAACTGTCAGCAGACTTACAAGTACTTAAAGAGTGGACTCTGGAAAGACGAAAAGAAGGGGTCTGGAACTCAAATTGCTCCGGGGCCCAAATGAGGACTAATAAAGTACCCAAGGGCAGCATTATGACGCTGACTCAACAATGGCGGTACCTGAACCTTACTAGAAGCAGCTTTTACATCTTATTTCCTACGAAAGGTATCATGAATTTCAGGCAAATCATTTCTACTCTACGTTCCTTTAAAAGGAACTTGTTTACTCGCTGGCCGAGCACTTTTAAAATACGGGTGAGTAGTCTAAATAACATGAATGTCAATTATTTGAAAATTCTTAGAAAGCATCACGGGCCGCAAAAAAACGCCCTCGCGGGCCTTGGCCAGCGTGTTTGTGACCCTTGGTCAAAAAATATCCGCTTTGTGAATGTCTGAGCACGACCTCGGTCAGTGAGCTGTACCGTCATGCTTGACTGGGTTTTATCAGCGTGACGACCACGGCCGTCACGTCATGGTCTGGTGGTCACTGGCGGTTCACGAAGAAAACACACTTACCGTGTCTACAAAAGCCGCGATCATACCAAGGACAGTCTTTGATTTTGTCGGCGGGGTCGATGTGCTGGTACTGGCAGTCTTTGTTGTCGCATCTCCCTGTTTTGACGAAAATAGACGGACATATTTCATTCCAATACTCTGCAACACTTTAAAGTTTGGACTTTTGACAACTAACAGCTGTTGCTATCAAACGCTCAAATGCATTAGCTAACACAAAACAAAAAATCTCCATCAAAAAATACATTTTTTTTTACAAAAAAAATACAAAAATAAGCGCGGGAAATGAAAGCTCTGATAGGAAAAGACCATCTCGTTTCTCAGATCTGAATTATCCTGCATACACTTCAGTTATTAGAAAACACAGTAACCCTGCTAGAAGGCCAAAAGAGGCAAGAAAGAAATCTACCTCACACAGACGTTAGTGAAAGCTTCAGCAAAACTTCAAAATTAACACCTTGAAGCTGTTTTTTCTTTCGCTGAAACATTTCGGTCATTAGTCTCACAGTTGTATTAAAACTCGTCGTAACAGTGTTTTTAGCCAATATTTTCAGACATTCTGACCGAACTGACCTAATTTTTTTCGGTCATTTCAAAATCATTTCGCTCTACGACCGAAAAAACAGCCTTGAAGCTACTGTCATGGCTTCAATTAAATCGGAAAAGGGGGAAGCGATCTAAAGCGCTCCAAAGTAGCTCCAGAAGAAATGGAAGTTTAAGCCCTGTAAGTCTCGCTTGCGCCGCTTTGGTTATTCTTGAACGTTTAGTGCAAAACTGTTGCCTGTCGCACATCGATACTTTCACACAAATTTAATTTAACCACCTATTTCCCACGCTATTCCGACATACCGAAACGAGCATAGAAGTAGCATTCCGGCATCTTGCTCATGTCATATTCGTGAAGGAACTCGCATTGGTCGCCTTTCTTGCACAGGCCGCGAAGCCAGTGTTTGCAAACAACTGGTTTGTCGCCAAGCACGTGACGGAACGGGCAGTTTGGCCCTCGCTGACAAATGTTCATTTTGAAGAATGTGCACACGGATGCCCCAGACTCTACAAATCACAAACAGGAACAACTTAAGGTGATTCACAATCAAAACAAAAAAGAAAGGAAGAAATTTGAAATGCAAAGCTTATTCAACACTGCTGCAAGGCCAGATGCCTGGGTGTTGGGTTGATTACGCTCCTGGAATGGCTCTAAAACCAAAAAATAACAACCAAGGCGCAAAAACATATGTAGTTTTATAGTGCAATTGTAAGTCATGCAAAATCATTTCAAAGGTACATGATTTCAAACAAAAATAGAAGTTTTGTTGATTGTTGAGAACGTTGTTACATGTCATAGTTTAATTTGCTTTCACACAAGTTTTACCCAACACTGCTGACCAAAGTAACTTGCAAGTTTGACATCTCTGGTTTGTCTCATGTTTATTTGTGACCATTGACCTAAACTTTAAAAAACTCAACTGCAGAATAAAGGTGCTACTAGATAAAGCTATGACACAGTCAATAGTTTATATTAATATTTGCCTCACTAGCCATAGCTGGAAAACCTCAGATAATTTAGTCCAGCATGCTAAATAATTAAAAATTATCAATGAGTCTAAATTTCTATAAACTTCTTTACAAATAAGGCCACGCCTCTATCACCATCACTTGTTGACACACCTAGTTGCCCCACAAATAAATCATATGGCAACTTAAAGGAACCACAAATGCTTACAGGTTCACTTGGTGATAGTCTCAAATGCACATTATTATCAGCAAGCGTATTTGAGTTTGAAATTGGAAATAGTTTATATTAGGATTTACTAGCATGCACTGTCTTGTGATAATACAGTTTAGTCCAAACCTCTGTGTTAGTACAGCAAACATTCATTATTGTGGTCTTTGTACCAACTTTTTATCCACAAATACAGTTTTTTTCAGGAAAATGTTAGGTACCTGATGCGGACGTGTAGGGACCCGATTTCCTTGATTTTAGGGACCCGATTTTTTCTGATTCTAGGAACTCGATGATAATTTTCTCTGATTCGAGGGACCCGAATCGGGTCCCTAAAACGCCTTAAAAAAAGTTCTGCACAAATATATTGCAAGCTATTTAGCCTAAGCTTATGGTCAAAAATTGAATTATCTACTTTACTAGCAAGTCCATCATATCGATACCCATATTTAAAGATTGCCGTAGTAGGTTTCTCAATCAGAAAGTCATTCTAATATTCACTAACGCTAGGCATAATAGTTTGTGTGACTACCATTAATTTTTAAATCTGTAAAACAAAAGATCAATGTACAACAAAATGCCTGGCATCACATAGAACAAACTTGCTTTAAACTTCATAAAATGCTTGGATTTTCAAAAATGATCTATACTAAGTACCAGGGAATAAAATACCCTTCATCAGATATGTTTATTGCACAAGTATTATTCACTCAATTTGAAATATTCATCAACTTCAGCAGCATTATGGTGCGAAGTGCATAGCATATATGAATTGCATTTACACATTCAGACCAGTGGCTTGTTCTGAACAAAAAGTATGCATTTTAGTAAACATGATACTATTTCATACAACTTACTGTCCATGCCCGTGAATGGCAGAGGTTGCACTCCTAGCTGCTGTTCAATTGCATATTCAATATCAAACTTTATGTGATCAATGTTAGCCACTACTTCTTGCATGTTTTTCTAAACAGAATTGAAGGCATTACAAACCAAATTACAAGAACATATTACTAATAATAAAAATTCCTGAGTACATTACATCATTAAAATGCTTATTTGCCTGTTTGATCCAGGCTAGGGAATACTTTCTACAACTAGTGTTTTTACTGAAAGGATTTGCATCAACTATGAGAAACCAAAATTGTATCCCACAAGAGGTACTTTTAAGATATTAATTCGTTGCAAGCACATTAATAGACAAAGCAATGGCTGCATGTGTAATTATGCAAAATGCATTATTTTGTTTCTAACTGATGTAAGAAGCTCTGTTGGTGGTTGTTCTGCACTAAAAGGCAGCTACATTCTACAGAGCAACACATTACTGGCACGTAAAAGTGTGTCACAGATATACACCACAGGTGGTAGTTCCTTCAAAACACACGCAAAGTTACAGTAAGAGTCTTAATGTGAGTCAATCAGTACAGTAGTTGCGGATCACCCACAATTGGCAACCCTATTAATTGATAGGTAGACTCCGTACCATTTAGGTATTGCAGCTCCAGACACCTGTCAGTTCTAGCCCATATGCATGAAATTATAAATACAGTGTAATGTACACAAACAGAAAAACACACATCGCATTTTACCAAATGTAGGCTGTAGCTTATGTTGTTTTTTCATCATTTTGTGTAGCTTGCAGCCAAGAATGGCTTAGAATTTTTACTGATACTTCATCTGATGTTCCACCTTCCTTTTGGTACATTTATCAAACAAACTCCCTTTCACCTTTTCTCTGCCTGTGTGGCAAATAGGCCAAGACATTTAAATGAGGTGTTCGACCAACCGAGCTTGCACATGTATTCAGCTTACATAAACCTGTGCAGATTCATATTGTCCATTTGGTATATTGCCATAGGAAGGTTATCACAAAAGCTAATTAGGCTATCCTATGTTCAACTGCAGCTTATGTAAATTTTTGACAGCATTTCATACGGCTTACAATCAGTCAAATATAGCAAACAAAGCATGCATAATGCAAGCCAAGTATCCAAAACTAAAATTGTTGAGTTGACATCATTATGCACCAGGAAAAGAAATAGCTCTTACCAAAAATGTAAATATTCTGAACAAAGCAGAGGTTATGACATAACAAATTAAGAGCAACCAGGTGGATCTCAGAGAAACAGATATACAAATAGGTAAAGGAATGCCATTTCCAGAAATAACCAATGGACCTTGGAGTGACAAAAGCAAGAAAAAAGTTATACTAATTGTGCAAAATGAAGTAAATCATTAATGCTGCAATTAAATTTTGCTTTCAACTGTAACTGGAGCAGGACTTGCATTTAAATATTTTTCTTGATGAATATATTGCCAATTGTAAATACATGTTATCATTGTTTCAGGCAATAACTTATTGAGTTTGTGGCCATGGCCAATATTCCCTTTGTTTTGAATTGTTATTTGACAACACGACAAACCATATTATACTTATTCAACACTACATTGTTGCCAAGTTAGATTTGTGCTAAGGTCAAATGTGTTAGAATGAACCAATTTCTCATACCCATAAATAGCAAGCAGAGACGACACATCATGCAGCAAGAATTAATTTCATAAAGCAGAAACCACAGAAGGGAAGATTCACTGTTAATGGTCACTAATGAGCAACAGGCTCAAAATTATATAAAAAACACAGTGGAAAACCAAATGACTGCATCTAGAAGTTGTTTTGATCTACATCTGATAATAACAGCAACTGATCTCTGATATTCACAGCTTTTACTTAAATTACAAAGCACACATTACCCTACACATAAAAGGTTTATAGCATCGACTGAACCCAAGGCCAATACAGACCTAGCAGGTTGGCCAAAGAGACACTAAATAATTAGAAATGATGCGTTTGAACTCAAAATAGACATGGGATATGTCCTGCTGCAATCAACCCTTTGCTACGATGAAAATCAAAGCAACAAAATAAATGTAACATGCTGCCAATTGAGTAAAAATCCACGTCCAGAATTATTTGAGCTTTTCAATGTTGTGGCATTTGAAAAGCATTCTGGTAGTGTTCAAGATTTTCTAATGTGCAATTTTAACAAACTGTGGTTTTCTCAAACTTAGCATATATTTAATACCCCAGGGAAATTGAAGCTGAGGTATCCTCTGCCAGTTGTTTTGTTTCAAAAGTTGCCTATTTTTTTCATGAAAAGTCACAAACTCCTTGACTGAGAATTTCTAACATGACATTTCAAAATAAGTCACATTAGTCAAAACATTGTCAGAAATATCTTTATCCCAATGATTTAGTGCAACCTGTGATGCAAAGCTTTGCTACAGTATCCAAAACAAGCAGCACAACAACAATCATATGTTACACCAAATTTCGGTTTAACACTTTGGCGTCCGGCTGCTTTCAGGGAATTCTGTGAAAAAAACACCAAATCGCACGTGGCTTTGCGCGGGAATTTCTCCCGTCCAGTAAGGGCTACCGACCCAGTCAAAAGCTCAAAAGATGCAGCAAGTCTTGCAGTTTGCACTTGAAAAAAATTTTTTGGTTGGGGGTGCGGATTTTCCGTGAGTGACATCATAAGTGGAGGACGTTTAGGCCACCTTGGCCCACTTCACCTGGCCCTGGGCTCAAACCACTAGATGGTAGTATTTCGCTGAAATTTTATTGGAAACCAGGCTACAGTCTGAGTCTATTGATACTTTGGATGACCTGCTGGGGTTTCAGGTTGAATAGTTATGATCGAAAGTAATAAAAACATTTGACTAATTAGCTAATTAATTAATTTATTTCAGATCATAACTTTTGAACCAGAAACGTTAGAAAGTCGATCAAAGACTCAAAAGACTTGGACTCGAGCCTAGTTTCCAATGAAAACTTCAGCAAAATACTTTGGCCTAGCGGTTGGGGCCTAGGCCAGGTAACATGAGCCAAAATGGCCTAAAAACTAATTCACTTATGACATTACTCACAAAAAATCCACAACCCCCAACCAAAAAATTTTTTCTCGAGTGCAGACGAAAAGACTGGCCGATCCGTTTAAGCCCTTGAACTGCTTTCTAGCGCAATTGACGGAGGAGTTATGGCGTTGGTATTGCAACCGAAAACTGCTGGTTTTAGGTGGAAATCTAGGTACGATATAACTGTAGACCAGCTCTCAAAGTGTCGAAGTATCTGTTTAAATGTTAAACAATTAGCCACAGATGTGAACACAATCATTGGTTGTTTGAAGCCATATCAGACAAGATTTGATAAGTTACTGGCATGACTGTGTTGTGCCTCACATTGTCTGCTACAATGAGGAACATAGATTCATATACTTGAAATATGTTTTCATATATTTTTTACTTATTTAGAAGAGGAAAGATATTTTTAGAGTTTTGACACATTTAAAAGAGAACGAAATCAAAAAATTTCATCTATTTAAAAAAGGGTGAAAGATAATTTTATCCTATTTCAAAATGCAAAACTACCTGTGATAAATGTCCCAGGAAGTGTTGTTATTGTGAAAACTATGGTCTACATTTTGTTGCATGTTTCAACACGCATGTATATAATTCAACTATATAGTGGCTGAGTTGACCTTAGTGCAATGGTTTACAACCCCTATGTGAACCGCAGAGTAGTTGTATGGTTGTGAACAATAGCCTCAATGGTTTGCTGAAGGCTCCAATTTTTATAACTGCGCATCATTGTGTGTTACATCAGCAAAACCAAAACATGGGTACATTTATGCTTAGTATGAAACTGCAAGGAAAGGAGGCTCACATTCCCAAATTTCAAGATTATACTTTCACATGCGAACTGCACAGCTGGCACAGAAAAGTAGACCTGGGGAATGTTTCCATGTTTGAAAAAATGTATCAGTGAATTTGAATGTGGACCAGATCAGTTGCCAAAAGATGAAATTTCTCAGCATCCTAAAACCACTGTAAAAGATGTGCAACAATACTTCCCTGAATTCAACAGGAACAAGGCAGCTGTTTTAGGAAACGCTTTCTCTGTTGTAGGTTTTAGGTAATTTTTCTATTGAGAGTCTCCCTGTCAAATTGCAAGAGGCGTTTTTGGAACGGCAAAGTGATTCTTCAGCACGTAGCTTTTTCGCTGAAAAACCCCTGATGCAATCATACCCAAACCTAACTATGCTCACCTTCTGTTGGCTACTTCCATACATTTCTATCTACCTCTGTGAGACTGGATGTTAACCCTTGTCCACACGGAAACGAAGTCAAGAAATAGACTGGACATTGAAGATGACATGAGATTAGCTCTCACAAACATGTCACCAGGAATTTAAAGACAAGTTGCACAAATGAAAGTTCCATCGTCCATTGATTAGCATATATGCTGTTGGTTTCCTTTAACACTTTGACAACCGGTCTACGATATATTCGTACTTGGATTTCGGCCTAAAAAACAGTAGTTTTCGGTTGCCTTACCAACGCCCTAGCTCCTCCGTAGATGGCGCTAATGAGCTGTTCAAGGGATCAAACGGATCAGCCAGTCTAGTAGATTGCACTCAAAAAAAATTTTTTTGTTGGGGGGTGCAGATTTTTTGTAACTGACATCACAAGTGAAGTAGTTTTAGGTTCATTTTGGCTCATGTTGCCAGGCCTAAGGCCCAACCGCTAGGCTAAAGTGTTTCGATGAAGTTTTCATTGGAAACTAGGTTTGAGTCCGAGTCGTTTGAGCTTTTGATCGACTTTGTAGCATTTCTGGTTCAAAAGTTATGATCTAAAATAAACAAATTAATTAATTATCTAATTAGTTAGTTAGTCAGATATTTTTACTAACTTACATCACAACATTTGAACCCGAAACCCCAGAAGGTCATCCAAAGTATCAAAAGACTCGGATTGTGGCCTAGTTTCCAGTAAAAACTTGAGCGAAATACTACCACCTAACGGTTGGCGCCCGGGCCAGGCAAAGTGGGTCAAGGTGGCCTAAAAGTCCTCCACTTATGATGTCACACCCAAAAAACCCGCACTCCCCAAGCAAAAATTTTTTTTTCGAGTGCAGACTAGAAGACTTGCCGCATCTTTTGAGACTTTTACCGGGTCTGTAGAGCATACCGGAAAAATTCCCGCGCAAAGCCACGTGCGTTCAGGTGTTTTTTTTCCGAAAATCCCTGAATCCTAGTGGACGCCAAAGAGTTAAGAATGTGAAATAAAGTTTTATCTTGTTGGTTGTTATTTGAAAATCTTGTAGAGATGCAGGTAGTGGCTGAGCGCTTATGTAATATTTTGGAATGGGGGTGCAATACCAACCAAAAAATTTTTTTCATTGCAAACTACATGACTTGCCGAGTCTTTTGAGCATTTCAACAGCTCTCTAGCACTTATGGCACCGGAGTTATGCTCATGTGAACCACGCGTGATCCGGCATTTTGGCGCGAACTGCTTGATTTAGACCAGCTCTGAAGGTGTTAAAGAAGACATCTTATTTCATCAATAAATGTAGCATATCATTTAAGAAAGCAAAACTTGACGTTCTAGTAAAGTTGTATAAGAAACTTCATCAAAACTAACACAGCCTTCAAAACAGTATTCATATTTGCAGGCTGTTTTTGTTTTGACAAAGTCAATCAACTCAATTTTATGCGCCCAAGTATATTAGAAACAATAATGCACAAAATAACTTAACTTATTGAAATCCTATTGGATGTTTTGAGAGCAAGTTACTTCATTGCTAGCAAAATCTAACCAAGAAAATTGTTTTGAACAATTTTGCTTTCATAACAACAAATGCTGCTTCTGAATGCTCAACATAAAACTTATCACTTACTTCATTGTTGTTTCCCTGTTGACATTTTGCATCATATATACCAGAACTGACCTAGCTAACGCCATTTTTGTTGACAAGTTGTCATGTCACATGTTTTTCAATGTCACAACGTGTCACATGGCAAGTTATGAAGCAGTGAACAAAAAATATTTTGGCTTGTTTGAAGATGACTCAATGATGAATTCAAGAAACTGTACTCATTACCCACAAGTTTAACTTGCTACAGAAAGTTCAAACCTTCATCACATCATCTGATTATATCACAAACTAAAGGAATGGAACTGAGAAAAGCACAGGCAATGTTTTTAGTTTGTTTTACTATACAAAGCAAACAATGAAACATGATGATGCTTTGGCCAACAAGCTTTTTAATTTCAATATCTTCTAACATGCTTCTTCTCACTGCATTCTCAAGTATGCATAAACACCAACTTCATATTTAATAATAAATTAGGCAACCAAAGAAGGAACTGCAGAACCTAAAGGGTTAAACCAACTACACAAGTAATATAGATTGACTATTTCAAATAAATCTTTTACACAATTAAGCTCATTGCTACTGTTGTAATTTGTTGTCTTATTCAGTTAGACACTTATCAGCTTAGTATTATCCTTAGCTATGAAAGGTCAGTCAAAAATTCATGAAACTATATATACAGTATAACCCTCATCTGCCTAGTATCCTTGTCTAGAAATAATTTTGCTAGCACTTGCGTTCCCTGCTTGAGGTTTCAAAAATATCTGACTGACTTTCATAGCTTGCTTTTGTAAACCAAATGGGAAGTTGAGCTAACACATCAGCATGCAGCATTGGCTGCAAAACGTATGGCTTAATGAACTAATGAACATATATATGTGGTAGACCAGCGAGACAAACTTTATTCAAAAGTCGAGAATGATTTGCCAATAGTTCATCTACAAGTCAATTTTGTCATGGTCAATTTTAGCATAACTTTGAAAAGAGGTTGCATCAGAGATAATCATTTTTAAAATCATTGTGAAAATTTCAGTGCCAGTGTGAAAATATAAGTAAGGCATTTGATGTATAGCACATGTTCTAGAATTTAACTGCTGAGGGGCATCGACTCGATAACCTTCCGGTTCCTTCAATGCCCTGGCGTCCGTGCACTAATTTGTTGTTTTTTTCTAGCTGAATATTAATTATCGCCAAATAAACTCAACTCAACGCAATGCTGAAAATATTGCAAAATACTTGTGGTTAATTGAAAATGCTGTTGACAAAAAAATGCAAATATTTTCAAGCAACCTATCTAGTAAAAATTTGATAAGAAATGTACATGCAATGAATTAATCATTGAGTTGAAAACTTTTAACCAAGGTTTTTTCAATCGTGGACTGAAAAAAGTGAAGTCAATTCAGTCATATTGTCCAAAAATATATACCAGTGAATGCTGTTACAGAACATTTTACATTAATAATATAATGTGACAAATAACCAATAAATATATGTGAAAAAAAACAGTTGGTGCCAAGTGTAAAAGGATTTCATGGGCGTGCCTATCTTCAAAATATCATTGAAGTTTTAGCAGAGAAAACATGTCAAATTTCCTGTCCATTGTACAAAAATAAAGCGGGCTGAAGCTGCTTCATTTGGACCACCAATTTTGCAAATATTAAAGACCTCGTTTTACCAATCTGCTTCGTTTATTTATTTTTTAGTGCAAAACAAAACTTTTCCAGACCAAGAAGAATCTCTGCAGAATCAAGGTATGGATTTATATTACAATAATGATCTAAACACTGTAACAAGTTCATAAAAATGCTTGAAAATGCTCATGTGGCAAAAAAAATAACAAGGTATTGCTTTGACCAACATGCTAGATTTTTTTTTATTCAAATTACAAAGCTGATAACATGTTTTGCTTGAAACCTGCCAAAATAACTTCAAACCATTACAACTCACAACAATTAGTGACTGACACCTATACAAACAACAAAAAAAATTCCCTGAATCTTGTTTGCTCAAGGGTAATCACTGAATTGCAGCATGTTTGAAACTCTTCTGTTAATCACACAATCTGATATTTTATGAAACCAGTATATTGAATTTTTTCTTGTGTACTCATGTCATTATGATCAAAAGTAGCAAAAGGATGCAAAGGTACAAATATGTTGAATCGTACATATACAAAACATTAAATTTGATATCACAGATGACGGTGGGCAAGCAATGCATGAAGAGTTGAAGGATATACAGATGAATAAGCGCGTCATGCACACAGGTGAGAGAAGTAGGTGACCAGCAGGTGCACATCCAGGCGGGCTGTTTGGCTGTCATGACAGACCTCCTTGTCCTGTAAGAATTCAGCATTAAGGCCAATCAAATATCAAACGCTGCCACTGTAGTTCTCTAATGCGGGTGGTTTGGAACAAGCAATGGCATTTTCCTTCTAGCATTGTATGGTATTATTATGAAACAACCATGTCCCTGCCTTGTCTAAATAGTGCTTGCAGAATGACATGAAACAATCTACATTTTTGAACAATCTAATTTGAATTATGTCAAAGGTACATGGTTTGGAACCTCCTACTCTGCCAGCTCTAAGGCAAGCAAGGTTTTCCAAAGCTTGTACCCTGCCAGACACACGCAAAGCTGTTTGTAATAGTTCGTTTCATGGCAAGAACACACAGTCTCAAATCCTGATCATTTGGTTTTGCATTTTAGGCCTAAATTTTATCTGCTGTTTACACCTACTTGGTTGTTAAAGTTAAATAAGATTTACACTTACTTTAGTGTCACTCCAAGTCAAGGTTCATTTCCATTGCAGCTATATTTTTACGATGAATTTCTCATATTGAAAGGTGTGACACTGACAGCTAGCCTCAGAAATTGACGTCAAATTTATCTGAACTAAATACTTGTCACATGTTGTATTTTGTAAACAACCTTTTTAGAAGAAACAGTTGATGACGTTGTGTGTTTCTCAAGAGCAAGAAGAAGTCTCACACTTAACATAAGTATATAATGAGTCACGCATTATGCAATGTCATCTTCATAATTGCTTTTGCACTCATGCTCATGTCATAATGTCATTGGTATATTTTATTGCTTATTTGTAATTTATGTTCCTAACTCTTTGCAATCTGCTTTTGAAACTTATGCAGTTATTCCATTTTTTATGTGGCCTACATACTGAAGAAAAAAACATGCACTGTAATATCTTACAACTGTGGTTTGAGCAATGCAAAAATATCAGCATTGGCCTTGGTCATCAGCAATGGAAAATGAAAAACATCACTATCAGCCCAAAAAAGCCTCATCAGACGAGCTCTACTGGTACCACTCTAAATAGCCAGTTGCACTAGGCTACTAAGCAAGTTTGATTGGGTCTTCACACACCTGCAGAATATCTGTTTTCATACTGATCAATATTACCAAAAGCTGATTTCAATCCAGACCCCCTTTTGCCATGCTAGATCTGCCCTTAGTGACTAGGATTTTTTTGAGAGATTGAAACAGTTTCTCTAAATTTTCCAATGGTCTCTCAAAATACAGTAGGAACTCACTTTACTAACACCATCAAAACACACAAAAACTTCACTTAACAGCCACCTCAGTATTCAGATAAAATAGTTGCAGTCTCTCAAAATAGCTTTGCAGTCAGCAAGGTCTTAAAAAACCATGCAGGTAGCAATGGAGCTCATTGGGTAAAAGCATAAAGTCATGCAGCAGCCACGACATTATTATAGATCGGAGGTACATATCAGATGCGAAAAACAATTTTTATCAATACAGATCATGGAAAAGCAACAGTTACCCATAGACCTTTATGGTCTGCCATAGTCATAAGTATGTACTGCAATGCAGTACTCTGCTACTTTCGTAATCTGTTACTTGTGACTATCATGTTTACTTCTGTGATAATCTATTTTTGTTCATGTTTGCAACAGTCCGTCCCCATTCATTTGCTTCTTCTGACTTTGGGGTGCAGTGTTTCATTTTCCAATCTTTTGTTTGGACTGCAGTGCAAGGCATGAAGAATATGCGAATGAGGTTGAGGAAACAAAGCTAGAAACAGATTACAAAATCTTCAACAGTAAAAAGTAATCCAATAAGTTTTGGGCACATGAAAAACAAAATATGGTTAGTTATTGAGCGAATTACATGCATCTAAAACAATAACAATCAATTCATATTATCATGACAGATATCCACTGAGAGCAGCCACTTGGCTCAAAAAGGGAAGAAAAGCTGTGGATGAAAAAACCTTGTTTGTATTATTTGTTTATTCAACACGTAACAAAACTTGCACAGCGAGAAGAGAATGCCTACAGACACAAGTACAAGCTGCTTAAACTGCAGTGACGTTACAAAAATGTCTGTTTCGTTCATATAATCATCTATTGTTTCTTCGCAGTGAGTAGCGTAAAATTTTTGCAATTATCATTTTTGTGATCTTGGTTGGGGTAGAGTTGACAGTGTTTGGGGTTACAAGGGAGAATGTGAAAAAAACTGAGAACTGCTGACCTAGACCTTGCCTATCACACAAGGGTCAATTTCTTACTGAACACCAAATTGGAAAATGGTGTTAAGAAAATCTATAGGCTTCTCCACGCGTTACCATGCACAGACAAAGAATATAACAATAATAATAATACTGTAATGCATTTTTGTTTGCAAACATGAAGACCATAGTGCAAACAAATACTTTATATACAACACAGGTTGATGAAAACATACAAAACAGAACATTTTACAATGGCATTGGAGGCTGAATTACAGTGATACAGACACTTACTTAACAGAATGTTTCGTAACAACAATGGAGGCAGAGCCACAGGGTTACAGACACATTCTCAACCCTATTGTTCACTAGGTAGTGTCTATTTTACTGGCAATATTCTGGCGGCAACAGATCGGCTGGAGCTATTGTGCCAGCAATAGATTCGGTCTCGTGACATGATGCAATCCCAACAAAAAGGTCACTTTGTCAGGAAAGCGCCGTCCTGCTCGTGGTGTGATGGTTAGGTGTTACGGCTGATATGCCAATGGTTTTTGGTTCGACTCTCACCTTACCGACTTTCGTTTTCTTTTTTTTCTTTGATTTTTTTCAGGCTCCGCTTAGGTGTAACATTTTGGGGTTAGTGTTGTTAGGTTAGGGTTAGGTTAGCGTTACCTGAGTGTTAGGTTAGTGTTCGCTTAGCATTAGGTTAGGGTTAGGGCTAGCTAATAGCTTAGTGTTAGGTCAGCTTAGTGTTAGCTTAGCGTTACATTAGAGTTAGGTTGTAGGCTTATCTTTTACTTACATTTACTTCATTTCAAGCCCTTTGCTGCTGCCATCTTGGCAGCAAAATAGACACTGCCTTTTCACTAACCCTTAACACTTGGTACAACACTACTGCCAAGTAAGATACTAATTTGTAAACTGTTCAAGGTAAGGTAAAGTACAGATACATTGTGACTTGACACACTCTCAAATGAACAAATACTGCAATCTCCAAGCACTCGGTCACAAAGTAAATTGCCATTGTAGTGTTCAAAGAATAGCAACAAATATAAACAATGTGACTACATCAAAGTACACAACCTTTCCCATACATTGTTAGACTTTCTACACCTTTCGAGAAACAAGTACATGTTTTTTCTTGCTAGTGCTTCAAATGTTGGAATGTTACATTGAACCTGATGACTACTAACACTCATTATCTAGGGCAGGTTGTCATAGAGTTCTTGATCAAAAACTATAAGCCACACGCAATCTCTACATGCATGACTCTTTGAAATTACACCATAATTGTGATGTATAGAATATTATAGACTGGCATATAAAAGGAATGATAAAGTACATTTTCAACTACATTTGCTGCACAAAATTGACATCACAGTTGTTTCTTAATGTCTTTGTCATCTGAGAGCTCATCATCCAGTATAATTCCCAGATATTTGTATTTGTTAACACTTAACAGATTTTACATTTCAACCACCTACGTGACCTAGTGTCAGTAATGGGGTGACTGTGCTTTTTGCACTCTTATTTAACCTTTTATTTTATTTTTATTTGTTTTTTACCAGACACGAAGTCCATAGTATAAACACACACCTGCTTAATGCAGGTTGATAAAAACAGACAAAACAGAACGTTGTAAAAAAGTCATACAAACATTTTGCTGCAGTTGAAAATAATTCCATGCGATTGTGCATAAGCTGACACACATTCGTACTTTACTTGGCCTTGACCAGTTTAGGAATTAGCGTCTTACTCGGCAGTAGTGTTGCACCATGTGTTACAGGTTAGCAAACCATCATAGTGTGAAGAATGTGTCTGTAACTCTGTTGTTCGGCCTCCAACGTCACTGCAAAACTTTCTTAGCTACAAAGTAAGTATCTGAAATCCTTCCTGTCAATCACAGCCTCCAATGCCATATAAAAATGTCCTGTTCTGTACGTTTTACTTTTTATCTGTACAGAAATTACGTATTTGTAGTATGGACCCCGTGTCTGCGGACAAAATACATTCATCTCGAAAAACTGTTGAAACATGTAAATTTGGGTGAGGAATAATTTGTAACAGTATCTATTAAACCTGCCAAACGGTTTCTAAAATCCTGGTAAAAAAACAGCTAGCTGCTAGATTGAAATTTTACAGCCACGCGTGAGAATATCCTGCTAGATTTAGCCACAATTCAGCTAAAATGGCAACAGTGCATGATCAAAACGTTGTCAATCCATGCAGTACCTTCCATGTTGCAACCTGTGTTACCACTGGGGTCAGTGGCGTTAACATCAGATATTGTTGCGTTTTTCAACATCAGATAACTTCAGATTTTACATTACAGTTTAATACAAGCAAAATGCTTCTATTTGCAATATCCAACAAACAAAGTGATAACCAATGTAACATGTTGAATTCGAAAGAGAGGGAAGTATCGTCATTAATGATTAAATGGGAAAGTTGGTTACTTATCCTATGCGCAACGTGTGTGTTATTCCCAAGGCAACGGTATGAAGAGAGCTTCTTCAGTTTGGAATGATTACCAAACACACAGGAGACAAGGGTCAGGGTGAGAAATTGATGAAAGAAACTTAAAAAGCATGATTCTAACTCATTTTCATCCTAAAAGAATAGAAAATTTGAAAAGAAGCAACATCTTAGTCAACATCAGATTCGTTGCCAAAACATCAGACATCAGAAATTTCTCTCAAAACATCAGATCTGATGTTGAAGCATCAGAAGTGGCAACACTGGTTGCAACCTCACCAAAGCGCTTTCTCCTGCAGCATTTTGGTACGTTCTCACACTGATCCAAAAACTGTGATCGGTCCAGATGCATCAGATCCAGGGCTCTCACAAATGCAACTCCAAAAATCCCCAGAACAGTACCAAAAAATCCCTAAATCTGTGGTGGTGCAGCATAAAATCGGAGTGCGAATGATAAATAAAATCGGAGTGCGAAAAATAGAACTAAATATCATTTGCAAAATAAACTGAAATAGTTCATTTCACACATTTTCATACTTTTCTGAAAATCCCTAAAAATCCCTAAATCCCTAAAAAATCCATAAAAGGACTCAAAAGTTCCAATCTAGGGACAAAATCCCTAAAAGTCAGGGCTCTCACAAATGCAACTCCAAACATCCCTAGAACAGTACCAAAAAATCACTAAAAATCCCTGAATCTGTTGTGGCGCAGCATAAAATCGGAAAGCCATGATAAATGTTAAAAATAGAAACAAATATGATTTGCAAAATAAACTAAAATACACTGTAGACCCGATATAACGCGATCCGATTTAACGCTGAATCGGATATAATGCGGTTTGAGTATGGACCCCGATTTCATAACTGATTTGCTGCGATTAGGGTAACAAACTTTCTGTTTCGCCATTCCGGGACACCTTAATACCAAGAATTCCAAGATTGATGCAACAGAAGCTTACGAAACCTGATAAACATCAAAAGGAACGGCGTGTGCGGCGGGTAGTAGATGATGATTGTGCAGCGTTGGCCTAATAACCTCTAGGGCCCTAATTAATTTGATCATAACAGAAGAAACTTGTGAAATGGTGAATCTTTAAGGCATAAATGCAAAAAAATGACTAAAACAGGAAAAATTTTCAAAGATATATCAAGCTTAATTTACGGAAATGTAGTAATCAATGAACTCTCGCTAAGACAACGAGCTGTCAGTAACTTCCCGGAAAAAAGTGACCCAGCTCGGCGCACGGGACGCCAGACGTCAATTCCGGGACTGTCCCGGCCATTCCGGGACGGTTGGCAACCCTAGCTGCGATACAATACTTTTAGGTAAATCATTTTAAACATCTTAAAATGCGCAGTCGCATACGGTTTTGTCACAATCCAGACACCGTATGACGTGTGTTAGGTATATCCCACTAAGGACCGTTGGGCAAGTTCCAGTCAAAGTCATATTGATGTAGGGGCGGATCCAGCCAGTAAGTTTAGGGGGGGGGCGATTTCAGTAATATTTTGCAGTCAAGTCTCATTACAAGTTGACTATTGTAAGGGACATGAAGTATAGCCTACTTCACAACACTGCTGTGACAAAACAATGGGGTCCGAATGGGCCTTATATCGCGAATGGTGCTTTCCGAATTGTACAGAATTATACAAAAGGTGAAATATGTCACTTTTGTAAGTTTTAGGGCGAGCGATCGCCCCAATCGTCCCCCTCTGGATCCGCCCCTGTATCGATGACGACTGTCCGACGTATGAATGCCTTACAAACATTGACATTGTGACAAATGTTCTTGATGTTTCTACGAATGAGCATGCTACCGATATAGATCATATTGAGGAAGATTATGACCTGCCACCACCTCCACCAAAACTACGTGATGGCATAGCAGCGATCGATGCAGCCATGCAATGGCTAGAGTGTCAGAACGTGGACAAGATTCACGTCCTACACTTGAAAGAAGTACGAGAGATCGCAAGGAAAAAGAATAGACAAGCACTGAAACAGTCAACCCTAGATTCGTTTTTAGTATAAACATCACGTTCAGTGCCGTATTAAGGTAGCACGGGGCCCGTAACATTTCAAGAGCGGAAGGCCCCAAGTCAAAAAAAACATCTCAACAACAGCTTAATCACAAAGTGTGAGGGCAAGGCATCCGTGTTTCTAGCTTTACTCTCTGTATGCTCTATCCGGTTCGCATCGTGACATCACTGTCTGAGTGTATCTTTCTGACCGCCAGTGTTGCCGGATGGTTGCAACCTAAATCTGCTAAATAATGTCACAAAAACTGCTAGAATCTGCTAAAGGTCTTGTCACAAATTGTCAGGTAAATCTGCTGAAAGTAGTGAAATTCTGTCAAAAATTGTCATTTTTGATATGATTGAAAGAAGCCTACAAAAGTTATACAATATACTAATTTTTCGTCTTCCACTCGCTCTCAATAAGCATCGGCTGAAAATGCCGGTCTTGGCCAACACACCTTTCGGCCCACAATTTTCTATCAGTCAACATTTTGACATTTTGAGCTAACAATGTTTGTTAGCAAACATTTTCGTCGGCCACCAAGAACAGAAACTCTTCAACGTTGTCAGTAGACCGTTAGCGTACTTCCGGTACGTCGATGACACGTTCGCCGTATTCAGCAATGAAGAGGAATGCAATGCGTTTCTTTCCCACCTCAACTCCCTTCACCCCGCTTTACGCTTCACCCATGAAAAGGAATCCAATCACGCCCTCCCCTTCTTGGATGTGTTGGTTGAAAGACGTGACTCTGAATTTTCAACATCAGTCTACAGGAAACCTACCTTCACTGGACAGTATCTACGCTGGAATTCCTTCAGCCCCAACAAACGGAAAATCAATTTAATCGGTACTTTGGTACACAGGGCTTTCAAGATCTGTTCAAAAGGCAAACTCGACGCAGAGCTCGACAAAATCCTTTCAATCCTATTGGAAAATGGCTATCCGGAAAATTTAATCAAGTCCACTATCAAACGAA